>Ga0181559_10000228_pt1 | contig 48822 bp, 25 predicted proteins | sample 011ome_21_FD_133752 | JGI IMG/M metagenome (GOLD analysis project Ga0181559, IMG submission 133752) | Coastal salt marsh microbial communities from the Groves Creek Marsh, Skidaway Island, Georgia - 011508AT metaG (megahit assembly) | ecosystem: Environmental > Aquatic > Marine > Intertidal... | reverse complement strand
GGCGGCGGTGGCGGCGGCGGTGGCGGCGGCGGCGGGTCGCGCTGGTAACAGCGCGATGAGTTCCTCGTCTCTTACACCAGTTGCAATACACCTCATATTACAACCCTAGGTCTTTCGCGTTCTCTTGGTATTGTCGCCATCGATCGAGGAACAGTGCTTCCCATTTCGTATGGTCGTCGCTTCCTCGCGGTTCTAGGACCAAGACAAGGGCGAAGAACACTGTCGCCTCGAGCCATGAAACCGGCAAGAACAACTTAGTTTCTGCTTCGACGCTCGCGACATCCACGTTCATCTCATTGCAGTAAACCTTCAAAAATTGTTTAAAGTGCTCTTCAGAGTACTGCTGAGGAGACGTGCGAAAGAGTTTCATGAGATCGAATCCCCGATAGTTCGGCCCGGACAGCTCCAAGTCTATGAGCTTTACTTCCGTTGCGTCACTTTGAGTAAATATCACGTTGGACGGCTTCAGGTCTCCGTGCGCGAGTACGACGCAGGCATTTTCCTCCTCTCTGATGATAGTGGACACTCTTTTCACTTCAGCACGCAATTCCGAAACATCAACGGGGAGCACATCTTTGGTTTCGGAAGATTCGATCTCGTTCAACATCCGCTCCAGCCATTTCCATAGCAAAGGCCCATCCCCGGCAAACTCGGGGGGAGTTTCGAGAGAGTGTAACTTAGCGACGAGTTTCGCGCACGCTTTGCCGACGTCGCGCCGGGTGTGCATGTCCTGTTCTTCCAATATTCTTCCCGGGACAAAATTGTGTGCGATGCCCTCGTCCGTATTCATCCGCACAGCTGGTCCGAGACCCGACTCACTGACCACGACGTCGATCACTCCCCTTTGATGTTTCTCTGTGCGCAGCAGGGACAAGTCGCTGTACACCTTCACCACGAGTTTGTCTCCAGCATCCGTCTCCACCAAGTGCACACTGTTGCAGAAACCGCTCGAAAGTTCCACTATGCTGAGCTTGACTTCTGCCTTCACGTCGATGATTCCACGGATTCGACGCTCGACATCTTCGAAGGAACTCGCGTTGACCTCGTGCTTCGCCGCAGCGCGAAACTGCACGGATTGTCTCTTCGTGTTGGTGTTGGACCGACCTAATCTTCCATCAGGCACACCTGGCACTTTCAGCCGCCAGGGTAACGCCGCCATGCTAAAAGCCGCGTTTGACATTACTGTCCATCAAAGCACTCGCCCTCGTGCGCCGAGAAAACTCGCGTTCGAGACTCCCCCTGCACGCGCGCCGGTAGGCAGGGTCGGTTCGCAGAGTGAGATGCTGTGAAAAGAAAAGAATAATAACAACGTTTTGCGCAGTCAAAAAGTCATTCCGAGGGGCGACGTTTCGTACTTTCGTTCACACGGCTCGCCACATCGGTCCAGAAATAGCGGCACGGTCCACGCGTCTTACGAGACGGGTCCAATGGCGGTCGCGATGAATGCGCACGGCATCTCGACGGTGGCCAGGCCAGCTGCCACGCGCCGAAGCACGACGTCTCGTGCGCACAGCTGTCAGTCAAGCGCCTTCGTTGGGAAGGCACTGCCCAAAAAAGTGCATTTGGCGGGGAGCCCGCGAGGAAAATATCTCGGACTCTCCGTGCGAGCCGTGCAGACGTACGTCGTCCTCCCTGCTACCTGTTTCATTCAGAGCTGGACCTGACAAATCTCTCCCCGAACATCGCAGTCTTCCTTCTCCTGGTATTTCGCCGCACGAGGCTTTCAAGAACTTCACGCGACCACACACCATCCTCGGGACTATCGTGCGTTCCCTCCTTCTCTTTTCGTCACGTTCCAGAAAACCAAACGTCATTTTGTCACCCGAACTTGACTGACGGTCGATTTCACTTCATCGCAGGTGAGCACGAGCTCTGTGACATTGATGGCATGGCAATTCGGCCACGTGCTCGAGATGTTCTCGATGATGATCGCCGCCAAGCAAGCGGCACAGGCTGTCGTGGCTGCCGTGCTGATGAACGTCGCAATTGTTGGAATCAACCAGGTTTACGATAAAAAACTCGACCGAGTCAACAAACCGTACCTTCCCATGGCCAGCGGCGCATTCAGCTCAGACATGGCTCTTTCGGTCATCGCAGTCAGCACCACGGCGAGCTTCATGATTGGTGTCTGGAGCGGATCCAGCGCGTTGATGTGGGCGCTCGTGATCAGTCTCTTGCTCGGCATCGTGTACTCGGTCGACGCTCCCGGCTTGCGGTGGAAAAAGTCTCCGTTTCTCGCGGCGACGTGTGTTTTATTTGTGCGAGCGGTTATCGTTCAGCTGGGGTTCTTCGCGCACGCCCTCGGCCGTGAATTGACGGACTTCAACTTCCCGATAAATCTTTGGTGCGCTATCGGGTTCATGACTGTGTACGGCATCGTCATCGCCTTGTTCAAAGACCTTCCGGACATGGAAGGCGACATGAAGCAAAACGTGCGCACGCTCAGTGTTCGACTCGGGCCTTCGTTCGTGTTCAATCTGTGTTTAGCTCTTCTTTCCGTAGCGTACGGGACAGCGGTGTTCATGAGTGTCGCACACGCCCCTACCATGATGTCGCGCGTGGTAGGGGCGGTTCATTCGGTGGTCATTGTCACGCTCCTCGCGGCGTCGCGACGCGTCGATGTCGCTTCATCAGACTCCTTGTACGACTACTACATCCGTTTCATCTGGAAGGCGTTTTATCTCGAGTACTTTCTGCTGCCCTTCATCATGTAGGTGAGACGAGGCTGTACACGATGTGATGCGATCTTCTCTTCTCTTCTAGAGCTAGCTAGCTAGTAGTAGGTAGCTATTAAAATGGAGAAGCTACGTCTATTGTGATTCAAGCCCATTTCGCGCCTTTGTACGCGTCGATCACGAAGCCGACGCCACAAAACAACAACTCCTCGGCGATCTCTTCCACACCCGGTGGCGCCGGCGCCGAGAAGTCCCCGAGGGGGTCAAAGTCGGCCAACGAAGAGGGAAGCTCAGCGCCGTGGTGTTGCATGGAAGGTTTCAGGGCCACGCCGACGAGATCGCCTCCATGCTCGTCAGCGAACAGAAGCGCCGTGCCTCCGAGTCGCCTCTCAGCTTCCCTGATGAAGCACCGAAGAGGATCAAAGCCGATGAGCATCGCCGCGCGCGCTTTGTCCGGGCCGCGGCTGAGCACCTTCTCGGGCATCTTCGCGAGCTGAAGCCCGCGTTTGTTCCCGTGCTCCGCCTCCAAGAGGCCGTCGGCGTCGACCCCGAGCTCCTTGACGAGTCGTCGTTTGATCTGCTTCGGGGTGAACAAAGCATGTTCCGGGAAAGGTAACGACGCTCTGCGCAGCTTGAGCACGATGTCGTAGTGCGTCAGCGCCGGCGTGAAAAGCGTCTCCCAGGCGGCGTCGTCGCCGAGCTGCACAGCGTGCGCGTCGTTTTTCGCATTGCTCACGTCCATGCCGTTGCGGCCCTGCAAGATTGCTTTGAGACGCTCGGCGCCTCTCGACGCGAGAACCTGCGCGCGTTTTAAAACCACAGCGCCGGGTCCGATTTGAGTCCAGACGTCTCCCGAAGAATCGTACGGCGTCCAGATGCACATCGAAGGCGCGTCCGGTTCGTCCATATTTTTCTCGAGCTCTTGCATCGCGTCCGCAGTGATCCCCACGTCCCCGTCTTCCTCCACAGCCGGGTCGACGAACAGCGGCAAGACGTTCCAGGGATGCGACGCGAGTAAATCGAGAAACCGCACGAACGCCACCTCGCGTGACGTGGGGGGCTCGAAAGCACCAGGGTGCAAGAAGAGATACGCCATCAAAAGCTCGATGACCTCTCCGTTGAAGTGCAGCGATAACATGTGCGCCGCGATCCAACGCTTCGCCACTTGCGTCGCTGGGCCGTACGCGGGAAACCGCAAATTCACGGTTGCGATGACCCCAGCGTGCGCCGCGCCGCATATGAGATGCCTTTCAGCAGCCTCGTTATTCGCCCCTCCCGCGGTAGAGTTTATGTGCATCCGAATGGCGAAACCCTCGTGCAGCACGTCAATCGCTTCTTCTGCCACGACCGTCTGCATAGCGAAACTCAAACGAAGCTGCTCGGCGATCTTGAGCGCCATCGCAGCCTTGGTCTTGTTGATCGCCATACTATTATCGGGCCATCTACCGCTTCCTTCGAGCTGGACCAAAACATCGAGCGCCTTTGGACACACGGACATGTGCTCATCGCTCCGGCCCATGCCTATCCCAGCCCCGAACGCGAGCTGATGCGGTTTTGGAGGGAACGGGTCCGTTCCGCGAAACGCGGCGCTCAGCGGTTGGACGTTCACCACCTTCAAAGGCAGGTCCTTCAGCTCTTTCATGCGCTTCGAAAGCCTGTCAAGGCTTTGCACAAGCGCTTTCGGCGATGATTCCTCCTGGATCTTGCCTTCCTTGCCTTTCAGCGCAGCATCCAGGAGGTTGCAGCTCCAGCTCACCTCCTCCGCAGCGTCGAGGTTACGCTTCACTGTGTACTCGAGCGCGAGCGCCGGAATGTGGTGGCGCTCGTGTATCGGGATGGCGTCCCACACGATGGATTCGCAAATGCGACCGTCTTTGAACCGACGCAGCTCGGCTCGGTCGCCCCAGAACGCGCGAAAATCTTTCGCGAGCGCGTCATCGTCCGAGCTCGGCCCGAGGTCCACCAATCTCGAAGCGTTATCGGGATCTAGGATGATCCCGACCCAAATTTTGAAGTGTTCCTCGTCAACCGATCCGTCCGCCACGTCTGCCTCAGAGGCTTTCCGTTTCTTCGTCGCCGGTTGCGCCGCATAATCGAGCGCAGGTCGAATATCCGAAGCGTTGACGAACGTCTGTTGCTGCACGCGAATCAAATTCGCGCGCGATCCCAGCGCTTTTGTCGCAATCTCGTTGACACGAGTCTCAAACCCGCGCCAACTGACGGCGTCGGCGTCACACGAACCAGACGCGCTCGTCATGTTTCGATCCAACGTGACATGCAGATGCACATCATATCGCACTGCGGGATACATGGAACTCAAGAACACTTGCTCGAAAGCGGTCCTCTCACCACGCTCGAGAACCGCGGCGGAGAGCGCAGCCTCGTGCGCGAACTCGGCGATCGCGCTTTTCGACACGCGCGCCCCGATGTTCACGTTTCCGCAGGGTCCGATGAGGACAAACGGAAAGGCACGCTTCCACCGACCCAAGGGCTGCTGCGCTGCTGCGCTGAATCCACCAGATAGAACTTTGGGATCAGATAGAAAGGTCAAAGCAGCCTTCACCAGTTGCTGAGTATCCATAAGAGGACTGAGCTTTCCTCCGGTTGTCACCAGGTGGGTCATCAGCACTGACAGCACGAACCCCGAGAACCCGTCGGGGGCGCCGAGCATGCCGCGCCTTGCCGCCCACACCTTGAGTAGCAAGCACGCGTCCTCTAAGTATTCCACCTCACCAGTAGCATCACGGAGAAACTTCCCGTGCTCCTCGACGAACATGTCTTCGAGAATCGACTGGTTGTAATTCGGGCTCGGCGCACGTTCGCCGTCGACCTCGTCCAAGTTTCGCAAGTTCGCCTTGTCCGGCAATAAGCGCGACGCCGGGAACGTGTCCGCGGGAGCCGTTAAGAGCACCCGAAGACACATGTCCTTCGTTTTCGCGGCAGATACCAGCAAACACGGCTTTCGTATGTCTCCGTGGTGCGCGGATATCGACGCGCTCGCGACCCATTTCGCGCGGCTAAGATGTTGCTGCAGCAACTGAAGGTACGCGAACCGTTTCGCGTGGTACCGATGGTCCAGGTAATCCTTCTCCGCGTAATATCCCTTCGGCACCTCTACGGCGACGTCCGCCACGGCAGAAGACGTACCGGGATATATTCGCAGACATCCACCGTTTGCCACGCTCCCGGTGAGATACACGCGCTCGGGTGTGACGAATTTCACGGACGCCACGCGCTCCGCGCCGGCGCCAAAGTGCGCCGGCGGCGTAAACTTTGCGGTTTTCTCCGGAATACCTGCAAGCCGAAGGGAAGGTTGGTCAGAGATGATTCGAGTGGCCAAACACGGAGCGACGCGTACGTGCTTCGCGCGTCGAGCTGGTCTCAGGCATATGCTTGTCATTTTAAATATTCGTCATGAGGATAGTCTGTTCTCAAAGATTAATAAGTTTGCATCACTGACCAGCGTCGACGCGCGGAAAATCGGGAAAAACGAACGATGCGATCCGCGGCGTCCCCGCTCGCTCCAAACCGCCGGGAATCCTCAGGCATATGCTTGTCATTTTAAATATTCGTCATGAGGATAGTCTGTTCTCAAAGATTAATGTATTTGCATCACTGGATTCGGGCTGTGCGGGTGTAGGGGCGACGCGCGGAGCGGAAGACGGCTCGCCTCGAGTCGACTGTCGAAAATTTGACGAGTCGACTGTCGAAAATGTGACGAGACAGAGACCACGTCGTGCCGTACCTGAGAGCGTCTCCTGCAGCTTATCCACGAGAGTGCTCGCGACGCCACGTACTGCTCGGGGAAGCGATGATTCATCCTGCAGAGCTTTTAGAAGCTCGGCATCGAGCGTGCCGGTGGACATCTTGAGAGCTCACGATTGGCTCGCCCCCAAAACGAGTTGGCCGGCGGCCGTGTCGCGATCCAAACGCCGCAGCGGCGGTCGCGACACGCGAGGGCAGATACTGCTGAGCGAGAGCAACGACCGACGCCCGCTCGCACCCGTTCCACCCGGAAATGCGACGAACGCACCGACGCTGCTGGCGCGCGCGCTTGTGCGTCCCGATGCTCTCGGGCGGTTCGAGAAACAGGAACCGCCGCCGCCGCCGCGGAGGAAATTTATTCAAGAACGACCGGTCGAGTCAGCGGCTCCCGGCTCGTGAAAGTCTGATTGTCTGCTCCAGTGCTGATGATTACAGTAGTGCCGTTCGCGCCTTAATCTGCCTGTGGTCACTACGACCGGCGCGGGGGCGCGGCGCACTGGGCGGGTCGGTCGGTCGAGATGAACCCCCTGACGCAGATCAAAAACACCCAGAAGGCGACCCTGAGCGAGGTGCGTCAGGGGCTGAGTGACAGCGCGTCATGGCACGCCAAGTTTGCCAACTCCGCGTATGTCTTCGCCGGCGGGCTTTCCTTCGACCTCACCGAGGGCGACGTCCTCGCGGTCTTCTCTCAGTACGGCGAGATCGTGGACGTGAACTTGGTGAGGCACGAGGAGACGGGTAAGTCCAGGGGCTTCGCGTTCGTGTGCTACGAGGACCAGCGGAGCACGGTCCTGGCGGTGGACAACCTGAACGGCGCGACGGTGCTCGGGCGAACGATCAGGGTGGAGCACGTGGATGACTACAGGCTGAAAGACGAGGAGGCTGCCAAGCGAAAGGACTGGCGGTGCGGGTGCGGGGTGGAGAACTTCAAGTCGAGAGACAACTGCCACAAGTGCGGAGGACCGCGACCGGCACTGGAGGAGCCGGCCCCTGGGTCGGGCGCGGGTGCAGCCGCGGCGATGGACGTGCCGCCGCCTCCGGGAGGCGGCGCTCGGCAGCCCGAGGCGTGGGAAGGGCCCTCGTTCGCCGCGGGGGCTGTCGACGAGGACGACGCCATGATGCGGGAGCTGAAGGCGCGAAAGGAAGCGGCGATCGCTCGAGCGAGAGCGGCGGCTGAGGGTCTGCCTCTTCCCGGCGCGGATCCGCTGAAAGAGGCGAAGAAGGAGGCGAAGCAGGCGAAGAAGGAGAAGAAGCGCGTGAAGAAGGAAGCGAAGAAAGCGAAAAAGGAGCACAAGAAGCGAAAGCGCGACGGAGACACGGACGAGGAAGGACTCGGAGATAGTAGCAGCGACGAGGAGGGCATGATTAAATAGCACATCTAATAGAGATGGAACCTGTTCGCCGGTCACGAGAGATGTGCGGAATAATTAAGGCACGCGAGACACACGGGGCCTTCGCCCGCGAATTCCACCACCGTGATCCCTCCCCGCGTCAGGCGCAGTTTCGACGCGAACCCAGCCTCTGTGCCTAGCGCACGCGCGACGAAATTCGCGATCGTACCCGCGGACGCGAACACCGCGGATGTCCCTTCCCCGAGCGCGTTTTCCAACTCGTCAGACGAAATCGCCGACGGCGCGTCCCCTCCCGACTTCGTTGACACCTCGGTCGCCAGAGCGGCGGACGCCGCGTCGCCGTCGTGCAACGCGCGCGTTATCGTCACGTCCCGGAGCACATCCGCGACGGACGTCGCGTCGTCGTCGGAGGTTTGTCCTTCCGTGGAGGCGCATACGAACACCACGCGTTTCGCGGTTTCGTCTTTTCCGCGGACCGGCGGCGCGGGAGTCTGGTTGAGTTTCAGGAGCTCCACGGCGCCCCCCGGCGCAAACGCAAACGCGGTGAGCCCGCAGTTTGACTGTTCGAGGCGTCGGAAATACTCCGGGGGCAGACCAAGCGCGTTCGCCGTCATGGCCTGAATCACGGCGTTGTGTGCGACCACGAGTATGTCGTTTCCTTCCGCGCGCAAAACCTCTTCCCAACACTCCGCGCCGCGTTCCCACAGCTCGCGGACGGGAAAGTGTCCGTCGATCTCGAAGTTCGCGGGGTCGGCTTTCCAAGCCGCGTAGTTGGCCCCGAACTTGGACTTGCCCTTCTGCTTGAGCAAACCCTGGAACGAATACAGGTCGATCTCGCGGAGCACCCACGAGTCCACGAGCGGTGGCTCACGCGCGCCCCATATGACCTCTGCGGTCCGGCTCGCGCGTTTCAGAGGACTTCGAAACCCAACGTCGAAACTCTCTCCCTCGAGCATCTGTCTCGTCGTCTCCGCCTGGGCTTCCCCCTTGCTCGTCAGCACGGAGAAGTCAGAGCTTCCCTGAATGCGCCCCTCTTCGTTCCAGGTGGACTGCCCGTGGCGCACTAAGGTCACCCTCTTGGGCGTGGACACGCTCGGTAACGCACAGACCGCACCGCGACACCCACGGGCTCGCGGCGCGGACTGTCGTGACGAGGACTCATCAAAGCGTTTTCGTCGCGAGGCGACGTACGAGACCCGCGCAGGCGCGACGGTATGCCGTGTGACGGACATCGCACCCTGTATCGCACGATCTCGATGGACGACCACGGACGAGGTCCCGAAGAGTTCAAGGCGTACCCCTGCGTCGCGAGGAGTGTGGAGAGGAATATTTATACAACGACGTTTTGTTGCACTCGAACTCCTCCAAGAATTGCCACGGCGTGTCGCCACAACGCGAGACGCGTCGTCGGAACGCGCCGTAGAAAGCGCACGACCACCGGGCGTGCGTGAAATCAACGCTTCACTCGAACGTGTTGCACACGATGACCCGCGCGTAGTGACGCCTGGTGCAGCCGAGTTCAGCCAGACTGGCCGGAGGTCGCGATGTCGCATTCCCGCGAAGCCGCGGCCCCGGCTTCGAAATACTTGACGCGCGTGCACGATGGGGAAAGCCTGGAGGATCTCAAGCCGTGGCGAACCCGCGGAGTCGAGTTGTTCGTTGGCGAACACGCGTTGGACATCTCGGCGAGAGCGACGCGTGGATGGCAGCACGTGCCGCTGCCCGAATGCGCGCCCTCCACGTCTGCACGGCGGGACGACGACGATTCGGCACCGGAAGAAGACGACGCCGACCTGTCCCAGCGTCTCTACGCCGCCGTGCTTCGCGCGGTCATCGCATCTCGAGGGGTTTCGCTCTCGGAGGACATCGTTCCAATCGCAGAGGCGCTTCGCGAGACTCTAGGTCCGTCGGCGGAGACCCACGACGCAGCGCTCGCAGCCGCGGCGTCGCCACGGGCGTCTCCGCCCTCGGCACCCACCACTCCCGAACGCGAGTCGGACAGCCCGGGAGCGCCCGAGCCGGTCGCGAAGGATGCGACGGACACGGTCGAGGACGCGAGCGATGCGTCAGACGCGATGTTGGTCGCAACGAAGCCGACGACGGACATCGAGCGTGTCGAGGAGGACGTGGGCGTAGAAACCGAGCCGGACGCGCCGTCGCCGAGCGGCATCTTCGCGTGTTGCTTCGGGGGCGCCGCGAAGCCGTCGCGGAAAACACCCTCGGCTCCGAAGGCAGCGGAGAAACCGCCCGTGCTTCCCGAGGTCGAGCCTCGCGCACACCCTGTGGACGCCGAACGCGACCTCGCCCCTGAAGCCGCGTCGCGCACAGTAGAAGTCGCGTCGCCCGCGGCGGTCACCGCGCCCGCGGCGGCGGTAAAACTCGAGGACGAGCAGGACGAAAAACTTCGCGAGGAGGAAGCCGCGAAAGGATGCGCGACGCTGGCGCGAGCGTTGTGGGTCGCTTGGCGTAGATCCGGCGCCCCTGTGACGGGCGGGCCGCTCGAAACCCGAGGACCAGCTGGCGCGGCGAAGGATGCGTCCCTCCTCGTGCGGCTTCCACCTGGGTGGCACGGCGTGCTCGCGGCGTTTGCCGAGCACCACGGCGCCTCCGAGACGACGGTGTCGTTGGCTGAGTCCATGGCGATCGCGCGATCCGCGGACGCTCTTTCCACTTCGGAACTCGAGGGGATTCACGTGCGTTTAGCGACGGCGACGTCTGCGGTCGCATCTGGTCGCGCCACCAAAGCGGATGCCGCATTACGGGATGACGTCGCCGCCGCGGTATTTCCCGTCGCGATGCGATCGTTACGCGTGTGTCTCGCGCCCAACCCGGGTACAGACGTCGACGATACCGTGGCGAGGGTTCGCGCCTTAGCGCCTACCGTGGCGCTATGCATGCCGCTCGACACGCCCGCGTCCCGGTTCGCTGGTGTTCTGAATCGCGCGGCGGCTCGCGCGGCGGCGGACCGCGTCGAAGCGTGTCTGAGCACGCCATTGCCCGGTGAGGCGGCTGCCGCGATGAACGTCGCCGAGGTCGTCGTGGCGGTTCGAGAGGAGTCGGACGCTGAGGATGTCTCCGGAGTGGGAGATACGAGTAAAATGGCTCGTAGTCGGACAGAATTCGTCGACGACGGTCCCGGTCCCGGCCTTCTGGAACCGAGCGGCACGATTCGCGACGCGTCGACGCCGACGTTCGCGCGGGTCGCGGAGGCGGCGAGAGTCGCCGCCGCGTGTTTTCCACTCGACGTCGCGGCGTTCGGCGCGTTACCCGCCGGCGTTTCCGCAGCCTCCGTCGCGTCTCACGCCACGGCGTCGGCGCTCGCGCGTGCGGCGACGGCGGCGACGGACGCGGTGGGCGAGCTCTGCGCACCGCCTTACGGTGTGACTTTCGAAACGCTCGACTCGGCCATCGCCGACTTGCGAACTAAGATGCGCGCCGAGAACCTCGGGTCGTCCGCCGGCGCGCTCGCCGCCGGAAAACGATTCGATCAGAACGCGCGTCTTGCGCTGGAAGAGACCCTCGTGGTGCTGCGACCGCTTCTCGTGGACACGCTTCGCGACGCCGCGGCGCGTGAGCGCGGAGGCGCCATAACAGCGATCGCCCCCGAAAGAGGTGTCATGCACTCCTCCTCCCTCGGCGATGTTTTCGCCGCGACGCGCGACGCGTACGTCGCGGCGATGCCCGGGACGGTGGAGCGGCGGCGCGACGCGTTCGCGCGCGAACACGCGCTCGCGGTGGAAACGCTCGTGGCCGGTGCGTTTCGGTGGTACGCGGAGACAAACGAGCGTGCGTGCTTGGCAGAAGTGCGCGAGGCGCGTTCGCGGCTGCGCGACCGGCGGAAAGACTCACGGGGTCTCGACGCGACGAAGCTCCCGGCGGACGCCGCTTTGCTTTCGCGAGGCTTCCACACTCGGCTCAGTAACATTCACGCGTGCGTATCTTCGCTCCGCGCGTTTCGCGAGGACTGTGCGGTCCTGTGGCGGTCGCGCGCCGCGAGCGGACGAGACGCGCTCGAGACTCGAGACGATTCCGACTCCAGCGACGACGAGGCGGCGGTGGAGGACGGCGATGAGGACCGGTCGAGCGCGGAGAGCGCGAGTTTCGGCGACCTCATGCGCTCGCTTCGGTGTTCGCGCGCCTCGGTCATCGCGTCAGCCACCGAGCTGCTCATGGACGCCGCGGCGCCCGACTTTGAGGAGGCGGCGTTGTCTCCGGAGTACCTCGCGCGCGGCGCGGCGCTCTCGCGCGCGCTGAACAAGGTTGACGCCGAGCTCGCCGCGATGGACGCCGCGTTGGCGGCGGGAGCGTTCCGCCTCGCCGCCGCCGCGGTGCACCGCGCGGCGTGCGCGTGCCTGGAGCGCTTGATTCTGCACCGCGCGCACGACGACGTCGGCGCGCGCTTTGCCACCGGGGCGTTGGTCATGTCCGGGGGGAGCCTCTCCGGAACGCCCGCGCCGCTCACCGAGGCGCAGCACTCGAACGTGGTGGAGCTCGCGTCGGCGCTCGAGGAGTTTCTCTCGGCGGACAACGACGGCGTCCCGGCGCAGGTCCTCGTGGACGGCGAGCAGAGGCTGCGGCGTCTGCTGAACCTGTGGTTCACGCCAACCGTCGAGGTCGTGCGCGAGTACCGGAGGCAGGTCGAGGCGATCGTGTCCGGCGGCGGCGGCGCCAGGATCGCGGGGTCGGGAGGCCCGGGCCGCGCCGTGCGCCCGTCGCACGGCGGAGGCGTCGGGCCGCTGGATCTCCTGCAACTCCTCGCGCAACGCGGCGCCGACGGCGACGCCGCGGCGGAGGTGGAGGCGCAGGTTTCCGCCGCCGCCGCGCTGGAGGCGCAGGCCGTGCTGGGCTTGCCGCTCGGGGAAATCGTCGTCGCGTCGTTCGTGTGCCGCGAACACACCACGACCCTGGGCGGTAGACTCTTCGTCACGCAGACGCGCGTCGGGTTCTCGCCGTGCGGCGTGGGCCCGGACCACCCGCACGACGCGCACGGCGCGACGGTCGCGAAGATCGAACACGTGACGCGCGCGTGGACTTCCGAGAGCTCCGGAACCGCCGCGGCGGCGCTGCACGTCTCGCTGGTGGAGGGCGTGACGATTCGGTTCGAGTGTTTCGTGGGAGGCGCGCGCGCGAGAGACCTGGCGCTGGAGGGCCTGCGAGCGTCCGCCGCCGCGAATCGACCGCACTCGCCGTTCCTCGCGAACGCGGCGGCGCTCGCGCCGGCGTCGTCGGGCGCGGCGATGCCTCACGGCGAAACCACGCGTCGCGTGGTTCCGTGCGCGCGCGAAGCGTTCGTCGAGCAACCGGGAACGGCGCTGGTGACCTCCGCGGCCGTGATGTGGCTGCCGGTGGGCGAGGATGTGTCCGAGGACGATGACGGCGCGTCTCGCGCCGGCGGCGCGCGCGTCGCGTTTGACGACATCGCCGCCGACGGCGTCGAGTCGTCGACCAGAGGTTGGCGCGATCACTGCGTGACTGTCCGAGTCACGCCGAAATCAGGAAAACGGGTCGCGCCCGTGCGTTTCGTTCGGCTCACCGAATCCAGCGCGAACGCGCTGAGGGACGATATTCTGCAGGCGATCGCCGCGTTCGACGAGCGTGGACGGGCGGCGGGTCACGGTTGAGCGCGAGAGCGAATCGCGCGTTTTTTTCGCTCGCGTCTCGCGACGCGCGCGGTTTTCGTTATACACGCGTTCGCGTTACAATCGCGCCCGCTACAAGTACACTCGCGCGCGCGACTCCGTGCCGAGCCTGGCTCGACAGACACGCGCGCGCCGAAGGGCCACCCACGAGTTTGGTCAGTGAACCCCCTTTCGCGCGCCGCTCGATTCCCGCCACTCATATGCTGTAGTAGTAGTCCGATAGACCGGAGACCTGGTCCATATCGAGGCTTGGCTCCGCCGAGGGCGAGGGTTTCCCCACCAGCCGCGCGGGAATGCCCACGGCGACGCGGTTCGGGGGAATCTCCCGCAGAACCACCGACCCGGCGCCTATTTTCGAGTTGGCGCCGACTGTGATTGGCCCGAGGATGGTCACGCCCGCGCCGATCACGACGCCGTCGCCAATCTTCGGGTGTCGGTCGCCGTCCCTCGTGCCCGTCCCCCCCAGCGTGACGCCGTGCAGGATCGACACGTTGTTTCCCACGACCGCGGTCTCGCCTATGACCACGCCCGTGGCGTGGTCCAGCATCACGCCCTCGCCGATCACCGCGCCCGGGTGGACGTCCACGTGGAACACCTCCGAGATGCGGCTCTGCAGCAGCAGCGCGAGCGGTCCCCTGTTTTCCTTCCACAGCGCGTGCGCCACCCTGTGCGCCTGCACGGCCTGGAAGCCCTTGAAGAAAAGCAGGATCTGCAGGTACTTGTCGCACGCGGGGTCGCGGTCAATCACCGCCTGCAGGTCCGCCTGCGCGCCCCGCACGAGCGACGCGTCTTTCCGGTACTGCGCGCTGAAGAGCTCGAGAAGCTGCGAATCGAGCAACACGTTGCTTCGCAGCTTGTTCGCCAGCACGAACGCCAGCGCGTCTTCAAGCGAGCGGTGCGCGAGGATGGTGGAGAACAAGTAACTCGCCAGCGCGGGCTCGGACTCCGCGTCCTCGCGCGCTTCTTTACACAGCTTCTGCCAAATCGCCACGCGGTCGACGGGACACGTCTCTCCCACCGGCGCGGCGGCGTAGGAGGCGGAGACGTTCTTCGGCGCGGAGACCCGCGGCTCGGGGTCGTCCAGTCTGTCGGCGATCGCGCGCCGCGAAACGCCGCGCGTCGTGCGTCGCGCTCGTCCTTTCGCGGCGGTGCGGGGCGCCGCGGTCGCCACAGACAATCTCGCCGCGGCCATCATTGTGTGGCGCACAGAAAAAGCCCTTCCGAACCGCCGTCACGTCGATCTCCGTCCCCGGGCCCACCCTCGGGCGTCTCGCGGAACGCGGCAGATACGTTCAGCGGGGTGTGGCTCGGCGTTCCTCGCCAGGCTGAAAATCACCCTCTCGCCGGATCGTCGCCTTCCGTGCGTCGCACCGACGGCGCCTCGCGCAGTTGCCGCGAGCGTCTCGAATCGTGGAGGACAGGTTCCGAGAGCGCGTTTCGTTTCACGGCGTTTTCCCCCCGTAAAATTCGGAAATTATGTACGTACGGTTGAGCAGTCGTAAGGAAATGTCCGATGTTTTTTTGAGTTACAAAGGTATCTGACTGAGACGTCATAGAAACTTTTTCTTTTTGTCCGAGAAGGAATCGGACGCCCCCTTGGCGCAGAAATCGGCGAAGCTGGCGTACGCGGGTTCCCATCCCAGCCGCTGGCGCGTGCGCTGGTTGGACATGCGCTTCCCGAGCGAATCGTCCTCCTCCGCGAACGCCGGCATGGCGCCCTCGAACGCGCCGCTGTCCAGGCACGCCTGCACCATATCCCGCCTCGAGATGGGCACGCCGTCCGTCGCCAGGAACACCTCGCCTCCCTCGGTCCCGCCCTCGAGCTGCGCGACCAGCGCCGCCGCGACGGCGCTCGCCGCGTCTTCGTAGTGCACCAGGTTCACCAGGCCGTCCGCGCCCGACTTGAGCTCGGGCGACTTCAGGAAGTACATGTGCGCGCCCCGAGTGGCGTGGTACAAGCCCGAGAGCCGAACCACGCACCCCCCCGCCTCGAGCACCGCCGCCTCCGCGCGCAACAGGCGGTCCGCCCGCTGGTTCTCGCCGACGGCGAACTCGGGGGTGGACTCGTCGCACTCCTCGCCGTCCTTGCCGGCGTACACCGCCGTGCTGCTGGTGAACACGAAGCCCCCCGTGCCGTCCCACGCCTTCAGAGCCGCCTGGACCTCGGCGGCGTAGTCGTCGCTCCCGCTGGGAGGCGCGCTGAACACGACGAAGGGAAACGCATCCGCCGGCGAGGCGGCTGATTTCAGCCGCGGCGAGACGCCGAGGGACTCCAGACGCTCGTGCGCGTCCTCGGTGTTGGTCTGACCCTTCACGATCGCCGCGGGAAAGAGCTGCGGGGACGACGCGGGGACGACGAGACGGTCGCGCGGGACGAGGGGGATCGCGTCGGTCAGCCGGGATCGTGAAAAAGCGCGCTCGCGAGACGCCGAAAGGAGGCGTTGTGGTTTGTCGCGCGCGTGGAAAAAAACCTAAACCGAGGGCGCGTCGCGCGTCGCGCACGTACGTTGAGCCACCTCTGGCACACGAGGCTCCCGAGGACGCCCGGGCCCACGACGAGGAGGTTGCGGTCGCAGCTTCTCGGCGCGTTCGCCGCGGCGACGACCTGCACGCGTTCGGCGCGCGAGAGACGGACGCCAGATGACCCTCGCGTCCAGCGCGTCGTCCTCGCGACGGGGGACGAGAGCGAGCGAGCCGCGCCGCCGCCGACGGCGTGTCTACACGCCAGCCTGACATCAGCGGAGCGCACGGTCGCGAGACCGCAAGTCTGCATGGACGTGCCGGGTTTGGAGACAAGGCGTTCGCGGCCGTGCGCGAGCGGAACTGATGAGGTTCGCCAGAGCAGAAAGTGAAACCGGCGCTCGGAAGTCGCGACTGTTTGGAGAACACTGGTGCCCAAGTGCAAGTTCAGTCACAAACAAGAACTGGCTGCCTGCACCGAATAAAAATGTCATCCTCGACGATTTTCATGAGTCACCTCAAGTTCGGGTACGAACACCACAATCAAATCTAAGGCGGCGGTGGTCCCACGCTCGCCCAGGTGAACGCGGGCGCTCCCGAGGCAAAACGCCGCGGGAGGCGCCGAGCACGCGTTTGGTCTGATGATCACGCGCGCGAGCGGCAACGACGCGGCCGGAGTGAGCGGCCGCGGGGCGGTCGAAGCTGGAGAAAACGATGCGCGCGATGCGATAGACGAGGATACGCTCTCGACGCCTTCGGGGGACGGCGAGGGGACGCCGATACCAAAGAGCATACTGGGCGAGACGATTAGGGGGGCGGGACAAGGTGCGAGTCCTTGGAAGTCGGTGAAGTTCGAAGAGGAGCTTCCGGAGGGGTTTCCCGAGCGCACGGCGAACGGGTTCAAGCGTAGGAATCCCATGCGGGGAGGGGAGGTCAGAGGAATAAACCTGCTGTTCGTGGTGCTAGGGTGCGTGTGGCTGAGCAGGGTGTTCCACATCCTGACGCAGCGGTTCACGAGTAGCTTGGCCGCGCGAGGGGACGAGTTTTGAAACCCGGAGCGCTGGGATAGGGACGGGGTAAGTAGGGGAGACGTTGTCATGTCGTCTCGGCGTCATCCGGACGATTCAGTTTAGCGACCGCGCGAGCTCGTTACAAGCGCGCGTCGGAGTTCTACGATTCTACGCCGCCGGTTCCTCCGCCGCCGGTTCCTCCTCCGCACCCTCCCCGCTCTCGTCCTCGAGCTGTTTTGCCACGAGCGCCTTGGCGATCTGGTCGTCGGTGAGGACCTCGTTCTCCAGGAGCTGGTCGAGAATCGCGTCCGCGGGGGGCTCGGGGGTTTCGGACACGAGCGCCGCGACGATTTTCTCATCCGTCACCGTCCCAGCCTCGATCAAGTGCTTCAGGACGTCGGCCGAGGGGGGCTCGAAGGCGGGCTCGGGCTCCTTCGAGGCTTCGCCTTCCGCCGCATCGCCCTCCGCCGTGGGCGCGTCACCCTCCGCGGGCGGCGCCTCGCCTTCTGCGGGCGACGCCTCGTCCTCCGCGGGCGCGTCGCCCTCTCCCTCCGCGGGCGCGTCTCCCTCCGCCTCGGGCTCGGGTTCGGGCTCCGGCGTGAGCGCCTTCTTGGCTTCGTCCAGCTGTTCCTGGGTCAGCGCGGGCTCCGCAGCCTCCTCCCCCTCCGCCACCTCCGGTGGCGTGAGCAGGAGGTTCAGCAGGCGAAGCGCGTGGGCGTTTTTCGCCTCTTCCTCCTCCAGCGCCTCCGCCTCTTCCTTCTCCGTCCTCGCCGCCGTCTCCTTGAGCGTGTGCTTCGCCTCCTCGAACTTCTCCTGGGACACCACCGCTTCGGGCGCGGGCTCGCCCTCGGGGATCTCGCCCTCAGGGACCTTCATGAAGATGTCCAGCGCCGTCTGCGCGAGCGCGACGCGTTCCTCCGCCGCCGCCTTCGCCGCCGCCGCCTTCGCCTCCGCCTCGGCGGCTCTCCGAGCCCGCGCATCGTCAACCTCGCGCTGCAGGTTTTCCGCGCCCGCTGCCTGCGCGGCGGCGGCGTCCATGAACGCCTTCTTAATGATTTCGTCGACGCACTTGCGGGACGCCGCCGCGCTCGAACACTCCGCCACGACCTGGTCCTCGAACCAAGGCACGAAATCGGTCTCGATCTCGCGCTGCACGGGGTCGTAAAAAAATCCAGAGTCGTACAGCTTGTCGAACACGTTCCCGAGAAGCCCGGACGTGTACCCGCGCGCGAACGTCTGCGCCGCAACCTTCTCCCTCGTGGCTTTCTCGCGCTCGATGCGTTGCTTCTCTTGCGCGATGCGGCGCTCGCGCTCCTCGGCTTTGCGCCGCTCCGCCGCCTCCATGCGCTGCGTCGCGACGAGCTCCGCGTTGCGGATTTGCTCGAAGTGCTCCTGGTGCGCGCGCATCGCCGCGAGCTCCTCCTCCTCCATAACCTCCATCAGGCCCTGCTCGAGCGTCTTCCCCACGAGCACCTCCAGGATGGGCTCCACCTCGAAGTCGAAGTCGAACAAGTCGCCGTTCTCGATCTGCGTCTCGACGTCCACGCCGATCTTCATCGGGACGAACAGCGGCGTCGGCGGGCGATCCGCGAACGCGTCCGTCTGCGTCATCACCTCAGCCTCGGGCACGGTGTCCGCGAGCTCCTCCAGGTACGCCTCGGTCTGGATGTCCATGTGCCGGCGCCCCTCGACAGGCTCGGGCGTGCCGGGGATGCGCCGGCGCGGCGCGGCGCGAGGTTTCGGGCGCGCGCGCTCCGTCGGCGGCGCCGCCGGAATGGGCTGCGCCGCGTACGTGTTCCCGCGGATCACGCGCCGGTCGAACATGATGTTCGAGGGGTAGTACTCCGTCTCGGGAGGAGGCTGGGGACGGAACTTGGGCTGTGTCGAGTGCGGAACCGGGAGATCAACGGAGAACGAACGGGTCAGCGTCGCGCGTGTTTGACGCGTCTTCATCCGTCGTGACGGTTTTCGGTCCGATCGGGCGAGAGCGTCGCCCTAATTAGGCACGACCGGGTGGGCCGGACGCGAGACGTACCCGCTTCAGCGACCCGCGCATCGCGGGCTCAGCGACGGTATGCGACTCATCGCGTTTCCTGTGGCCAGCCAAGGCCGCCGCTCCTCTTCCCATGACGGCCGTGCGCCCGGTTTCCCAGCGAGGAGACGCTCAGCGCAGAGGCGGGGAAACACGAAATGTGTCGCGGTCCAATTATGCCGCAAATGGATGCTCCGTCAAACCCGGCGGAACCCCACGGACGAGTCACACAGCCACTCCTCGAGCGTTGTGTTCACGTCGCGGGTGCGCCTCTCGATCCAAGACGCCCCTGCGGTGGCGCGCGCCCCGCTCGTTGTGGCTCAACCCGGCGTCCCTCCGCGCGTTGTTTGCCGTTCACGGTGCCAGTTTTGGGCACGAGTCATTTAACTCATTTTGCGGGTTGGTTTTCTCTTTTCCTGACTGCCAGACTGCGGCCCTCCCCCGGTGCCGCGATCGGTTCGCGTTCGCGACAGGTGCCTCGACACGTCGAACTTTTTCCTCGGGAGACCGACAGTTGACAACAGGCGTTTTTCCATCGGCACGCCCGAGGAGGCGCGACCCCCCGAGGCCGCGACCACTTCCACGCGCGCATCCGAGCCCGCACGGCGTACCGCACCGCCTTCCCGCGTGCCCCGCGTGCGCACGCCGCCTCGCCGAGCCCGCGCGCTTCCCGCCTCGTCCCCTCGCGCCTCCGCCCCTTCGTCCGCCGCGCATCTCTTCGCCTCGACACGCCCGATGACCCTGAAAGTCGCGCACCCCACGTCCGAGTCCGTGCAACGCCCGTTGGACTTCGTGGAGACCCTGCTGTGCAAGGAGTACGTGGAGAAGGGCCTCACCGAGCACTTCTTCGAGGGCAAGAAGCAGCTGTTCGACAAGTACTGGGACTCCCTCAAGGAGCACGAGCTCCGCGCGTTTTTCCAGGAGCGCTTCGGAAAGACCACCGCGCGCGAGGACCGGAAACACGCCTTCGTGGTGTACGGCGCGTCCGGGTACACCGGCAAGCTCATCCTGGAGTACATCTACGAGCACGTGAAAGGACTGGGCACGGAGATCACGTTCGTGCTGGCCGGGCGGACCCCCGCGAAGCTCCACGCGCGTATCGATGAGATCAAGAAGAAGTTCCCCGACGTCGCCTACGCGCCCGACGTGCTCCGCGCGGACATCGCCGACGCGCGCGACATCCGCGCGCTCGCGCTCTGCGCGCGGTGCGTTTTGAACGTGGCCGGCCCGTTCATGAACACCAACGCGCACCTGCTCGTGCAGGCGTGTTTGGAGTACGACTGTGACTACGTCGACGTCAACGGCGAGGTGCCGTTCACGCACAAGCTCGTCGGTCTGCACGACTACGCCAAGAAGCGGCGCGTGATCGTCTGCCCCAACGCGGCGGGCGCCGGCGGCTTGCCCGACGTCGCGGCGTTCTACGCCGCCGGCGCGCTGCGCGCCAAGACGGACGCGGACATCGCGCGGATGCACACGTTCATGCATGGCAACGGCGGCGTGCCCTCCGGCGGGACGCTCGCGACGCGCGCGGCGATGACCAAGGCCATGAGCAAGGTGGCGAAGATCATGGCAGACCCGTTCGCGCTGGGCGGCGCGGTGGGCGACGGCAAGCGCGCCGAGGACTCGGACAAGTGCCTGAACAAGATCGAGCACTGGGACGACTTTGACGGGTGGTCCGGCCCGTTCACGTACGCCTTCTACGACACGCGCCTCGTGCGCCGCTCGAACTGGCTCCTGATGGACATGGGCGAGGACCCGTACGGCATGAAGTTCAACTACTGCGAGCACCTGCTGTTCCCGGACGAGGCCTCCGCGCGCGCCGCGGCGAGCGCCAACACCTCCTCCAAGAAGGAGGAGGAGAAGCTCAAGGCGGAGGGCAAGCTGTACGAGCTCGGCCAGGGTTTGGACGACGAGACGCGCGGGAAGCTCTTCATGGACTACTACGTTAACGCCGTCGCGGAGGACGGCGCGCGCGTGCGCGCGCGCGTCTCCGGCGGGGACGGCTACGACGAAACCGCGCGCGTCTCCGTCGAGACGACTCTGCTGCTCTCGTGCAGACGCGACGAGCTGCCGTTCGTGGGCGGCGTGCTCACGCCGTCGGTGGCGGGCGGGCAGGCGCTCATCGACGCGGTGCAACGGACGGGAATCACCTTCGAGGTCCTGCCCGATGACTTCAAGGTGGACTTCGCCAAGGTCACCGAGAGAGTCGCGTGACGCGCGAGGGACGGCGGACGGCTTTTTCGCGACTCTGTCTCGACTGTCTCGACTGTCGAGATCTTCTCGATCTTTCCAAAAAAAAAATCCTGACCGATTTTGGCGCGATTTTCGAGTAACAGATTTGTCATTCGAGTTGACCCCTAAATTCTGGTCTAAAAACCGCTCTCTGTCGCCGATTTTGATTGAAATTCGCGCGTGACTCGGCAGTCTGTGGCTCACACGCCACGTGGCTCGGTTTTTTTCTTCGCTCCGTGTCGCCGGAGCGCGTCGCGCCTGCGCCCCGCGGGCACTTCACAGCGCGCGCGAGACATTCCCGCGACGCGCCACAGAGAAGACTTCTCACGCGAGTCAAGCGCGGCGGTACCGTCACGACGGGCCGTCGTCCCTCGCGTACTGACGTCCATCTAGAGCCCACGCTTTTTGCACGCCCACGCGGAGAGCGGTGCGTCAACGAGTCAGGCATGCTTTTTTCTCGAACGAGCGCGCGCGCACGTCGCGTCGACACGCGGGAACCGGCGCCGCGCGCGCGCGAGCGCCGGGCACAGCATCTCTGAGTGGTCGAACGGTGCTCCGTGCGCTCGTGGCGCGTCTCCAGCTTCGCGTCCTCGCGGAGACGCGCGGTCCCGCGGAGTCGTTTCAAGAGAAATTCACGGCTTTTCGCGGGACACGCGGCGAGCGACAGCGCGTTTTTCCGAGTCGCGCGCGCCCGGAAACGCGTCGCTGCGAGCGGAACGACGCGCGAGGAACGAGCGGTTTGCCCGGCGGTGGCGTTCTGCCGCCCTGTCGTCACGACTGCGCGCTTCTCGAGCCCGTCGCCGCGGCGCACGCGACCGGCACGCCCTGCCGGCCGGGCCGCTCACGTGGACATGCTGACGCATCTTGCGATATTATTCGGCTATCCTCGTTTCGTAACGCGTCTCGTTGTGTTTTTCGTGTTTTTCGTTTTTCGCTGACCCTCCTCTCCTTTCTCGCGCAGACCGACGGGAGAATCCCGCGAGTTGACCCGCACGTACTGCAAGACAGACTAGAAGAGATGACAACGACGCGTACCGAGCCCGAGGCTGCCCCCGCGAGCGCCAAGGCGTCGGACGAGAAGTGGAAGACCTCCCCCGGCGGGCCGCTGGACAGGCACGGGCAGACGAGCAGCGGCGAGCGCGGGCAGACGTCGAGCGGTGAGAATGAACGCGCGGACGACGGCAAGCCGGTGACGAAGCGCGCGCGCATGGACAGCGACGGGAGCGCGAAGACCACGGAGGGGGCGATCGACGCCGCGGAGGATGCGGCGGAGGCGACGAACGTGGACGCGCCGAGCCGCGCGGCGCGCCCGCCGTCCAAACCCGCGCCCGCCGCGAAGAAGGAGCCGAAACTCGGCGCGTCGCGGCGGAACGGCGCGCCCCCGATCGAGATTCCCGAGGGGCGCATGCGGTGCAGCCGCAACGACGGGAAGAACTGGCGGTGCTCGGAGATGGCCATGCCCGGGCACAAGCACTGCCAGAAGCACATGCGGTGGTCCGCCGGCGGGAGAAGCAAGCAGCGCGGCGGCGCCGCCGAGGGCGCGGCGGGCGCGAAACGACCGCGGTGGCTCGGAGAGGAGAACGGCTGGGCGCACGGCGCGCCGATCGCCGGGTTCCCGCCGCACGTCAACGGGCTTGCGGGCGCGCCAAACCCTCTGCTCGCCGCGCCGCTGCTGAACGCGGCGGCGTCCGCGCTGGACGAGCTCAGGCACAAAGAAGCGGTGCTGCGCGCGATGAGTCAGGGGATGTCGAGCGCGTTCGGCACGTTCGGGGGATTCCCGGGCGCGACTGCGTTTTCGGGGTTCCCCGGGCCCGGCCAGGCGGGTGCGACGCACCGGCCGACTGCGTCTAAAGCCCCCATCTCCATCGATTCGCTCGCGGGCGTCGCGCCCGCGTTGCCCACCTCGCCGGCGGCGGCGGCGCCCGCCGCGAAGGCGCCCGGGGGCGCGGCGCGGACGGTGGAGTGCGACGTCGAGCTCGTGCCGGCGCCCGCGGGGTCGGGCCGCGGCGCGTCCGCGCGACGAAAAATCGACCTCGGCGCGATCGACTCGTTCGACGCCCTGCACGTCACGCTCGCGGACCTCGTCGGCGCCGCGCGGCCGGCGGGCGGGAGGTACGACCCGAGCGCGCTGCAGATTGCGTACGTCGACGCGAACGGCGCGCCGGCAGTTTTGGGCGCCGAGCCGTGGGCGACGTTCGCGTCGCGCGCCGCGTTCGTGCAGGCGCGTCTGCTCGCGCCGGGGCTCAGTGACGCGGGCGCGTCGATGTCGAACAGCCCCAAGGTGGCATCACAACCGGCGGCGCCGTCGTTCCACATGCCGTGGACGGTGCCCCCGGCGCCCGCGCCGGCGCACAACCCCTTTGCGGCGATGCTCGGGATGGGCGCGGCGCCGGCGCCGGCGGCGGACCCTGCGACGATGGCCATGCTCATGTCCATGTTCGTCGCCGCGTCCGGGAACGCCGCGGGGGGCACCGCGCAGGCGTGTAATCCCTTCTCCGCCGCGGTGAAGGCGGAGGACGTGCCGCCCGCGACGCCGCGGTGACCGGCGGCGCGGTATTTTTTACGAAGAGCAGTCCCGGGCGCGCGCCCTCGAGCGAAAGGGCGCACGCGCCGCGAACCCACGTGTATCACCAGTACCAGTCACGGCGAGACGTTGAGACGTGGCTCCGACCCTCGCGCGGCGTCGGAGCCGAGACGACGCGCGTCGTCACGCATACATATTATCTAGTTGCTAGCTAGGGAAGCGTCGCGAAGGTTGAAAGTTTTTCCACTCGCCTATCAGGAAAAAATGTCTCGTCCGAGGCGTCGGGCGATTGATTGTGCCACGTCGACACGTCGTTTTGGCGCGCCGAGAGCCTCACAGGGCGGGCTCTGATACGTCGCCTAAACCAAAAAGCCCCCTTTTTGTGAATCCATCCGCGCTTTTTGAGATATCCAGCTGCAATCGCGATTGCGCCGCCCGCCCCTCCGGCACGGTACCGCGTGGGATGATGGCATCCGCATCATGTTTCGCTGGCTCGACGTCCGCTGTGTGCGCGCCCGCGCCGCTCGCGCGCCGCCGAGCGCGCCGGCCCGTCGCGCGTCGCGCGGTGCCCGTACATGCCGCCTCGCGCGATTCGCGTTTGCCCCTGGGCGTCGACGCGACGTTCGACGGAACGGGCAAAACCGTGCTCATCACGGGGGCGTCCTCCGGCATCGGGCTCGAGGCGGCAAAGCAGATGTGCGCCGCGGGGTGTCACGTTCTCGTCGCCGCTCGGAGCGCGGAGAAGGCGCGCGCGGCCTCGGAGGAGGTGGCGGCGCACGCCGGGGCGCTCGGGGGAAGCGCCGAGCCCGTCGTGGTTGACCTCGGGAGACTCGCGGGCGTCCGCGCCTTCGCCGAGCGCTTCCGCCGGCGCGGCGTCGCGCTCGACGCGGTGGTGTGCAACGCGGGCGTGGCCCCCGACCGCGCGGGCAACCGCGTGAGCGCGCGTGGCGCCCCGCGGCGCACGCACGACGGGTTCGAGGAGACCATAGGGGTGAACCACCTCGGGCACTTCGCGCTCGTGCGCGACCTGCTGCCGTGCATGCGCCGCGGCTCGCGCGTCGCCGTGACGTCGTCGTGCGTGCACGATCCCACCAGCCCCGACGGGCGCAACGGCGCGACGCCGACGCTCGGCGACCTCGCCGGCATGGAGGCGGGCGATTTCTCCATGTGCGACGGAGGCGCGTTCGACGGGAACAAGGCGTACAAGGACAGCAAGTTGTGCAACGTTTTGTTCGCGCGCGAGCTGGCGCGGCGCGCCGAGGCGGCGGGCGTCGTCGTCAACGCGTTTTCCCCCGGCTTCGTCCCGTCGTCGGGACTGTTCCGGCTGCAGTCGGCGCCCGTGCGCGCGATGCTGAAGTTCATGTTCGACCACCCCCCGCTGGCGACCACCGTGCAGAACGCGGGCCGCTTCACCACGCAGATGGTGCTCGGAAAGAACACGGGCGAGATGTCCGGCGCGTACCTGTGCGGGCCGCCGTCCTTCGACGTGCCGGGCGAGGACGCGCACCCCCTGGGCGGCGGGTTCCTTCGCGGGTGGTTCCGGCCCGAGTTCGGGGTCAAGCGACCGGGCGAGGAGGCGCTGGACGCGGCGCTCGGGGAGAAGCTGTGGGCCATCTCGGAACGGCTGGTGGAGGAGGTGTACGCGCGTGAGCCCGAGGGCGTCTCCAACGTGGTCACGTTCGCGCCGGCGCGGGAGGACGAACGCGGGCGCGAGCGCGAAACCGGGAAGGACGCCTCGGCGGCGGCGTTTCCGGCGTCGTCGGGTGTATGATTTTTATGATTTTTTCAGACCCACCACGGCGCCGGCGAGCGTCCAGGGTTCAGAGGGGACTATTATTTCAGTGTTGTAACACGATCAGCCGCGTAAACCGCGCACGTCGGCTATCGCGAGGTTGGCGCGGTCGCCGCGCGCGCCGAGACGTCCGTCTCCCCCCTCGGCGTTTTCAAGAGCAGCGAGTTCGTGACCACCGCGACGGACGAAAACGCCATCGCGGCGCCCGCCGCGGCGGGATTCAGGCTGATGCCGTATTCCGGGAGCAACACCCCCGCGGCGACCGGGACGCCCACGAGGTTATACGCCAGAGCCCATCCCAGGTTCTGTCGAATCTTGCCGAGCGCGTTGCGCCCGAGCTCGATCGCGTCCGCGGCCTGGCCGACGCCACCGCCGGGGGACTCGTACTTTTCCCCCCCCTGGCCCTCGCCCAGGAGCACCACGCCCGCCGCGGCGGCGGTCGCCTCCATGCCCCCGCTGACCGCCATCCCGACGTCCGCCGCGACGAGCGCCGGCGCGTCGTTGATTCCGTCGCCCACCATGGCGACGCCCGCGCCGTTCGCCTCGGCCCTGAGGCGCTCGATGAACGCCGCCTTGTCGTCGGGGAGCAGCCCGCCGACGGCGACGGCGCCGGCGCCGGTCAACCCGAGCTCGCGCGCCACCGCGTCCACCGCGGGCTGCCGGTCGCCGGAGAGCACGACCACCCGCATGCCCATCTCCTGCAGCCGACGCACGGACGCCGCGGCACCCGGCCTGATCCGGTCCGCGAGCGCGAGCGCGCCGATCACGCCCTCGCCCTCGACGCCCACGCACACCAAACTGCACGCGGCGGCGGCGGGGCCGCCAAGCGCCTCGGAGTTTTCCGCCGCCGCCGCGCCGAGCGCCGCCGCGGTCCCCCCCCCCGCGCCCACCGCGCTCTCCACCCACGAGGGCTCACCCACGAACACGCGCTTGCCCTCCACGAGCGCGGAAGCGCCGCGCCCGGGGACGGTCTCGGCGTTCTTCGCGCGAGGCGTCTTCTCCCCCGCCGCCGCGGACGCCGCCGCGACCGCCGCGGCGAGCGGGTGCGTGGTGGTGGCCTCGACGGCGGCGGCGAAGCGAAGCACGTCGGCGTTGACGGCGTTCCCGGTGGCCGCCACACCCGTGACCCGCGGCTTGCCCTCCGTGATGGTCCCCGTCTTGTCCAGCGCGACGACGCCGACGTTCGCGGCCGCCTCGAGCACGTCGCCGCCGCGCAGCAGCAGCCCGCGCCGCGCGCCCGCGGACGTCGCGACGAGCACGGCGGTGGGCGTCGCCAGCCCGAGCGCGCAGGGGCACGCCACGACGAGCACGTCGGTGGCGAGCTTCAGCGCGCCGAGGGTCGCGCCCGCGCCGTTGGACGCTTCGAGGAGCGCGCCCGGGAACGCGGCGTCGCCGAGCAGGGACCAGAACGCGAACGTCGACGCCGAGGCGGCCATCACCGCGTAGACGAAGGGCCCGGCGACGGCGTCCGCCAGGCGCTGCACGGGCGCGGCGCGCGCTTGCGCGTCGGCAACGGTACGCGCGATTCCGGCGGCGACGCTCCCGTCGCCAGCCACGCTGGCGCGCACGGTGAGCGGCCCCTCGAACACGCCGGTTCCCGCGCTCACGTCGTCGCCCACCGCCTTGGCGACGAACAGGGGCTCGCCGGTGAGCGTCGCCTCGTCCACCGCGGCGGCGCCGGACACGACGGCGCCGTCCACCGGGATGACTTCGCCGGGCAACACGCGCACCAGGTCCCCGGCGCGCAGCGCGAGCCGGTCCACCACCACCGTCATGGGGTCCTCGTCGTTCTCGTCGACCGCCTCCGCCTTGTCCGCGACGACGAGCTTCGCGTCCAGGGGCAGGAGCGTGGAGAGCGCGCGCAGGTCGGACGCCGCGCGCGCGCGCGCGCGCGACTCGAGCGCGCGGCCGAGCAGGATGAAGGCGAGCAGCAGCACGGGCTCTTCGAAGAAGTCGTTGCTGACCGGCACGCCGTACTCGCCAACGACGGGGGGGGCGCACGCGGCGACCACGGAGAGCGTGAACGCCGCGGTCGCGCCGACGCCCACCAGCGAGTTCATGTTCGGCGCGCCGTTGGCGAGCGCCTTGAACCCTTCCCGCATGATGTTCCGCCCGGGGCCCAAAAGCGCGAGCGCGGCGATGGCGCCGCCCACCCACGGCTGGCCGAGCGCCGTGAGCACGGAGCCGTGCGCGTACTCGTGCAGCCCGAAGTGGTGCAGGTGGTGCGTGGTGTGCGTCACGAGGCACAGACCAGTCAGCCCGAGGGCCTTGTACAGGTCCCACTGTGTTTTTTCGAGTTCCTCCTCCTTTCGCGCGTTCGCCGCCGCCGCGGCTTCCTCCGCGGCGCGCCCAACCGGTCGAGGCGACATTCGGAATCCTTTCGCCTCCGTCGCGGACTTGGCGCGCGCGATGGTCTCGAGCGCGTCCGCCCCGGGCGCGAGCTCCATCGCGGCGGTCTCCGTCACGAGGTTCACGGCGGCGCGCGCCACGCCGGGGTCGGCGTTCAGCACCTTCGACACCGCGGCCGAGCAGCCCCCGCACCGCATGCCCTCGACGAGGAAGAGCAACGTCTCGGGGGATTCGGTGCCGGACGCCGCGGGGGGGGACGCCGCGAGGTCGCCCATGGCGGGAGCCTCGTCCGTCGCGGAGGCCGCGCGCGCGCTCGTCGAGACGAAACGACTCGACGGAGAGCGCAAGTGCGTGTCCCCCGCCGAGCGTTGCCATCGGGGCGTCGACGCCGCGGGGACGGCGACGCGAGTCGCGAGCGGTCGGATGGTAAATCGCGTCGGACGAACAGCGACGGGGCACGGACGCTGGACAGCGCGCGCGGCCGTCAAGCCGGCGCGTATCGATCTCATCACGGGCACGCGCGCGCGGCACACACCGACCATCGCGTCACCCGTGACGCACCGTGCAATGTGCACGGCGTGCCGACGATCTGCTCTTGTGCTGAGCTGGATCGACGAAGATATCCGGAATGGTTGTGGTTCAGAGTGTCAGATCCGGCGATCCATTCGTGCGAAACGGCGATTTACCGGCGTCGGCGCCGGCGAACGAGGACGCTCTGGAGAGTTCATGACCAAGCCTTCCGGTACTACACGAATACATAGTCGCTAATACTACGCGCGCGTCGGGTCGCGTCACGACCCTTCGCGCCACCCCTCGTTTCCCCTGGTGAACGGCGCGTCGCGAGGCGCTGTACAGCGCTCGCGAGACGTACCCAGAGCGTTTCCGCCTGGAGGCAGTCGAGGCGTGCGTCAGATGCCGCCCATGCCGCAGGCGTTTCGCAGCGACTCCCACACGGCGAACTGCACGACCGCGTACGGTCCGAACCGCGCCCACTGCATACCGAAGCCCCGGAAGAACCCCACGGGACCTTGCCTGCGCATGATGTCCGCCGCCGCGCCCAGCATGCCCCCGCCTCCCGGCGCGTTGCCGCTCATGATGATGGTCTGCATGTTCGTCGCCGGCGACGTGGTGACGGTGATGGCGAGACCGGTGACGACGGACGCGGCGAACACCAGCTCCGGCCCTTCCTTCCAGCCGTTGTTCCGCAACTCCGTCTTCACGACGTCGTACGTCGCCATCTTCGTAGCCCCGAGCACCGCCGCGCGCGCCACGGTCGTGCCCAGGCCCTTGTACAGACCCAGCACCCCTTCCCTGGCGATCACCTCGCGGCCGACTTGGAACATGGACGGCGGCGGGAACCGCTTGGACGCCGCCATCTGGATCATGAGCAGGTCCGTGGGGGAGGCGATGGCGGCGGCGCCCGCGCCGGCGACGAGGCCGGCGGTGATTTTCTTCCACACGGGGAGCTCTTCCTCGCCGCCGCTGGTGTCCAGCGCGACTTTCAAGGGCTCGTACAAACCGAAACGCAGCGAGCTGTACGTGGCTTCGCGCAACGCCGCGGCCGAGAACCCGCGATACAAGCCTCTGAGCCCTTCGCTCTGCCAGATGGAGGCGGTCTGCGCCAACATTCCGAGCGGCACTTCGCCTCGCATGCCAGCCAGCTGCTGCTGCACCATCGCGGTCCTCGTCCAGTGCACCGTCCCCTGCGCCACCACGCAGCTCGTGCCCACCAATCCAAAGTTCAGTCCCATCTGAAGCGGCGTCTGGCCGTTCGTCATCTTCTCGTGGTACCACGGCGCGATGGGCTTAGACGCCTCCAGGGGAGACGGCGCTTCAGCCGCCATCGCGCGAGGTTACCCGCGCGCCGACTGCTTGTTCGGCCGAACCGATGACGCCCGTGTCGCGCGTGTGCGAGTGGGGACAACCGCTTTTCGTCGCGATCGAGAGGCGGCGGTGCGGTCGCTGTCTGTCAGCCTTCCGTTCGGATTCGAAAATACGTATGGGCATTTAGTCATAATGTTTGTGATGTTGCCGATACCAAGTTCTTCTCGACAGTCGCATTCGTTCCACTCTTCCGATCTCCGATTGGCCACTACGCGACGCGCCCGCGCGACGTCTTCGTTCAGGATGGACGGCCAAAACTCGGAGGCGGTGATGCACCAGGTCCAGTCGGAGCTTGCGAACGCGTACGCGCAGGAGTTCTTCACGGTGCGTTCGCGTAAAGCGCGAGATCGACTTCCCCGAAACGCGAATCCCGCTGTACGCTGCTTCGACGCCCTCCGCAGATCCCAGGGGATCCTGACCGACCGGCTCCCCTTCCTCCCCGACCGACGCAGACCGTGCGCGAGAAGTGCTTCGCGAAATGCATCCCGAAGCCCGGCACGAGCCTTAGCAGCGGCGAGCAAACGTGCATCGCGCGGTGCACCGACCGCTACGTCGACGCCACACGAGCCATCAGCAACGTGGTGTTGCAGGCGTACTCGCAGGGCGGCGCCGGCGGCATGCAGTGAGCGGAACGGGCGGACGTGCGAGCGCGAGAAGCGTACATAGCTAGAAGTACACCGTATGTCACAACACTATTTTTCAGGCGCTTACTCCGTGGCCAAATACAGCTTTTGCCTTCGCTCCACCTCCGTCCTGCACACGGGACACCGACGCATGCGCCGGGCGCACTTACGGCACAGGCACGCGTGCCCGCACGGAATCAGCACCACCTGCACGGGCGCGGACATGCACACGTTGCACTCGGACGAAAACCCGCCGCCGTCGCCCTTCCCTTTCTCGGTTCCGGCGACTTCCGAGGGTTTTTCCGCCGGCGACGCGGAGGTCTCGTCGGCTTCGTCCTCGCGCATCTCCGCGGGAGGTTCGCGGGGCTCGGACGCATCACCCGAGCCGTCTCGATTCCTCGCGTTTGCTTCCCCCGCGGCTTCCCCCGCGGCTCCCTCCGCGGTGTCCGCGGCGGTGTCCGCCTCGCCCTCGTCGCCGGGCACTTCCGGCGCTGCGGCTTCCGGCTCGGCGTCCTCCTCGTCGGACGTGGACAGGTCGCTCGCCTCGAACTCCCAGTCATCGACGCGCTCGCGCCGCTCCGCGCCGAGAAGCTCCTCCTCCAAGTCGTCCGCCGCGCCGCGGTGCCGCCGGTCCCACCCGAAGAACCTCGCCGCCGGGAACCACGCGAGCCCGCCGACCACGAACGCGGCGGCGATCTTCATCAGGTTCGCCGTCGTCACCGTTCGCATCGCGCTTCCCCCCTCCGCCAACTCGGTCTCGCACGCGTCCCCCGCGTACCCCGCGTCGCACGCGCAGTGGCCGTCCGCGTCGCACGCCCCCCGCGCGTTGCAGAAGTCGAGCGACGCGCACGTCTCGGCGGCGGGCCTCGCGTTCGGGGACACGCACGCCTTGCAGCACGAGAGCGGCGTGACGGGCACCTGCACCACCTTACCCTCCGACGTCTCCGCGCTCATCTCGTTCTCGAACGCGTAGATCAGCGAGCCCGCCTTCTGCGCGGACTCGGGCGTGTTCGCCGCGCCGCACCCCACGGCGTACTTTGACGTCTGCCGCGTGCACTCGCACCGCTCCGTCGCGATCGCCGCGCCCGAGCGCAGAAGCAACCGCGGCGCGCAGCAGCGCGCGCCGCCCGTGGGGTAGTAGTACTGGTCCCCGCTCGCGCCGCTCGGGTTCGCGCGCACGTCTTCGGTGAATCCCTGCAGAAACGTGTCCGCGGGGCACGACGGGCCGTCCGCGGCGACTCCGGAGGCGGACCGAGGGGCGGGCCGGGCGCCCGGCGCGCCGCGCGCCGATCCGCGGCACTCCGCCGAGACGGCGATGACGTCGTCCGCGGTGAAGTTTTCGTCGCCGGCGATGGCGGCGACGGCGGCGACGGAGGCTTCGTCGTCTTTCCGAACGCACGGGCGACAACATATCGCGCGCGAGAGCGGTATGTACTCGTCGTGAAGCGCGACGTACTGTCCGGGAGTCTCAAACCCGGCGACGAAAAATCCCTGCTTCTTGCACGCCGTCGCGTCGTGCGCCTCGTTCAGAGCTCTGCGGTCCGGGGTTCGGGGGGCGAGGAGGCGGGGCCGGGGGACCGTCAGCGGCGTTCAAAAAACGGGGGGAGGGGAAGGCGCGCGTTCCCGGGGGTCCCCGCGCGGAGGCGGGAGCCCCGGGGCGCGTCGTTGACGGGCGGGCGGGGCGTGATGAAATTCACTCTCGTCCCGCGCGGACGAGAGTCGAGTCCCCGAGGACGCACCCTCCGTAGGCCTCGAACGCGCAGTCGCACAGGCCCAGCACGATCGGACTCGTGGGGGCGGGCGTGGGTGCGCCACCCAGCGGCCGGGCCGCGTCCGCCGCGCCGAGCGCGAGGGCGACGACCAGCACCGCCCGCAGCATCGTGCGGGGCGTCCTAAGTCTGGGTGTTGGTAAGAGACCTCGCGCCAAAAATCGGGTTGGAAGACAGTGGCGAAGCTGATGCCCATCGAAGTTGCGGCAACTCGGCACCGAACGTTTTCGTTGCTTCCGCCGACGTCTTTTTCTTCGAAGCGACCGCCGGGCGCCCACACACGCCCGCTGTCCGGCCGGTGACCCAGGCGCCCGCCGCGATGAAGAAGCCAGCGAAAGGCGTGAAGAAGTCGCACAAGCCGACCCGGGGCAAGGCCCCCGGGGGTCGCGTGTACGAGGTGGCGCAGGCCATCCTGAACGCCCCCGCCGGAGGCGTGGCGGCGGTGATTCGCGACGCGCTGAGTGACAAGGAGGCGCCCATCCGGAGGGACCCGCGGGCGTTCACCATGTTCTCCACGCGATGCCGCAAGAGCGGCGAGTGGGAGAAGTGCGTGGAGATCTTCGACGCCATGCGCGAGCAGGGCGTGGAGACCAACACCATCGTGTACAACGCGACGATGAGCGCGTGTTCCAAGGGCGGGGCGTGGGAACGCGCGCTGGAGCTCTTCGACGACATGCCCGGGCTGGGCCACGAGCGGTCCACCATCACGTACAACGTCGCCATGGGCGCGTGCATGCGCGGCGGCGACTGGGAACGCGCGCTTGAGCTCTTCGACGCCATGCCGGATGAAGGGCTGGAGCGAGACGCAGTCAGCGTCAACACAGCCATGGCCGCTGCCGAGGCGGGCGGCGACGACGAAAGGCTCCGCGCGCTCGCCGGGGGGGGCGCCGCCGCGAAAGAAGAACCAAAACCGGACGCGAAGACGAAGAAGGATGCTGACGACGACGACGACGACGACGACGAGAGGGACGAGAGCGACGAGAGTGACGACGACGATTCGGATTCCGAGAAGGATGGCGCTGCGCGTTCGGATTCAGACGACGCGCGCGTGGAGTCCGAACCGCGCCTTGGTCCCAAACCGCCGAAGCCGCGACTTGCCCGCCGGTCGCCTTCGCCGCCGCCCGCCGAGGAGGACCCGGCGACGCGCGAGCGCCGCCTGAAGGCGGAGCGGCGGGACGCGCGGCGCGAGAAGTTCGAGGCGAAGCGACGTGCGCGCAAAGCGGCGAGGAACGCGCGGCCGTGGATGTCGGGGGAAGACGCGCCGGGCGCGGGCGCTAAGCCGAAGGCGAAGGCGAAGGATGACCCGGCGACGCGCGGGAAACGGAAAGAGTGGGGAGGCAACCCCTTAGAGTGGGTGGACGACGAGGAAGGCGTGAAGCGGCGTAAACGAGGCCGGGCGGAATCCAGCGAGGACGAGGACGACCCGTACGACGACGGCATTCCGCCCATCAGGGGGGCCTCGGTGTTCGACGCGGACGAGGCTGAGGTAAAGACGCTCCTAAACGCGAAGGACGACGGGGACGACTTTTGGAGGGACGACGTGTTTTGATTCGACAATCACTCGCGAACCGACATCGCGTCCGCGACTCGTCATCGTCACCGATCCTACTTCTTGTCCTTCTTCTTGTCTTTGGTCTCCAAAAGCTCCTTGTCTTTGGTCTCGCCCTCGTCCTTCGCGTCGTCGGGACCGATGGTCTCGGTGACGAAGTTGTGGTTGGTGTACACGCACGTGTCCGCGGCGATGGTCATGGCCTTGACGCAGATGTCGGCGGCGCTCATCCCGGGGACGTCCATCAGCGCCCTCGCGGCGGCGGTGGCGAACGGCCCTCCGGATCCGATCCCGATGATTCCCTCGTGTGGCTCGATGACGTCCCCGCCGCCGGTGATCTGGAAGATGTGCTCGGCGTCCGCCACGACCATGGTGGCTTCGAGCCTTCGCAGATATTTATCGTTGCGCCACGCCTTGGCGAGCTCCACCGCCGCGCGCGTGAGCTGCCCCGGGTGCTCCTCGAGTTTCATCTCCAGGCGCTCGAACAGGGTGAACGCGTCCGCGGTCGCGCCCGCGAAGCCGCCGATCACGCCCGCCTGCAACCTCCGCACCTTCTTGACGTTCGGCTTCACCACCTGCGACCCGAGCGTGACCTGTCCGTCCGCCATGAGCACCACGTCGCCGTCTTTGCGCACGCACAGGACCGTGGTGGCGCGTGCGGACGAGCTCGTGAACGTCCGAGCCGAAGGCGCGCCGCCGGGGCGCGCGGCCACGGAGGCCGCCGCGAGCTGCTTCGCGACCCGACGAAGCATGCTGGGAACCCGCGCGAGTTGCTGTGTGGATCGGGAGGTGACGTCGTCGTTCAAATCCGACTGTTTTTCGGGGGCGCTCGCGTCGAAGATGCAGTATTCAGTCCAGGGGCCGAATCATCGCGTGTTCGCCACCTTGTTACTACGACAATCGCATCACCCACAGACACTGCCTTTCGTCATTCCCTCACGACGCAACCTTTCCGTCTTACACGACCCACTCATTCCTTCTTGACCGCCTTGTTCGGGTCGAAGGGCACGATGGGCACCCCGAAGAGCTCCGGGCCGTCGGCGACGTCCACGAGCTCAATCTCGAACGTCAAGTCCTTCCCGCTGAGGGGGTGGTTCAGGTCCAGCACCACGCCGTCGTCCTCGATGGCGACGCAGATGGCACTCGTGCGATCGGGGAGCTGCACCATCTGCCCGGGCTGCACTTGCGACTTGAGCTGCGCCACCTCCTCCGGACTCGCGGGGAACTTCTGCACAGCCTCCTCCTTGCGTTCGCCGTACGCCTCGGCGCACGTCAACTCGAACGTCTTCTTCTCCCCAACCTCCATCTGCGCGATGCCCTTCTCCAGCTGCGGGAAGAGCTGGCCCTGGCCGATGGGCAGCGTCGCGGGCGCGTCGCGCACGCGCGTGTCGTCACCCACCGTACCGTCGGGGAACTTCATCACGTAGTGGATCGTCACGAGCTGCCCATCGCGGAGCACCGCGCGCGTCACCCCCGCGCGGCGGGACCGAGCCGCGGTGCCGCGAATCGTCGCGGGCGCTTTCGGAAGGCGCGCCCCTCGAAACGACGAGGACCGGGAGACGTTCCCCACGCGCCGGGACGTGGAGGACGCGCACGCGGCGCGCGCGAGCCCGCTGATACCGCTCATGGCACTGGCGAACGGGGCTGGCGAGGGTGCGGTGGACGACAGGGCGCCTCCGACTGTTCGGATCGTCTCCACGTCAGCACGACAAAAAAGGGCTCGCGCGTCCTTCCTTCGGACAACTGACAACAGAACCTTCTACGACACAACTCTAACATTCGCCGGGAAGCGCGCTTCCCGGCGTCGCCTCCAGCGCCGGCGTGACCTCCCCCAGCACGGGCTCGCCTTCGCGCTCGCGCGCGCCCGGCGCGTGCGCGTCGACGCCGCGCGCCAGCCTCTCCGTCACGAAGTACGCGCGGTACGCCACGCGGCTGTCCAGGCACCTCGCCGTGGCGCGCGCCTCGCGCGTGGCGCCGAACGTGCCGGCGCCGCCGAGCACGCCGGCGGCGACGAGGCCCGCCTCGATCGCCGGCGGCCCGCCGCTTTCGGTCCCCAGCGACGCGTTCACCGCGGCGGCGACGTACGCGTACACGGAGACGTTCTGCGCCGCGAACGTGCGGTTGTCGAGGACCATGCGCGTGGGTCCCCGCGCGTCCGTGGGTCCCGCGGACCCGCGCGTCGCCGCCTCCACCAGCTCGCGCCGCGTCGGCGCGCGCGTCCACGGAACCGCCAGCGCCCAGTACACGGTGGCCGGCGCGAGCGTCTGCGCGGCGAGCTCGACGTGCGCGCCTCCCTCCGCGAGGGGCTCGGCGCGCGGGTAGGAGTCCACGAATGCCGGCGCGGTGGGCAGAACCCCGAAAAACCCGAGGCTCTCCGGGGGCAATCCGCCCCCGTCGAAGCCGTACGCGCCGCGCAACGCGACCAGCGGGTCCGACGACGACTCCGACGCCGCTAACTCCGCGACGCGTTCGGTCGCGTCGTCCGACGCGCGCGTGTGGAGCGCGACGTCGCGGTGCGTCGCGCCGTCTTCGGCGAAGACGCGTATCTTCACGATGCCGCCCATAGCGTTCGCGTCCAGCAGCGCGGCCGTCGAGACGTCCGCGAACGCGCTGTGAGAGGCGTTCGCGGCGAACGCCGCGGCGCGCCCGTTCACGAAGGCGCCGCCGTGCCGCGGGCTGTTGGGCTGTACCGAGACGAAGACTCGCGCCGCGGCGCGCGGCGTCTCCGCGAAGAGCTCGGCGGCGTCGTGGCGGAACGCGCCCCCGGCGCGCGTGCGCACCGGCGCGACGAGCGCGTTGTCGAGCGAAGCGCCGTAGCGGACGACCACGTCGCGGAGCGTCGCGTCGTCCGCGTCGAACGCGGACGCGCCGGGAACGGTCACCTCGAATTTGTACGGGACGCAGGTTCGCGGCGCGCTTTTTTTTTTAGTGAGCGATTTTTCGTCGCCGCCGACGCACGCCTCCACCGCCACCTCGAAGCGCCGCGCGTCGCAGTGGTTGGGGCCCACGGCGCACGGCGGCACGGGCACGTGTACGGTCGAGCCCAGCGTAATCGGCGCGCCGTTTACGGTGACGCCGTACCCGTCCGCGCGCGGCGGCGGCGGCGGCGTGATTTCCAGCGGCAGGCGCGTCAGTCCGGCGAAAGCGGAGGGGAGCGCGACGGCGTACGCGCGTCTGCGCGGCGCGAATCCGGCGGGGATCGAGCGCGTTTGCGACGTTCGCGAACCTCCAACGTTGTTTTCGTCCTCGACGGCGAGCGCGACGATCGGGCCGAACGCGCGCAGGTACGCGTCGAACGCGAACCCGGATGAGACGTCGTTCCACGCCGCGGCGTCGACCCAGCCCAGCAGACGCGCCGTCGTGTTCGCGGCCGAGTCGGCGAACGAGGCGACCACGGAGACGTCCACGCCCGCCGGCGCGAACGCGTCGCCGGCGCCGGCGACGCGGCGGCGACACGCGGCGGCGGCGCGCGGCGCGGCGGCGGCTGTCGCCGTCACCGAGAGCGCCGGCTCCACGGCGGCGTACACGACGTAGTCGCGCACGAGCGCCTCGATCTCGCGCCGGAACGACGCGTCCGCGAGGTGCAGCGGGTCCATCCCCGCGAACCGCAACGCGAAGCGAACCTCCTCGTCCGTCGTCGCGCCGAGCGGGGATGCCTTCACGAGCGCCTCGAGGAACGCGCCGACGCCGGCAACCGCCGCCGCGTCTTCGTCCGGGGGAGGCGGGACGTTCTCGCGCGCGACGCGAAGCGTGTACTCGCGCCGCGACTCGCCGTCGGCCGCGACGACGGCGATGGAAGCGCTGGTCGAGCCCGGTGACGCCGCGAGGTCGAGAGGGGGCGAGCGCTCGCCGCTCGCCACGGCAATCACCCCGCCCGATGACTCGCCGGCGGTCCACCCCCACGCCGCGACGTCGGCGACGTCGCGGCCGGCGCACCCCGGGCTACGCGGCAGCGCCCGGCAGTTGCGGAAGGACGCGCCCATTCCGAGGCGCTGGGCGCCGGGATCAGCCGCCTCGGCGAGGAGCGTCACGAACTCGGCGCTGTCGTCGACGTTGACCAGGTAATCGAACCATTCGTGGTGGAACCCCGAAGCCGGAAGCACGCCATCCGCGCTCGCCGCGGCGTCGCACGCCGCGGAGAAGTTCGCCGCCGCGACGGTGCTGTTCTCGGCGCACATCGCGTCCGGAAACGTCTCCGAGTCGTCCCCGTCGCACGGGTGCGTGAGCCTGCCCGTGGTCGGCGCCGCGACCGCCGCCGGGATCCCCGCCGCCGCCGCGAAGCTCGGCGGGTCGTTGTCCGCTGTCGTGAGATTCGTCGCGGCGGGGTCGTCGCACGCGGGGTGAAACGCCACCCCGTTCGCCGCGCGCGCCGCCGCGTCGTACAGGTCGCACGCGCGTCTGGGCTCGGGCACGCCGGTGAGGTTAAGCGCGACGCGTTTGGTGATCGCGATGGGCGCCGAGGACTCCGGACTCTCCACGCTCCCGATCTTCACGGCGAGGCTTCTCAGGAACGCGTTGTTCGATCGCGGGCGGTACGCGCGGAGCGCGTACGTCCGCCGCTCGTCTTCGCGCCCGGCCACCACCTCGACGGCGACGGCTGTCGCGGCGCCCTCCTTTAACGCGACGGGCGCGCTGAACGCGCCGCTCCTCACGGCGACGCCGTCGACGAAGACGCCGGACACGTTCGCGGACGCGGCGGTGACGTTGATCTCGATCGCGTCCACGCGGTGCGAAGGCACCTCCGCGACGTACAGACGCGTGACGTTCGAAAACGCCGGCGCGAACGCCACCGCGTCGCCGGCGGAGGCGCCGACGGAGGGAAGGGGGTCGTCCCCGACCGCCGCCGGCGTCGCGGACGCGACGCGTAGTTCCATGCTCACGAGCGACGGGTCGCTGACGGAGTTGGCACACAGGTACTCGTCGCATTCGCCTTCGGATCCGGTGGACCGCACGCCGCCGTCGAACTCCGCGACGTCTCGTTGCTCCAGCGACGCGAGGAACGCGGCGGTGTCCCCGAACGGCGACGGAAACGGAGTCATCTCGCGGATGATCCCGGTGGGATCCTCCGCGTCCCCCGCGCGAAGGTGCATCACGCCCTCGTACGCACCCGGGCCGTACTCCAGGAGCTCCACCTCGTACACGCGCGTCGAGCACCACGTAGGTCTGTACTCCCCGTCCAGCAACAGCGTCTCGGCGTCGCCGTCGCCGTCTTCGTCCGCGGCGTCGAAGCCCTCCGGACGCCACGCCGGGTCGCAGTTCGCCGCGAACACCTCGATCCGCGTGACCACGTCCTCGCGTCGCAACAGCTCCGCCATCGTGGTCCGATACTCCTCGCCGTTCGCGATCTCGTCGCCGTTCACCACGATCTTGAACACGTTCACGTCGTTCGCCACCGGGGTCACGCCCGCGAACGACGCGCGCGCCGGGACGAAGAGCCGGTACGCGCGCGCGCGCGGCGCGAACGCCGGCGCCAGCCGCGCCGACGGCTGCGGCGATACCCTCAGTTCGCGTAACGTCGCGTCGTCCGGGAAGATGGGCGCCGGGTCGCGCTGGACGAACACCGTGTACGCGCGTCGCGTGACGCCATCTTGCGCGACCACGACGATCGTGATCATCGTCTCGCCGCGTGTCGTCTGGTCGCCGTTGCCGTAGCCGGCGGGCACGGAAATCTCGCGCGAGAGCGCGCCGGAGGGCTGCCGCGCGCCGTTCACGAGCACGCTGTCGTACTCGGTGTCGTTCGCGGTCGGCGCGACGCGCACGGACGCCACGGTGTGCTCCAGCGGCGCGGACAGGTTGTACGCGAGCACGTCCGGGTCGAACGCGGGCACCAGCGCGCGCGCGCCGGCGGGCATGACGGCGAGACCCCGCAGCGCCGCGTCGGCGCTCGGGAGCTCCCGGAACACCCGGACGACGTAGAGGCGACGCGTCTCGCCGTCCTGCGCGGTGACGGAGACGGTCAGCTTGACCTGCCCGCCCGGCGCGACGGGGTACGTCCGGGACGACTCGCCGCTCCGCTGGAAGACGGTGTTCACGCGCACCGCGCGGTGCGCCGCGTCCTCCGCGACGGGGACCAGCCGCACGGCCTCCGTGTCGAAGTCCAGGGTCGCGTCGTACTCGAGCGTCTCGGGGTCGAACGCGGGGAGCATCGCGGGCACGCGGCTCCCCGGCTCGCCGTACACCACCAGGTCACGGAGCGAGGCTTCCCCCCCCGGCCTGTACCGGGTCAACTCCAGAAGCGTCGTCTTGCTGTACCGCGGATCCTCCGCGGTGACGGTGATCGCGAGCAGAGCGCGGCCCACGAGCAAGCCCTCGACGTCGAACTCGGTGACGCGCGTCGCCGGCGCCGCGCCGCCCGGCGAGAACGCGGCGCGTTTCCCTTCCACGGACCTGGTCAGACCCACCGTGGCGTTCCCCGCCCACCCCTCCAGGCGCGTGTGCGTCATCGTCACCGTCGCGCGCGCGTCACGCGCGGCCGCGAGCACGGAGACGCCGCGCACGCGGTGCTCGACGGCGGCGGCGTGCTCGAGCGCCGTCGCCGACGCGCCGGCGGCGGGCGCGACGAAGGCGGGGGTCAGCGCGTACGTCGCTCGCGAATGCGACACGAGTCCCATCCCCATGCCCTGGCCCACCACCGCGCTGGAGACGCTCGCGACCTGCAAAAGCCGCAACTCCACGTCCACGCCCGGGTACGCGCGCGTGATCTCCACGCGGTACTCTAGCTTCGTCGACGCGTCGTGCGCGGTCACCTCCACCGCGACGACGTTCCTCCCGACGCGGAGCGGCGCGTCTCGCGAGTACGGCGCTTTGCTCTCCCTCGCGACGCCTCTCCCGGCGTCGCCGCCGACGTCCACGCCCTGAATCAGCACGGCGTTCACGCGCACAGCCTGCGCGCGCGGATCCACGGGCTCCGCGAACACGCGCACGGACGCGGTGTCGTGCGACACGTTCGCGGCGTACGCGAACGCGTCCGGCGAAAACGCCGGCGCCGTCGCAACCGACCGAAGCGCCAGCGCGCCCAGACGCGCTTCGCTCGACCTCGAGCGGGTCACGCTCACCTCGTACGTGCGCGTCGTGACGCGGTCCTCCGCGGTAACCGTCACCGCGATCGGCGCGTTCCTGCCGTAGAAAACACGCGCGCGCCCGGCGCTGTACGCGCCGGCGGGGACGGCGCCGCCGAAGCGCGCCGGCCCCGCGCGCGCCGCGGCGCCGTCCACCTCCACCCCGAAGGCAGCGCCCGCCGCCGGCAACGCGAACACCGTCACCTCCTCCGCTTCCGCGTCCACGGAGGCTTCGTACCGCGTCACGTCGCCCGCTCCCGGAAACGCCGGCGCGAGCGTCGCGGGAGGTACGGCGCTGGACGCGGACGCGGCGGCGTCGACGACGCCGGCGGCGGTGGCCGAGACGACGACGCCGAACCGCGCGAGCGACGCGTCCGAGGAAACCGACGCGGCGGTGACCACCTCGAGCGCGGTGACCTGCGCGGTGCCGCCGTCGTCGTCCCGCGGCGCCGCCGCCACGACGTACGACGCGCCGGGGTACACCACGAAGTCCCCGTACGCGCCACTGCGCTCGGGACGCTGCAGGTTATACGCGCCGTGCACCAGCGCGCGCGTCTCGCGGTTCGCGGCGGGCACCCGCACGGTCCGGCGGAAGTACGCCGGGGGCGGGTCGGTCGCCGTGGAGATGGCGCCGCCGGGCGCGACCGCCGCGCGGAGGTCCACCAGCGACGGCGGCGCGCTCGCGGATGCCCAGTCGGGGTACTCGCTCGCGCGCGTCGCCACGATGTCAACCTCCCCCGACGCGCTCACGTTCATCGCCACCACGAATGTCAGCGCGCCAACGCGCTCCACGCGCGCGCTCAAAGTGGGCGCGTCCCCGTCGCACCCGGCGACCCGAGCCAGGAATACCAAGAGCGCCAAACACCAGCGCATCCCGCATCCGCCGCCCGTGTGGTGTCCCGCGGGCACCCCGCGGGCGCCCCACGCGCGGCGCCCCATGCGCGACCGGGTGTGGCGATGCCGCATCGGAACGTTCGAGGCGTGACGATGAGTTCGAAGGTGAAAAAACTTTCTGTAGAGTACAGATGATGAATGAGTTACTTCGTAGCGCGACGCGTGGACGCGCCTTCGGCTTCGCCTCTCCCTTCCGCGACGCACGCGCCGATCACCTCGCGGTCTTCACCGCCTTGATCATGCCGTACTGCATGAGCCCCACGTCGAAGGCGCGGTGCATGCGCTCCAGGCACACGATGTCGCGGACGGTCTTGTACCACACCTTCGGCTTGGAAAACACGGGGAGCGGGTCCCAGACGCCCGCCCACACGCTGTGGCGCCACGACGCGATGGTCTGCCTGGTCCAGTCGTCCGTGTCGATGCCGCCCATCTTGCCGGTGCTGCCCACCAGCTCCGCGTACGCGTCGATGGAGATAAAGTACGGGTGCGCCCACTCCTTGTACAGGTAGTTCAAGTTGGTCAGCTCGCGGGCGGAGAACGGCTCGCCTCTGTCGTCGCGCTGGCACCACGTCGCGATGACGAGCGTACCGCCCGGCTTCAGCACGCGCACCATCTCCTCGACGTACTTCTTCTTGTCCGGCATGTGCTCACCCGACTCGCACGCCCACACCAGGTCGAACGAGTTGTCCGGGAAGTCCATCGCGAGCGCGTTCATGACCCGGAAGTCCGCGTTGCGGACGCCCTGTTGCTCGGCCAACTCTGTGGCGCGCGCGACTTGCTTCGGCGACAGAGTGATGCCGGTGACGGACGTGCCCTCGCCGAAGCCCTTCGCCAGGTGGCGCGACGCGCCGCCGATTCCGCACCCGACGTCCAGCACGGTCCTCGGCGTCTTCTCCGCGCAGCCCGCCCAGATGGCCATCTCCTCCACGAAGTCCAGCTTGGCCTCGACGAAATCCTTCACCTTGCATCCCAGCAACGTGCCGGCGCCTCGCGCCAGGACGTCGTCGGTGTAGTACCCGAGGTGGATGTGCTCGCCCCAGTAGTACTCCAAGATCTGCTCCTCCGTCCAGGCGTCGTACTCCCGGCCCACGGTGGTGTCGTCCATCCAGGGGCGCCCGGGCGTGTCGAGGTCCTTCTTGGCCCTGGCGTACGCAAACGCCGCCGCCAGGCCGGCCGCCGCCGCCTTCGCGACCGCGAAGAGCTCGGAGTCGCCGTACCCGCGCGCCGCGAGCGCGGCGCGCGCCGCGGCGATGTTGGCGTCCGCGGCGGGGATCGCGACACCCACCTCGAACGCGCTCGAGGCCGCGCGCGCGCCGTGCGACGGAAGCGCGGGCGCCGCCAGATCCGAAACCGACATCATCTTCTCCGACGTTTCGGCGGACGTCCGCGCCGTCGGGGCGGCGGCCGAGGACGCGGCGTCGGACGCCCCGGCGCGTCGCGCGACGCGGGTCACGGCACTCGCGCGTCGTGCGGCACCTCGAGATCGACGCGGAACGGCGAGACGCGTCGCGCTCGCGTCCGCAGGGCACGCGCGAGAGGCGAACATCGGACCGATCGTCGTTGACGAGACGAGACCGGCGCCGGGCGTGACCGCGTGCGAGCCCTTCGGCTGCGGGAGTCGTGCGCGTTTTTACGCGCGGTCGGCGAACGTGGAGTCGCTGTCGACTGCGCTCGGGGGAGGAATTCGGACTCGCGGTCGTCCGGGGCGGTGGTTGCGGCGCGGAGTGGCGAGTGACACTTCGTCGCCGATCGCGTCAACGAACTGACGCTTTCGCCGCTCGTGGTCGCGGGAAACGTCGATTCGCGCGAGTTTTTGTACACGTACATTTGGTCTGATGTTTCTGATGTTGTTGTAAAGTATAGCACACTTTTTGTATGCTTTCCAGTCTGTCGTCTGGTCTTCCGAAATTATTGTCGGCGGCTTTCGTCAAGCTCGCCGCCACACTGTCGCCGCGCAGAGACTATGGCCGAGGTGGAAGACGCGCCGCCTCAGGATGCCGCCGAAGGCGGTACCTCCTCCGGCGGTAAGAAAGGACGCTACCGACGCGAGAAACCCTGGGTGCGTCTCCTGCCCCGCCGCGCGTCTCGCGCCATCCCCTCCGTCGCCTCGTCCGCCGCCGCTGCCGCAAAATGCCGCGTCGTCCCGCCGACCCCGCGCCCCCGTCTGACCCCGCGCCCCCCCGTCACCGCGCGCCCGCAGGACCACGACGGCATCGACCACTGGAAAGTCGACCCGTTCACCAAGGACGATAACCCCGGGGGTTTGCTGGACGAGTCCTCGTTCGCCACGTTGTTCCCCAAGTATCGCGAGAAGTACTTGCGGGAGGTGTGGCCCTCGGTGACGCGCGCGCTGAAGGAACAAGGTGTGGCGTGCGAGCTGAACCTGGTGGAGGGCTCGATGACCGTTCGCACGACGCGCAAGACGTTCGACCCGTACATCATCATCAAGGCCCGGGACCTGATCAAGCTGTTGTCGCGCTCCGTGCCCGCGCCGCAGGCGCTGAAGATCCTGCAGGACGACGTGCAGTGCGACGTGGTGAAGATTGGGGGTTTGGTGCGGAACAAGGAGCGGTACGTGAAGCGGCGCCAACGACTGATGGGCCCGAACGGCTCGACGCTGAAGGCGATCGAGATGCTCACCGGGTGCTACGTGCTGGTGCAGGGAAACACGGTGTCGTGCATGGGCGGGTGGAAAGGGCTGAAGACGGTGCGCAAGATCATCGAGGATTGCATGAAAAACATGCACCCCATCTACCACATCAAGGAGCTGATGATCAAGCGCGAGCTCGCGAAGGACCCCGCGCTGGCGAACCAGAGCTGGGACCGGTTCCTGCCCAAGTTCAAGAAGAAGAATGTCAAGCGCAAGAAGCCCTCGAAGATCGGCAAGGGGAAGAAGGACCAGGTGTTCCCGCCGGCGCCCGTCGAGAGCAAGATCGACAAGCAGATCGCCTCCGGCGAGTACTTTTTGTCGCAGGACGCCAAGCGCCGACGAGCGGCGGCGGAGAAACTCGAGAACCAGAAGGAGGCGCTGAGCGCGTCGCGGAAGCGCCGGGAAGAAGCGTTCGTCGCGCCCAGGGAGGATGCGGAGGACGGGGAGAAGAAGAAAAAGAGGAAATCGGACGTCGGCGACGACGACGTCGCCGCGGCGGCGGCGCGCCTCGCCAAGAAGGGGTCGGAAAAAAAAAGCGAGGAGCGCAAGAAACGCAAGAGCGCCGACGCCTCCGCGTTCGTCATGGACGACGGCGGGAAGAAGGCGAAGAAGGACAAGAAGAAGAAACGCGACGATTGAGACGGGTGTGCGCGTGGCGCGTCGGCAGAGCGCGAACGCGAGCGTGTTGTGAACCGTCGTCCGAACGGACGTCTGCGCTTGAAAAAGTGTCTTGTCAGTCTCGACCGCACCCGTTTTCGTCTGACGCGACAAGATGGTCGTCGGGGCAAAATGCTTTTCCGAGAATTGTCTGTAACCCGCTTGAAGTTGTGGTCAGCCTCACAAGCACACCGCGCGGGGCACGAGGTTTCGCGTCTGAGCGCGCGTGCGAGACGCCCGTGACACGCGGCTTGCGGTGCGACGTCGCGGACGAAGCCTCCGCCGACCTTCACGGCAGTTCGTCGCGGTTCCGAGAATTGTTGAATCGCGGGCGGCTGCGTTCGGGAGCTGATTCGCTCGTGAACACCCGTGATGCCGTTGCCGGCGATGAACGACCGGTCCGCGTCGAGCCATGCCTCGCCCGCCGCGTCTCCTTTCGGGGATGTGAAACGCCTGACGATGCCGAAGTCCCCCCCCCGGACAAAGTCCGGCTCCGGTCTCCCCACGTCCCCGACGCGCGGGGATAAAAGAGCCTCGCCCGCGAAGGCGGTGTCTCCGTTCTACTCGACGCGCATGAAGGACACCTCCGAGACGAGCGCAGCGACGGATCTGTTCCGCAAAGGCGCGGAGCAGATCGTCCTGGACCACGACAAGCAGGCGAAGCTCGCGAACCTCATCAAGGCGGTCACCGTGCAGAAGCAGGCGCTCACGGAGGAGCGCGAGCAAGCCATCGCGGGGTTCAAAGCCGAGCGCGCCAAGCTACGCACGATGCAGCAGAGGACGCTGTCGCTGTACGCCAAGATGAAAACGGAAGCGATCGCGCCCGTCTCCGTGGACGTCCGCGACATAGACAGCAGCGACGACGAGGGAGCCGACGGCGTGGCGTCGTACGACATGGCGCGCAAGGCGGGGTCCATCTTCGCGTCTCTCCGACGCGGTTCCGACGAGAGGCTCGTGTTCGAGCGGTGGCGCTCGTGGGCGAAGCAGCACGCCATCGCCGAGGCGCACGTGCGGCGCATGACGCGGCGCTGGCAGCTCACGAGACTGGTGAGGTCGTGGCGCGCGTGGTGGCGGCTCGCGGTGAACGACGGTCGCGGAACCGCGGCGGCCGCGGAGCTGGCGGCGACGCGCTCCAAGAAGCGCGTCGGGCGCCGGGCGTTCGCCGCGTGGCGCGGCGTCGCCGCCGGCTTGGACGAGGAAGAGCTCGCGAAGTTGAGCTCCGCGTCCGCGAAGTTCGTCGCGGGCTCGCCAGCCGCCGGGCTCGTCGCCATCGCGCAGCTGGCGAGGTCCCGGGGAGGGACGGACGCGGACACCCGGCGGAGGATCGTGGCGGACGCCGTCGCCGCGGCGGGCAGGTCGGCGGGCGCGTTCGACGTCGAGGACATCCTCGGCGGCGCGGAAGGCTCGGAGCGGTTCCTCTCCCCGACCTCGCCCGAGCTCGAGGACGACGCGCGCGGCGAGGCGAACGCGGTCGCGGTGCGAGCCGCGGCGATTCTGTTCTGCAAGACCGCGCGCGGCACGACCCGGAACGTGGTGATGGCGTGGGCGGCGGCGGCGGCGCGCGCGCGCGCGCGGCGCCTGAGCGACGAGGTGAACGCGTTGCGCTTCGAACAAGCCGAGGCGGAAGCCGCGGCGATGGTCGCGGCGGAGGTCGCGGCGGAGACGAAGGCGACGGCGGAGTCCGAAAAGAAAGCCGCCAAGTCCAAGTCGTTCTTATCGGCGTTCAGGAGTCCGTCCAGGAAGTCCACGGACAAAAAGTCGTTCGCGGCTTCGCCGACGAAGGCGGCGTCGAATGACAATTCGGGGCTCTCCGCGAGCAGCCCGTCGGCGAAATCCACCGCGCGAGCGGCTTCGCCCGCCGGACTCTCCGCGACGACGCCGGCGACGGCGTCCCCGCCGCTCTCGCCGCAAGCCTCGCTCGAATCGTCCGCGACGTCCTCTGCGCCGACTGGGAAGGTACCCTCGGCGGACGAAGCGAAGCCGGCGAAGGCGAAACCGGCGAAACCGGCGAAACCGGCGCGGACGCCGGATCGGCAAACCTCCGTCGCGTCTTCGTCCGACGACGCGTTACCTCCGGCGCCGGAGTCGCCGAAGAACGCGTCGACGTCTTCCAGCGATTCCGGTGAACAAGACGCGCTCCCACCGGTGCCGGCGCAGAAACGAGTCGCCGCGAAGGCGAAGGCTCCCGCGGCGGACGCCGCGGACGTCGAGGTGGAGACGAAGGATGCCGTGAAAACGTGGAGCGAAGATCCTCCCGTGGAGGTTCCCGCGGCGGAGGCGCCGGAGGAGCCGGAGAAGAAGCAACCCGCGTGCTGCGTGATCATGTGACGTAGGCGAGCGTTTCATTCATGTGCTCAGATCCGGACACTACGAATACGTCCTACGTGAAAGCACGTTCACCCCGTCCCATCCGCCGCGCTTTTCGCAACGGAGACGAACGAGACGCATTTTGGCAAATTCGGCGGGTATTCCATGATGTGACATAAAGACTTGCTTTTCAGTCATTATATTTGCAAAACTCCTTTTTTTCTGACTGTTCTATCGTATAGATAGCTGTCCATCCAGCCAGCAGAAGCAGAAGCAATTTCAAACTCGATGGTCTTCGAGTCACCTGTCGCAGTCAGTTTGACGCGCGACAGACGTAGCGACGTCGCGCCGGATCCCGTCGCGACCTCGGCGTCGCCGGAGGAACCGCGCGGAACGTTTCCCGCCGCGGGTGCCGGGCCCGAGGCTCGAGTTAGCGGTGGTCCGCGCGGCGCGAAATCCCTAGAAGAACGGGCCTTCGCGCGCGAGATCCAGCGCATGACGGAGGAGGACAAGGAGAACGGCGCGGCGGCGACCGGGGAGGTTTCTAAGATGGACGCGACGCCCGCGGACGCGGCCGCGGGTGCCGCGGTCGCGGGGTTTCCCGCGGACACCCCGGATGCTCCCGCGGCCGAGCCCACGGCGGACGCCTCGGACGCGTCCGAGTCCGAGGAGGACGACGAGTCGTCAGACGACGAAGCCGTCGGGCCCGACGGGCTGACGAGGTACGAGCGCGAGCGCCAGGCCAACATCCAGCGCAACAAGGAGCTGATGATGCAGCTGAGCATCAATAAGATGGCGGACAAGCTCAAGCCCGAGGAGACGGAGGCTCCCAAGAAGCGCGGGCCGAAGGCCGGGTGGAAAAAGAAACGCGCGGCGATGAAGCCCAGCCGCGGTTCGAGTCGCATTCAGCGTCTGCAGGAAGAGCGGAAACACACCGCGTGGAAGGACCTGCACGTCGAGAAATCGCTCAAGACGCACCCGAACTGCTTCGTAGACCTTACCGTGCAGTGCCTGGGGATGGCGGACGCGAGCCGGACGTTCGGGGAGAGCCGAGGTGGCGACGAGGAGGACCAGATGCTCCCGCTCGGCTTTTTCGCCGAGGGTGAGTTCATGAACGAGTCGCTGTACGTCTGGGTGGACTTCGAGGGCAAGCACCACGTGATGTGGGGGGAGTCCGAGGGCCCGAGGCAGCGGCACGTGGAAACGGAGGAGGGCGGGTGCGACACCGCCGCGGGCGCGGCGCTGTGCATCATGCGCGAGTCGCAGCGCCGGCGGCTCGAGCTCCTCGGGTCGATCCCCTCGAAGGGCGTCTCCGAGCCCCTGGGCCTCCGCGTGCACATCTCCAACCTGCCCCTGCTGGACAAGAACGCGCCCGCGCCCGCGCGTCCGGGGGGGATCATGCACTTCGACTTCCCCTCGGCCAGGCCGAGCACGTACGTCAAGAAATACAACCCCACGGGCCGGCCCCGCGGGCGGCCGCGCAAGTACCCGCTTCCGGGAACGGAGGCGTTGGCGTTTCGTTCCGCCGAGCCCAAGGCCAAGCCCAAGGCCAAGCCCAAGACCGAGCCGCCACCACCCCGCGCCGAGTGCGCCGAGTGCGG
>Ga0181559_10000224_pt1 | contig 49057 bp, 33 predicted proteins | sample 011ome_21_FD_133752 | JGI IMG/M metagenome (GOLD analysis project Ga0181559, IMG submission 133752) | Coastal salt marsh microbial communities from the Groves Creek Marsh, Skidaway Island, Georgia - 011508AT metaG (megahit assembly) | ecosystem: Environmental > Aquatic > Marine > Intertidal... | reverse complement strand
TAAAAAGGATCCAACGTTGATTCTTTTGCTGCTGCTTGGTGATCAGAACCTGTAACGCGTTTATTGTTCCGTAATGATTAAAACGATCAGCGAATGATTGTGACGTTTTGAGTTATTTGCCAAAGAGTTTTTCTAAGCCACGATTGATTTGATCTTCGAGAAAGTTTTCCGCATTGTTTTGGATCGCTTGTATTCCAAGTTGTCTAATCATTGCTTGAAGATTTGTCCCGTCGATTATGGGGCGTTCGAGGCTGCCGCGAACAGGAAGATAGAGCGTTTGACCTGCAAGCGGCTCGAGATCTTTTCCCAGCCAATTTGGATCGAGTGGTACCGCAACGGTAAGGTTGAGTTCGCTGTTGAAGCTAACTTGACCTGTCGTGATCAGTTGAGCACGATCCAATTCGACTTGAAGCCGGTCATGGGCGACAATTTGGTTAGCCACGGCAAAAGAAACTGATTGCTCTGGAATCTTCATAATCGTGCTTCTTGCACGATTGTCCAGACTTGGATCAAGTGGTTGCTCGCTCAGCGACCTGACTTGCTGTACTGTCTGAATTAATTGACTCGTAAAAGGTCCCGCGGACAAGCGAATGGTGTCTAACTTCAAACGCCCGTCGACTTTTGTTTTTGATGGATCGCTTAGATTGATTTTGGCCTCATCAAGGGTAATTCCGACGTTTCCATCAATTTCCGTCGCATCAGCAATTAGCGGTGCGATGAATCTGAGCCATTGCTTGGACATTTTGGGTGTAATAGCGACCTCGTTGACGATGCTACCCGGATTTATTTCCATCCAGGTTGAATCGTCGATCTGCCTTATGGATCCCGAGAAATTTACCCAGCCTTCACCCACGGGCAGTTTAGACTCATTGAGATAGACGGTGTTATTTTCAAGCGTTACGGGGATGACCGCTGATTCGATCTCGATTCCGGCAAATTCAGCCGATGTCCATCCAAGACTGGTTTCCAACGTAAGCTGATTAGTGGCTGCTTCAGCAAATACTCCAGTGACGTTCAGATCAGAATGATGCAAGCCTCGAAGGTTCACTTTGAGTGGAAGGAGTGATTGGATTTTTGGGTTGAATTGATCCATATTCCAGTCGCAGGTGCCATGAAGCTTCAGTTGATGGCTGGTGCTTTCAGAAAGTAACTCCCCCTTAAGACTGGATTGAATCCAATTTGTAGATACGTCTAGTTGGTCTATGACGACCTTTGGTTCACCATGCCGCACTCTTGCTATGGATAGTATTCTTAAGGATGGTTCCACCCACTGTTCGTGCTGAGATAGCTCAGGGGCAATGCTTTGCAGCGTATTTCGATTGGTGTTGAGTGAGGTCGTATCAGCAGTTGTCTCATCGAGATGAGGAATGGAAAGGTCGGTGACGTGGAAATCAAGTTCATACTGCGATGATTCTTTTGTACACTTGGCAACCAAAGTGCCCTCCCCATCACCTCTCAGGTCGATTTCATAAAGCTTTTGTAGATCTTTTTCTTTTCTGTCTGCATCGTTGTCGAGAGATGACGTACTGCCTAAAGCGGGGATTGGGTTTTCGGTGATGCTCGCCAACAAGCGATTGAGTAATGTTCGCCATTGCACTTCATACTCAATGCGATCGTCTTGTTTCTTTCCATGTGCTCGAGCTGAAACGCTATGGCTTGATACGGTAAAGTCATGCACGATCCAATTGCTGCTTGATCGATCAAAACGCCCAGCAAGTGTTAATTGAACCAGTGGCTGTTGGAAATGGATGTCCTTCAGTTTTGCTGATAGCTTTGAAATCTCGGCTGACGATTCCGTGATTAGTATTTCGGCATCGGAAAAAATGGAATCCGCTTCAAAACGATACTTGCCGGTAAGATTATTGACACGAGAGGCACTTAGGTATTTTGCGAGTTGAGTGAAATTTCCGAGTTCACCTTGGCTGGTCCAGTGAAACCGCGATTTGTTTCGTAGGCCTGTCTCGCTTTCTTGCGGTACAAACCGGCAGGTTAGTGTCATGTCATCCGAATTTGCCGACGCGGTAAACGCAATCAATTCTTCTAGCTCTCCATCGCCCCAGCGTCCTGCTGCGTTGATTTCCCCATGAATCGACGATTGTTCAATGCTCGGCAAATCTTCAGTTTTTACGACAACGTTCTCGGCGTTAAAGACTCCGCTGAGTGACCAGTCATTGGATCCCGACGATATCCAGCTAACGGATCCTTCACTTATGCCAGAAAGCGAATTTTTCTTTAAGTTAAAAACCTGTCCCAGTGTGTTTGCAATTTTGCTGAGATTGACTTCAAACTCACACTCTCCTTGGCGAAGATCGCCTTCGCCAGATGCAGACCCAAACTCACTAATCCACGTCAGATTCTCTGCTCGAAAATTCTTCTCATCGTGTTCAAACGTTGCATTAAATGAATTCGGAGCTAAAGCTACGGTGTCACCCGTTTCAGTTGTTGCCTGAAAGCTATCCAGCGTCACGTTGATCGTTGTTCGTTTAGATGACGCGATTCGATCTGTTGTCGCGGTCCCATATAAGCGACCAGACTTAAGTTCCGTGTCGTTTCTTAACGGCAAAAACCAAGAGACGGATTTTTGAAACGAAGGTAGATCAATGTCAATCTCAACGTCACCCACCAATTCATGAAGTGCATTTTGTGCGAAGCGTTTTTTAACGTTTGTTGACTTGGAAGGATCCATCGACAAGTGAAACGATGCGTTTCCAAAATCAGTGGAAACTTTCAGGTTGTTACTAGTGAAGATGCTGCCGGTGATGGTGACACCACCATCAATTTGGATTAGTTGTTGGCGCCACGGTCGCCCTGAATCATCTCGGACTTGTAAGTCACTAAGTTGAAGATTTGAAAATGAAGCCGTGGTTTCCTCTTGGCCATCGAACGCCAAAACCAAGTGCCCTGACACATCTCCAGCAATAATGTCTGGGCTTGTTGTATCCGTTCCGGTGAAGCAATCAAGAAAGAGCCGACCAGATGAAACGGGTAGTGAGTCGAGACTGAGGTCCAGCTCCCACGAATCATCGATTATTGATTCTGGTTCGCTCTCGCTTGCTTTGGTAAAGGTGCAGTTGACTGATCCATTGAATCCCAGTGGGTCTGTTACAACACCATCTACGGTCAGTGTGACAAGTTGATCGATGCTCGTAACGCTCGCACTCGCTTGATTAGCTTGCCAAAGTTTTTGTCGATCTCGGTCTTCGAGAACGACTGAAATCTCTTTCATGTCTAGGCGGTAGTCGACGTTTTCGTTTGATACTGAACCTTCTTGTAATGTTTCGAGATCTTTTAACAATCTGATCTCTCCTCCCTCGATGCTCGATCTGACTGTCGCTTTCCTTCCATAGATGTCCAGTGGTCTAGAGAAACCGGACATCAGCCATTCGAGTAGCGACAGGTCACATGTCAGAGTGTCTAATTCCACAAGGCTTCCGCCACGTGTTTTCACGGAGATCTCACGAATCTGCGTTGGCTTCATCCAACCGAAGTTGATGGAGCCCAAATCGACCGCCATAGATTCGGTGGATAACTTTGAACCGAGAAATCGAGCAGCAAGACCGCTGCGACCTAATGCCCAAGGAGCGACAAGGAAAGCTAATAGCAAGACAAAAAAAAGAATCAGTAGGATCAATCGCTTGGGCAAATACCGTTTCAACTTGCGAGGCTCGACCACTGACTCTCGCTCCATGGAACTTACCGCGAGGATCACCCGCGTAAAATGAAGTGCATTAATTCCCGTCTACCGATGTCACATGTTAGCGGGCGTAAAAGGGTCAACCCAATACATCTTTTGATACCATTGCGTTGCGTACGAGGGCTCGATCTAGTTTCAGAGAACTCGTGTCGCGCTAGGAGCGGTTTTGCGACTCGTTATACCTCGAGAGTTTGGGTTAACGTTTGCGAAAAGCTACCGTGGAGTTCTTCCAGTTGCTCGCCTTTGGATTGAATGGGTCTTGCTACTAGGTCAAGCGATTGATCTCGGGGTGTTTAGAGTGTTTGGATTGCTTCCCATGGTCTCCGAGGACCAGATTTGCAAATTATTTTTTGGGCGAATCCGCACCCTTAAACGATTACTGTGAGCAGCAATAGTCGCTTTTTCTTCCTTCTGAGGTGCTAAACGCACTGCAGGGGGGCGTTTCGCATGGGTTTCGGGAATTGACAATTTAGAGACTAAACGGCAAACCTGTTGCCCGATTTGCGTCCCACGTTGGCAAAAGCCGACGGCACGCCTTCATGACTCCAGAAGATAGATTTTGCATGGCGATTAATGCACTCGAAATCATTAGATCCGCAGCACCAGCAATATTCCCAAGTTTCCTGCGGTGTGATTTTGGTGATCTCAAGGGTGAGCTGAGTAGGCTGGCCGATGCGGGCGCAAAAGGGTTACATCTTGATGTGATGGACGGTCATTTTGTCCCAAATCTCACCTATGGAATGCCGATCGTTGAGGGTTTGCGGCGACACAGCGACCTTCCTCTTGATGTACACCTGATGATCAGTGATCCCTTGGCGTATGCGAAGCCCATGGTCGAGGCGGGTGCTGATCTCTTGACCGTGCATATTGAAGCATTGCACCCTGACCAGACTCTCGATGTTATTGGTGCAATCAAAGATCTGGGGGTGGCTGTCGGAATCGCGCTCAACCCAGAAACACCTCTCTCTACACTGGCACCGTGTCTTGCAGAGGTTGACATGGTGCTTGTAATGAGTGTGGAGGCCGGTTTTGGCGGGCAAAAGTTTAATCCTAATTCATTGGAGAAATTAAGGGCATTGCGGGAGTCTCGCCCGGATTTGTTGCTCCAGATCGATGGTGGCATTGATATCGAAACAATTCTTCCAGCACGCGAGGCGGGATGCGATCTATTCGTCGTGGGCTCTGCGATCTTTAAACAAGCGGACTACGGGATTGCATTTCGCGAGCTAGAGGCTGCGATGTTGGGAAATCCTAGTGGAGGATCGGAACGAGTTTCGGTTGAGAGAAACGGCCAAGAAGGATCAGAGAACTCATGATCAGCAGATCAAAGCGAGTTGGTAGAGTTCTGTTAATCCGGCCAGGTGCCACAGAATTCGATGAGCAGGGCCGAATGAAAGGCTCGTTGGATATGCCGTTAAGCGACAAGGGGCGGCAGCAGGTAGATTCCCTCGCCGAGCAACTCGATCAATTTGAGCTACACACAATCTACACAGCCCCTTGCGAGTCGGCTCTAGAAACGGCTGAGAGGCTGGCTCGAGACCGATCAGAAGTACGGATTCGAGTCATTGATACACTTCGAAACGTTGACCATGGCTTGTGGCACGGAAAACTAATTGCCGAGGTACAGAGGAATCTTCCAAGGGTCTACCGACAAGGGCAGGATTCACCAGCCGACATTTGTCCTCCGGGTGGCGAATCAATTCGAGATGCCAGAGGTCGTGTACTCAAAGCGATCAAGAAAATCCTCCGCAAAAGCGGACAAGACTTCATTGCTATTGTGATTCCGGAGCCGTTAGCATCGGTCGTCCACGGGTTGCTCAACGGTGAGGAGGTGGTGGATTTCTGGGGCGCCGAGATGGACTCCGGTCGATGGGAGCTGATCGAATCGATCGCGGCGGTGTAGGCGTGAATAAATGTTGCTCACCCGACTACCAGCAAATGGGGGGTGGTTCAACGCATTAGGCAACTGGGTTCGAAATACGGATCGAGCATTTGTGTGCGTGTTGTCATGAATCGGAAAGATTCACGCTAGCCGGCTGTGGTTTGGTATCTTCCACTGCAATCAAAACCACGACCCATTGAAATTGATTCCGCTCCTTAGGGGGGGTGATGGTCGTGGTTCGAAAATAGCGGTCATTCCATTGGGGAAGGACTGCATTCATGAAACGTTCGGGCTTTCTACAACGAGTTTTACTCGAATACAATGAAAGGTCGACATACAATTGAGTACGTCTTTGTTGTTCGGGCGTTTGTACGTCAGACAAAACGAAACTCCGCTTTTCTCAATCTCCCCGGCCAAGGTTTGCTCGTCATGCGCCGATTCGCTTTTTTCGCCCTCGCAGCTTTTGCTCCGATGATGCTTCATGCAGCTGATTCGGTTGTGCCAGCACAAGTGTCCATGATCGATAAAATGATCGAGCAAGGCTGGGAGAACTTTGAGATCAAACCAGCACCGGTAGCCGAGGATGAGCAGTGGTGTCGCCGAGTTTTTCTGGACGTCATCGGTCGTATCCCAACGGGAGAAGAACTCGAAGAGTTCATGGAGGGATCTCGTTATGACCGTCGTCGAGAATTAGTGGAGCGATTGCTGCATGATGATCGGTATACAGAAGAGTACGCTGGCCATTGGGCAACGATCTGGACGAACATTTTGATTGGTCGAAGCGGTGGAAATGAGCGAGGATCCATGATCTCTCGAAATGGTATGCAGAAATACCTCAGAGATTCGTTCGCCAGAAATAAGCCTTACAACACTCTTGTTAAAGAGTTGGTGAGTGCGACAGGTTCCACAAAGCCGGGTACCGAAAATTTTAATGGAGCCGTGAACTTTCTTGTTGATAAGGTCAATGAAGAAAAAGCTGTTTTAGCTACGAGTAGTACTTCCCGTATTTTCTTGGGACAGCAGGTTCAGTGTACGCAATGTCACAACCACCCATTCAATCAGTGGAAGCAGCAGATGTTTTGGGAGTTCAACTCCTTCTTTCGCCAAACCCGATCCCTCAGGCGATTTGTGGATGGGACGCGAGACATTGATCACGCAGAACTTATCGATCAAGACTTCGCTGGCGAGGCGAATCAGGCTGAAGACGCTTTGATTTTCTATGAACTAAGAAATGGTTTGACAAAAGTTGCTTATCCGGTTTTCACCGATGGTACCGAGATTCCAAAAAGCGGATTTGTGAGCGACGTCAATCGACGCGAAGAGCTTGCCAATCTGATGCTAGATAGTGAGTATCTCGACAAGATGATCGTCAATCGCATGTGGTCGATGTTTCTCGGTTTTGGGTTTACCAAACCCGTCGACGACTTGGGGCCACATAATCCGGCGTCCCATCCTGAACTTCTCGAAGAGTTAGCTAAGGAGTTTCGCTCGAATAGTTACGATCTGAAGGAGTTGATCACTTGGATCACTCTCAGTCGGCCATACGGTTTGGCACCAGTACTCGGCAGCGCCAATGAAATTGATGATCCTTCAATTGGAGAGATGCCCAAGTTCTCACGTTTTTACTTGCGACAGATGAGTGCCGAGCAGCTCTATCAGTCAATGCTGACCGCGACCGACGCTGCATCGAGTGGTTCGTACGAACAGCAAGAAGAGGAACGTCGTCGTTGGTTAAGTCAATTTGTCGTCGCATTTGGGACTGACGAAGGCGATGAGGCGACTACCTTTAATGGCTCGATTCCTCAAGCGTTGATGCTTTTCAACGGCGATTTGACAAAGAAAGCCATCGATACCGGACGAGGGACCTACATTGATCGACTTGCATCCTCGGGAAAAAGTCCTGTGGATCGTCTTAATTATCTGTTCATGAACGGGTTAGCAAGACGGCCAAGTCCAAACGAAAAGAAAGTTGCTTCTGCACTTTTGCGCTCTAGAGGTGGGGACGAAAAAGAAATGCTTCAGGATATGTGGTGGGCTTTGTTGAACAGTAATGAGTTCATCATGCAGCACTAGAAACGATTTTTCCCTCAACAAAATAATCAATTCACAAGACTCATCGGCAACAAAAGCCAGCCCTTAATTGGAAGGTAGAACATGACAATCAATTGGCAAACACCCGCAGGAATGACTCGGCGACACTTCATGCAGCACCTAGCCGGATCTTCGGCAGCGGTATCTGCATCGATGACAATGGGAAACGCGATTTATGCGAATGCTGATGAGCTCAAAAAGAATCACAAGTCTGCAATTCTTTTGTGGATGGGCGGAGGTCCAGCAACGATTGATATCTGGGATCTAAAGCCAGGTGCTGCAACAGGTGGACCGTTCAGGCCAATCTCGACCACCGGTGACCTTCAAATTTGTGAACACATGCCAATGGTTGCCAAGCAGATGCACAATCTTTCGATCGTGCGTAGCATGTCAACCCGAGAAGCCGACCATAACCGTGGTCGTTACTACATGCACACTGGTTATGTACCGAATCCAAACATCGAACATCCAAGCTATGGATCGGTTATCGCGCATGAAACCATTGAGCAGAGACCTGAATTAGAAATTCCTCCCTTCGTCTCGATTGGCGGTGCGAGTGCTGGGCCAGGATTCCTTGGCATGGCATGGGCTCCATTCTCCGTTACCAGTAACGGACGAATTCGAAATTTAGAGATGAAACTAGAGGACAGTCGTCTACGTGAGCGTATGTATGCTCTTGAGATGATTGAAACTGGTTTTGCAAAGCGAACTCGTGACGTCCCTGCTTATGAGCACGCGAAAGTGCTTAAGAAGACCTTTGATCTGATGACCAGCTCGCAAATGGAAGCGTTTCGAGTTGAGAAGGAGCCAGAGGAAGTCAAAGAGCGTTATGGTACCGACGGCTTTGGCCAAGGTTGTTTGCTTGCTCGGCGACTTGTTGAGGCAGGCGTTCCTTTCGTTGAAGTCGATCTCGGCGGTTGGGATAATCACAATGGTATCCACAACATCCTCAAGGACACCAAGTTGCCGCAACTCGACCGAGCGATGAGCGCTCTGATGGAAGATTTGGAGCAGCGAGAATTGATTAAGGATACTGTTGTTATTTGGATGGGCGAATTTGGACGCACACCTCGTATCAACCAAAATGCGGGTCGTGACCACTTTGCACGAGCATGGTCCTGTGTTGTCGGGGGCGGTGATCTGAAGGGTGGAGTTGCTGTCGGTGCTACCAACAGCGATGGAACCGCTGTCGATACTGAGCCGTTCAGCAGCGAAGATCTTATGAGCACTGTCTGTAAGGGGTTGGGAATCTCGACAGAGAAGACGTTCACCAGTAAGAACGGCCGACCAATGAAAATTGCCGGTGGTGGCAAAATCATCAGCGAATTAGTTTGAGTATTTTGAGTGAATCCCCATCAGAAATAGACAATCGGTTCCACAACGCCGAGCTTCGGCAAGAGTCTTTCGTTGATAACTCCGAAGACGGCGTTGTGCTAAACCCAGCCGATCTTGTTACCAGACACCAACATGGTATCTGGCGTTATTTGCGAATGCTTGGGTGCGATTCAGCAACAGCAGACGACCTCACCCAGGAAACCTTTCTCAAGGTTCTCAGGAGTGATGATTTCCAGCAGCACAGTGATGCGGCAACGTCGAGCTATCTGCGTCGAACAGCGTATCACTTGCTGGTTTCCATGCATCGAAAGATGGGGCGAGTTAAATCTGTACCAGACCCGCAGATGATTGATCTTGTATGGGAGCGTTGGGCTGGAAAAGATCTAAGCGGCGACCGAGCGATTGATGCACTGCGTCATTGTTTATCAGCATTGACGGATCGCGCTCGCTTATCGCTTCAGATGAGGTTCGCTCGCAATTCCAGTCGATCAGAGATAGCGGCTGAACTGGAGATTAGCGAACACGGAGCGAGAAATTTGATGCAGAGGGCAAAGAACCAACTTCGGGAGTGTGTAGAAGAGTCGTTGGGACGAGAGCAGCATGGCAGATGATTTAAAGACAGTTGAAGAACAAGCATTTGATGTATTGCTTTCGGAGACTTTAGGTGGATTGAATCCTCCTGATCTCAGTGGCGTTGTGCTCGAACGTTTCGAATCAAATACGCCGTCAAATTTTTCTGACTTCAGGATAGAAACAGCTGCTAAAGAGCGAGAGCGACAGAGTGATCAACAATTCAATCGCACAAAATGGATTGCATTGATTGCCGCCGTGGCTGCTGTTTTGCTCTGGGTATTTGTATCGCCTTTCTCTCAAAAGGTTGAGCAGCACGATGTACCGATCGCTCAGGATCTATCGAGCGGTCCAGCGGACATAGCCGTTATGGGTAATCAGCTTGACGATGCATCATTGCCTGACGTCTCGCCTCCTCCCAAAGAACCAACGCCGCGGCGTGGCATACCACTATTGGTTCAAGGTGGATCGGCAAGTGAAGGAAGTGATATCGCAGACGCTGCTGCTCCATCAAAAAGAGCCCTGACTCCCCTTCCTTCCATTGCGGAACTATCGGCGGAATTGAACGATTCCTTCTTCGCTTACTGGAAGTCGGTTGGTGTTCAACCTACCGCGGAGATGACTGCACAAGAGACCGCAGATCAATTAAAAGCCCGTATCGAAATCACGATCCCACCGGATATTTTGAAAGATCCTGAAGCGTTGCAAAAATACTTTGCATCCGATGCGATTGCGTCGCAACTGTCGCCATTATGGTTAAGGCAAATGACCAATGGCGGAGTACGTCGGGTAACGCAGTCAGATCGTGACGCACTTGAACGAGAACTCGCAGAGTGTATCGGAGGAAAACATTCACTCGATCGCACACTCTTGAGTTGGATAGAAGGTCAAAATCCTCGATCGGAAGCATTCCATCAGGCGATTGGTTCGGTGGGGCGAGTCTCGACGGTCAATCATCTTGCAAAGTTAACGATGAGCGTTGATCTTCGTTGTGTGCGTTGCCATGATTCCAAGATCGAGGGCGTAGGCAAGCAGTCCGAATATTGGGAATTTGCTGCTCTACTAACGGAGCAGTTTTTGGACAATTCCAACCATTCAAACGATGGTCGTGATGGATTGAGTGCCACGTTCTACGAGCTCGTCGATGGAAGACAGAAAATTGCTGAGCCTAGAGTCTCTGTGAGGTGGATGGGGCAGCCAGATCGCCCAAATGTGACTTCGGTAAAAGAGTGGGCCGACGCGTTGTCGGGGTCTGAGGCTTTGGGCCGTGGAGTGGTCAATTCGCTCTGGGAATTTGTTTATGGTCTTCCTCTCAGCGGGCGAGTTGTCGATCCGGTTGCAGCACCCCATGATGTAATTCTTGATTCAATACAAAATCGTTTCGCGAATGATTTAATCGAGTCTAATTTTAATGTAGCTCGGACGCTTTCTCTTGTAGTCGCGTCACCGGTCGCAAGGCGTTCCGTGCCTTCGGTTTTAGCGAGTGCTGAGAAATCATTGGCGGATCAAGATGCTAAGAACAAAGCTTTACATGCGGTTAACGCGTTTGCAGCAACTGCACCATTTGCCAAACGAATTACCATGAATCAGCGTGTCGACCAAGTTGCTCGATCGGTGGGTGCAACATTGGACTCGATAGATGCTCCCTTCGTCGCTCAAGCCAATGATGCAGTTGGCGACAAGTCTCGATCAGGCAAGAAGGGTCATTCTCCGTCCCTTAACGATGACTTTCCCACCGCTGGAGATGATCTGCCCGTTCAGTGGCTTCGATTGTTGTCCAAGCATCAGGGCCGAATGGATCATCTTGCGTATTTGGCTGGCTTTGATTCATTGCCTTCTGAAGTCAGCGAAGTTGTCGCTCTAATGAACAATAAAACAGAGGAAGATCGAAACCTGATCTTGCAGCGTATTTGGTGGATGTTAAAGCCTTAAAGGATGGTGCCTGACTTAGCCTCCGATTGCATACATGGGGCGATCCGGAGGTTGGAAGCTTGCATGGTTGATTCCGTGGCTTTTCGCTTTCGCACTGACGCAACTTTGGATGATCTTGATGAGGTCGTCATCGCTAATACCTTCCCGAAGTTGTGACTTGAAATATGTTTCATCTTTGGCGAAAAGACAGTTTCGGATGGCTCCATCGGCGGTGATGCGTAAACGATTGCATTGGTTACAAAAAGGGTGAGTCACCGAACGGATGATCCCTACTCGGTGCTCGCCAACTAAGAAAGCTTCGGCGGGTTGAGCGGGGTCTTCTCGAGGAATGGGTTCAATTGAACCAAACTTTTTACCCAGAATTGAAAGTAATTCGTCTCCATCGAGGACGTTATTCCGACGCCAGTTTTGATCAGCATCAAGTGGCATGTATTCGATAAACCGGATTAACAATCCATTCTCCGATGCGTATTGAACGAGATCGCAAACTTCGAATTCCGTGATTCCTCGAATAGCCAATGCATTTAGTTTGATGCTGTCGAAACCAGCTGAGATAGCAGTTTCGATACCACGTAAAGTACGATCCAGCCCTGCCCTGCGTGTGATTCTTTGGAATACATCTTCGGATAAAGTATCCAGACTGATATTCAGCCGCTTCAACCCAGCTCGAGATAATGCGTGAGCATTTTCCGTAAGCAATATCCCGTTTGTCGTAAGAGACAGATCTTGAAGGTGAGGAATTACTGAAATGAGCTGAATAAACTTTGCTAGATCCTTTCTTACTAATGGCTCTCCACCAGTGATTCGGATGTCGCGAATTCCGCATCGCTCAACGAGTAGAGTGCAGACTCTAGCCATTTCCTCGAAGGTCAGCAGTTGATCCTTCGGAAAAAAAACAGGATTACTTTCCGGCATGCAATAAGTGCATCGAATATTGCAGCGATCCGTCACACTTAGCCGAAGGCTGGTGTGCACTCGTCCAAAAGAATCAATGAGTGGTGATAATTTTGAAAAGTGCTTGAATTGTTTATGGTCTTCCATCAGCTTCGCTGGACGATTTGTAGACAAGACGGAGCGATGCTAATTTCGTTTGGGATCGTAAGATTCGTTGCGTGTCGAACATTAGGTCGTAAAAATCGCACACAGCTTTCCGCATCGTTTGAGAAATGACATCGTATCATGAAATCAATTGTTTGATTACCTTGCCATGGACATCTGTGAGCCTAAACTCCCTTCCTGCATGTCGGTACACCAATCGCTCATGATTAATGCCCAGTTGATGCAAAATGGTTGCTTGTAAATCGTGGACATGGATCGGATTTTCGGTGGTGTTAAATCCAAGTTCGTCAGTTGCGCCCAGGGTTTGTCCGTTTCGAATACCTCCGCCTGCTAACCACATGGAAAATGCCTGCGGATGATGGTCGCGGCCAAGATTGCGACCCAATGCAGCACTCGCTTCCACCATTGGGGTTCGCCCAAATTCACCGCCCCAGATGACAAGTGTTTCGTCTAGCATCCCTCGTTCTTTCAAGTCTGTTAATAAGGCCGCGCAAGCACGATCGGTTTGTTTGCATTGTCCTTCTAAACCCTTTTTGACATTACTGTGATGATCCCAGCCCGAGTGATAGACCTGAATGAATCGCACTCCTCTTTCGGCTAGTCGTCGAGCAAGTAAACAATTTTTGGCGAACGAACCGTTGTCATTCGCTCCGATTCCATACTGATTGAGCGTCTTCTCATCTTCCTTGCTTAGATCCATTAGCTCGGGAGAGCGAGCTTGCATTCGAAATGCCATTTCGTAGGATTCAATTCGCGACTGTATCGATTTCATTCCTTCGCTTTTGATGCGGTGTTGATTCATTGCGTTAATAAAGCGAATTGAATTTTCTTGCTCCTCAGGGCTTATTCCGTCTGGCGTTTTTACATGCAAGATCGGGTCGCCGTTGCTGCGAAACGGGACACCTTGATGTTCACCCGGGAGAAATCCGTTACTCCACATCGCAGAGCCACCGGACAAGCTACCGCCACTTTTGAGAACCACAAATGCCGGTAGGTCATCGGCTTCACTCCCTAGCCCGTAACTCAGCCAAGATCCCATTGATGGTCTTCCTGGAATACCGCTCCCTGTATTCATAAATAGTTGAGCAGGTGAGTGGTTGAATTGGTCTGTATAAACACTTCTCACGATTGCGATTTGGTCTGCAATCGATGCGATATGGGGTAATGCATCTGAGATTTCAGCGCCGGATTCACCATGTTTCCTGAAATCGAATTGAGTAGACAGAACAGCAGCATCTGGTTGAATGAATGCGTAGCGTTGTCCATTGATGACTGAAGGTGGTAATGGCTGTCCCTCGAGCTCCTTTAGCTTGGGTTTGTAGTCAAATAAATCAAGCTGACTTGGTGCCCCAGCCATGAATAGATAAATCACTCGCTTCGCTCGTGCAGGGTGGTGGACACCCGTCCCCCCTGCACTCGAGTTACCGCGAGCTAGCGAGCAAATGTTGCTTGCGAGAAGAGAGGATAGGGCTATCTTTCCGACACCGACTCCACAGTCTTGGAATAACTGTCTGCGAGTGCGTGAAGCCTTAAATTCTGGCTCGATATGGGATGCCATGTTGATCTCGTTTCTATGCTCTGGCTGGCGAAATCGCTCACAAGACACGCTAGTTTAGTCGTTTTCATGTAGTAAGGAACGATGTTCGATTATGGAAGCTATTTTTCTCGCAAGGAAATATTCAACCATGATCGATCTCTTTCGTTATTTCGCTGGAGAATTCTTTGAGCAATTGCTGTAGTGATTAATCGCTCTTGCATGAAGCCAGCTAATCAATCCTCGGTCAGTGGGGATCGTGTCGTAGAATTCGCATCCAGACTAGGCGGATAAAAGAGCCACGACGAGGAACTGGATTCTTGGCTATCGTCCGTTAGAATGCGTCGTCCTAGATTGATGGGCAGGCATGGCAGAATGGGCAGATTGTGTGCCCGTAACGATCCTTAATAATTCCATGTCTCCGTGTATTGCTTTAAAAAATGAGATAAGCAGCAAGAAGATGGCAAAGCCGAAAAAGAAACAAAGAATGGCTGACAAGGCAGATAAATTTGACTGCTATCAAAAGTCAGTACAGACGCCTGAGCATGAGGTGCAGTTTTTCGAACAGGCTTTTGGCGAGGCAAACCAAGGCAAGAAACCAACTTCGTTGCGTGAAGACTTTTGCGGCACTTTTGCTGTTTGCTGTGAGTGGGTGAAATCCAATAACACACGAACTGCTGTCGGCGTCGATTTATGCGGAGAGACACTCGAGTGGGGGCGAGGACACAATCTTTCAGCGTTGAATGAGGAGGAACAGTCACGACTGAGGGTATTGGAGCAAGATGTCCGCAAGAAAAATCGACCACTGGTTGATGTTCTCGCGGCGCAGAACTTTTCATTTTGGCTTTTCAAAACAAGATCTGAGCTACTCGAGTACTTTAAGATCGCTCGTAGCAATCTGAAGGCCGGTGGAGTAATGATCATGGATATGATGGGCGGAGGTGATTGTTATCAGGAAGATTCAGTCGATAAACGCATCATCAAAAAAGGTAAGAAAGGCTTTCAGTATTGGTGGGAACAGGCATCCTTTAACCCTGTGACTGCCGATGCGAGTTTTTATATCAGCTTTAAATTTGCTGACGGAAGTAAGTTGAAAAGAGCCTTTGAGTATCACTGGCGATTTTGGACCATACCTGAAGTTCGCGAACTTCTAGAAGAAGCTGGATTTAGAGAGAGTCATGTCTATTGGGAGAACGATGACGAGGACTCCGAAAACTATGCAACGTGGTCGCGCGGAACAAACGCCTCGAGTGACCCAAGTTGGATCTGTTACATCGTTGGTTTGAAGTAATTCGATTAAGGGTATCGCTATGAAAAATCAGTCATCGTTTTGGGTGATGCTTTTAGTTGCAATCATCTGTTGTTTTGGTCCTTTCGCGTCCAGAGAATCGGCGGCTCAGCAAGATGATGCTGAATTACCAATCCACGAAAAAGTTTATGGAATCGATAACTTAGTGGCTTGGTGCATTGTTCCTTTTGATGCTAACCGACGTGGACCTGCTGAACGCGCGGAAATGGTCAAGGATCTTGGGATTCGGCGAGTTGCCTATGATTGGCGTGAAGAGCATGTACCAACGTTCGAACGAGAGATTATTGAGTATCAAAAAAATGGAATTGATTTTTTTGCGTTTTGGAGTTGGCATGATGCTTTAGAACCGCTGATCGCGAAATACAAAATTCAACCTCAGATTTGGGTGACATTAACATCACCTAATGCTGATGATGAGAAAGACAAAATCAACCAAGCCGCTGACTCTTTGATGCCATTGGTTGAGAAGACGAAACGCCTTGGCCTTAAGCTTGGTCTCTACAATCACGGCGGTTGGGGTGGGAGACCAAGCAGCCTGATCAGCGTTTGCGAGACACTGCGTCAACGATCGCAGTCTGATCATGTTGGTATCGTCTATAACTTTCACCACGCTCACGAAGACACAGAAGAGTTTTTCATTCAGCTACCGAATTTAAACCCATACTTGCTGTGTTTAAATCTTAACGGCATGGTAGATCTTGAAGAAATGCGAACGGAAAATAGGAAGATCATTCCCGTTGGTTCGGGCAAACATGAACTTGCAATGATGCGCGCGTTACTTGCGAGCGGCTATCGGGGACCTGTCGGAATCCTTGACCATCGCAACGAACTAGATGCACGTGATTCTTTGCAACAAAATCTCGATGGGCTCAACGATTTAATCAAGCATTGGTAAAAACTTTGAAACCAAACGATTCAAAAGGAATCTTTCAATGAGACGTAGGTGCGCCCTTAGTTTGTTCGTGTTCTACTTCCTGATGTCTCCTGCCTTGGCGGATGATACAAGTAGAGACCCAAGGCACTTACCATTGAAGAATTTGAATGGGTATTTCCCATTTCAAACGGTGAAGTCAAGAGATCGTTGGAATGAGAGGAAAGAGGGAATTCGAGAACGCATTCTGGTGTCACAAGGATTGTGGCCCTTGCCGACACGCTCGGAGCTAAATGCTGTAACACATGGAAGTATCGAGCGAGACGATTACACGGTGGAGCGTGTTTTTTTTGAGTCAGCACCTGGGCATTTTGTCACTGGCAGTTTGTACCGCCCTAAAAAGAAGCAAGGTCCCTTGCCTGCCATTCTTTCACCTCATGGGCATTGGAGTGAGGGCAGATTCTATGATGCTGGGGAGAGTTTAGTAGAGCAGGAAGTTCAGTCTGGAGCTGAGCAAGACGAGGTTGGGGGGCGATTCCCTCTGCAAGCTCGAGCAGTTCAGCTTGCCAGAATGGGATGCATCGTCTTTCTCTATGACATGACAGGTAATGCCGATTCCATTCAGATTGCCCATCGACCCCAACGCTGGAATCATTTAGATCGCGAAAAGAATTGGGGCTTTATGAGTGTGCAGGCGGATTTGCGAATGCAAAACATGATGGGTCTGCAAACTTGGAATTCGATCCGAGCTGTCGACTTTCTTTGTGAGTTGCCCGAGGTCGATCAAAGCCGCATTGGCGTGACTGGAGCAAGTGGAGGTGGAACGCAAACCATGATTCTAGCGGCCATCGATGATCGGATTGATGCATCGATGCCTTGTGTGATGGTGTCGACGGCGATGCAGGGAGGATGCACATGTGAAAATGCACCACTACTAAGAATCGATCAAGGTAACATTGATATCGCTGCCGCTTTTGCGCCAAAACCGATGGCACTAACCGCTGCAGATGACTGGACAGTCGAACTGAAGCAGAAAGGATTTCCCGATCTCGTGCATCTTTATGAGATGTTGGGAAAGCCTGAAAATCTGACAGGGGTTTTCAGAACAGAGTTCAAACATAACTACAATCTTGTAAACCGTACTGCGATGTACCACTTCTTTAACCGGCATTTTGGATTGGGTTATTCGGAGCCAATTGTTGAAGAGTATTATGAGCCGTTGACAAAAGACGAAGCCACTGTGTGGTCTGGCAAGTACATGGCGCCTTTTGGTGATCAGGTTGGAGATGACCACGAGACTAATCTGCTTCGATTAGCAACGCGTGATAGTGAGCTTCAAATGCAGAAGTTACTGCAGGGTTATACAGAAGACGATAAGCGTTTTCGAGAAATTCTAGGTACGGGTTGGAGAGTTATTATCGGGCGATCTTTCTCAGAAGTTGGTGATGTCAGCTCCGAGGTATTAAAAGATAAAGGTGGTCAACCATCAGGGATGCGTGGTTCTGGGATTCGCGAGTTGTTGACGAGACAAGAAAACCAAGAGCAGGTGATGATTGAGAAATGGTTGCCTTCAAAGAATCAAAAAGGTTGGATTGTTATTGCTACAGATAATGGCTCAAGCGATTTGTCGAGCAGCTCAGATCATCCTGCGTCGTCAATCAAAGAAGGGCTATTGCGCAGTGGCTACGGTGTGATTGCTCTCGATTGGTTGTCTCCGAAAGAAAAAGTCGAAGACGGTCAACCGATGTGGTATCAGCCCAATGGGGAGCAAGGATGGAAACGATTTTCGGGCTATACATACGGTTACAACCACTGCTTATTTGTGAAGCGAACACATGACCTGCAAACCGTTGTACGTTATGCGCAGCAAACGAATCAGGGACCCATTCACCTAGTCGGTTTAGGTTCGGTTGCTGGTCCAATAACATTAGCGACGAGATCACAAATTGATCGTGCAGTGGAGAAAACCTTTGTCGATCTAGCTGGTTTTGATTTTCATCAAGTAAAGACGCACAGTGATCCAATGTTCGTCCCGGGATCGGTCAAGTATCTGGGTGCTGACGGACTTGTCGCACTTTGTTCACCGAATCATCTTGCCCATTTTAGTTCTGTGGAGTCACCCTTCCCTGTGGCCCAACACATGTATGCTCAGGCAGAGCAACTGAATCAATTAAGAAAACTAGAAAAGATTGAAGAGGTTCTCAGTTACTTATCAATGGACTGACAGTACTCGCCGTTTGTGCAACTGGTTTGATTTATCGCTCGAATCTCTTCGCGTTGCACACTTGGTAAGAATCACCTCTTTGTCCACAGAGCTAGAAGTTCCCCAATTAGCGATTTCGTCTAAGCTGCGAAAACAGCCAATGCACAGCTTTGCGTGATTGAGCTGACAGATCCCAGTACAAGGCGATTTCGGCTGGAAAGATGGATCATCCATGACTTCTTTTCAGTAAACTTGTCATATTAGTTTGCCGCAGAAGCCGAATGATAACCATTTCTGTTTCTTCGCCGCTACACCCTGTTTCGATGTTTAACCCCCAGCGAGCTGGTTTTTACGATGTTTCGGATTCAAAATAACAATTTACTTTTGGGGATTTTGTTTGCATTCCAATTTTGGGTGTATGGTTTGCAAACCGCTCGGATCGAGGCTCAGGATTCAACTTGGTCACAGTTTCTTGGCACCAGCGGAGACGGGATATCTGAGGCTTCACCGACTACGGTTTGGAGCAAACAAGAAAATATCAAGTGGCGCACTGATATACCCGGTCGCGGTTGGTCATCACCGGTTGTCGTGAACGATAAGGTTTATCTGACATCAGCAATTCCGCGATCCTCGACCTCAAATGGTATACCAAATGAGGTCAGGAAACAAAGTGAGTTGCAAGCAGATGACTTACAGGTGTTTGAACTCAGTTTACTTATCTTGGACGTTCATACCGGTGGACTGATTAAACGCGTGCCAGTCATGCTTCAGGATCAAGAAAGACCAACACGCATGCACGGGAAAAATAGTCATGCAAGTCCGACTCCGATTATTGCCAACGAGAAGATCTACGTTCATTTTGGGTACCAAGGTACAGCTTGCCTTTCTTTGGACGGAGACATCGAATGGGTTAACCGCGATTTGTATTTTCCACCGACCCATGGAAACGGAGGAAGTCCGGTTCTTGTGGAGGAGATGCTGATTTTCACTTGTGACGGCGGTGAAGATCCTAAGGTTGTGGCCCTTGATAGGGCGACAGGTCAATTGGCGTGGGAGGTGGCAAGAAAGGCAGACGCAAAAAAAACCTTTTCATTTTGCACGCCTTCAGTCATCTCAGTCAAAGGTCAGACTTTAGTAATAACACCCGGTAGTGATAAGGTCATGGCAATTGATCCAAGGACGGGAGAGGTTATTTGGAGTTTCCGATATACTGGATATTCGGTGGTACCAAAACCCATTTATATTGACGGACTTGTTGTGATATCAACCGGATTTGATGAAGCTAAAATGTTGGCAATCAATCCTGTGGGGGTAGGTGATATTACCGAAACAAATCTCGTATGGGAACTTGATCGGAATGTTCCGAAAACACCCTCGATGATAGCTCACAATGGACTGATCTATTCGATCAGTGATGATGGAATCGCATTGTGTGTGCAGGCAAATAGCGGTGAAGTTCAGTACCGGAAGCGTATTGGCGGAAATTACTCTGCCTCACCGATACTAGCAGGTGGAAACCTGTACTTCACCAGTGAACAGGGGCGAACAACGGTCATCCGAGAAGGTGTCGATTTCGAAATAATTTCTGAGTGTGATCTAGAAGAACGCACGCTAGCGACGATGGCATTATGGAAAAATAGCTTTCTCTTCCGAACCGATAATGCGTTGTATCACATCAGTAATTAGTCCGATTTTTGTGATCGATATTCCATCGGAGCCATGCCGCAATGACGTTTGAATTGTCGGTAGAAAGTGGATAGATCGTTGAATCCACACTCAAATGCAATTGAAGTGACGGGGACATCGGAATGTCGAAGTCTTTTTTTAGCATGTTCAATTGCGAGTTGATGAATGTAATGGAGCCAAGTGCTGCCGGTGATTTTTTGAAAGTGTTTGGTGAAAGTTCGGCGAGCAATGCCTAGGCTCACACACACTTGGTCAATTGACTGTTCTTCAAAAAAATGCGAAGGCAAGTAAGAGATATATCGTTCAATGATTTCTAAGTCAGACTCAAGGTTCGGCCGATCGAATCTTGCCTGTTGATTTCTCTGCACCAGCAGTTCAAGAATTTTCAGTGCTTCAGATACCATACAAATTGGCCTGCTTGCAGAATCCAAAGGTTGCTGGTGAATCATTCGTCGCATTGCTGACGCGATTCGGTGGGTGAAGTGTAGGTTGCGATGATGAATTACTTGAGCTACTTGGTTGGGTATTGAATGATCGAAGCTCCATACTTTTTCGTCGATGCAGCAGATGTAAAGACTTGAGGCTGCGTTGGGATCATCTTGTATGCGATTTTTTTGATTGGGTGAGACCAGAATGACATCACCCGCGGTAAAAGGAATCTCTTGTTGATCAATAAAGAATGTTCCCTTTCCTCTTAGCACGTAAATGATCTTTAAGAAGCGGTGAACTCTCCAGTCCATGGTGAACTGGTCACTGTGGTGACTCTCGAGTACTAAGACTCCCCAAGTAGGCAGAATCTCTGTTAGAGCATGATCAGTGCGTGGTGGATTGTTCATACTGCCCGATATGCAAATTGCGAAGGATTCCATTTTGCATGGTTTTTTCGAATTCTATCGATATACTCACCGAAAATGCAAATGAAATAGTCCTGCCCACTCGTCGGTGGTCTCTCAGCCGGATAAACCTGCTTAACGATCTATGGAGAAAGATGAAGTTGTTCGATCCAAAAGAGCTTATCGTTCCCAATCGCAAGATACGTGGTATCTCTGCGATGTTATTGCCTGTCGCCGATGGTCAAGTCGATTGGAAAGGTTTCGACACTCACTTGGAACGCACGTTTGCTGCTGGACTTGAGCCAGCGGTTAACATGGATACGGGCTACGCTAACTTGATCGATGATTCGACTCGCGAAAAAGTTCTCGCACGGACTAAAGTCATTGCAGACGGTCGTCATTACGTTGCTGGAGTTTTTGTAAAAGACCATCCTGATTCCGCATTTGATCATTCGGCGTATTCGCGTGGTATTGAAACAGTGCAACGATTTGGGGGGACGCCAATCTTTTTTCAGTCATATGGTTTGGTTTCTCAGTCTGATGATGAAATTATCAATTCTTATCAGCAGCTTGCGGCAAACTGTAATTCGTTTTTATTTTTTGAACTCGGAAAAGTTTTCGCTCCTTTTGGCGAAATTTATAGCCTCGATGTATTCTCGCATCTGATGCAAATACCTAATGCCGAGGGAGCGAAGCACTCGTCACTTGAGAGATTGCCAGAGTGGCAACGCTTAAAGATCCGAAATCAGTTTCGACCGGAATTCAGTGTTTTCACCGGTAATGATTTAGCGATCGACATGGTGATGTACGGCAGTGACTATCTACTTGGTCTCAGTACTTTTGCACCTGACGCATTTTCGTTGCGAGATGAGTATTGGAAGACAGGAGACAGTCGCTTCTATGAACTGAATGATCTACTGCAATATCTCGGTTGTTACGCATTTCGAGGGCCAACACCTGCGTACAAACATTCGGCAGCTATGTTTCTTAGGCTTCGGGGTTGGCTGAATACCAATGAAACGTATCCCGGGGCACCGGAGCGATCGAATACTGATTTGGATGTATTGCATCAGATCGTCAATGATTTGGAAGAAAAAATTCGTGGAGGTGTTTCATGAGCTATCCGCGTATCGCAAGTTTTAAATCGGCTCAACAGTTTACCGATCGATTGAAAGAACTTGACCTCTCCATTCCATTCGATGATCAGGTTATTCGAGGTGAGGATTCACCTTTAGCTGATTCGCTGCAATGGGAAGGGCGTAGAATCGGGAACCGATTCTGCATCCTTCCTATGGAAGGTTGGGATGGTACCTTTGATGGAAAGCCGAGCGAATTGACCTACCGTCGGTGGCGAAGTTTTGGAGCGAGCGGAGCAAAGCTGATTTGGGGAGGCGAAGCAGTCGCGGTTAGGCATGATGGCAGAGCAAATCCTAATCAGCTGTTAATCAATGAAGATAATTTAGGTGAAATCGAATCATTGCGAATTCATTTGACAGATGAACATGAAACTGTCTTCGGCTCGTCAAATGACCTTCTAATAGGGTTACAGTTAACCCACTCTGGCAGATACGCAAAGCCAGACAAAGATACAGGGCCAGCGCCACGACCCATTCGAAGAAATAAAGTTTTGGATCGCCGTTTAGGCATTACCGATAACGCGGGATTTTTTTCAGATGAGCAACTCAAGTCGCTTGTAGATGAGTTTATTCGAGCATCCGTCCAAGCGGAAAAAATTGGCTTCCAGTTTGTGGATATAAAGCACTGCCACGGATACCTAGGACACGAATTACTTTCTGGATTTGATCGTGAAGGCGATTTCGGTGGAAGTTTTGAAAACCGGACACGTTTTTTACGTGATATTGTCCAAGGAGTGCGTGCGTCAACGACTAATATTGGGATAGGTGTGAGGCTTAGTGTCTTTGATTTTCTTCCGTATTGCGCGGGGGAGAACGGCATTGGCTTACCTGAAGTCGATGCAAGTACCTCATCGTATTTTGGATCCGACGAGACGGGTCTTGGAGTAGATCTGAACGAGCCCCTGAAATTGATGAGTCTTATGGATTCACTCAACGTATCTTTGGTTTGCACCACAGCTGGCAGTCCCTATTACAATCCCCACATTCAGCGGCCCGCTTATTTTCCACCGAGTGACGGTTATCAACCACCAGAGGATCCACTAGTGGGAGTTGCTAGGCAGATTCAAGTAACTCAAGAACTCAAGGCAAGACATCCACGCCTAATCTTCGTTGGATCGGGTTACAGTTATCTGCAAGATTGGCTTCCTAATGTGGCGCAAGCCGTCGTTCAAGAGAAATGGGTCGACTCGGTTGGCCTTGGGAGAATGGTCCTTTCTTACCCTGAGCTACCTCGAGATGTTTTGCAGGGAGAGTCAACGAAGCGGAAAAAAATATGTCGCACCTTCAGTGACTGCACGACTGCTCCTCGCAATGGATTGGTAAGCGGATGCTATCCCTTAGATGACTTCTATCGAACGAGACCTGAGAGAGAAATTCTCAAGAACCTTTAGCTATGAATTTGCCTTCTGGTCCTGTGAACGCGTTATTTGCGTTTGCTTGTGTCGTTGCGATGCGACGTAAAATGGGTCAGGCTGGACTTGGCGCAGACAACAAAGTTGAGAAGTGTACCTTGATTTTAATGCGACTAAATTAATCCCATGGGAAACGTAGAGTGTAGGTTTTGATTAAGATGGTCAAATCGCTTCAAGCAAGTGATAGCGATTTGCGAGTTATCTATGTTGAACGAACCAACACGATTTGCTTTAGTTTTCGATACACATTCAGGTAGATCATGAGCGATTCAGTGGAGTCGATGCAGAAGGAAGCTGAGGTTTTTCGAAAGCGTTATCACTCCGTTCGTGAGATGATTGGTAAAATTATTGTTGGGCATGACGAGATCGTTCACGGCGTGCTCACCGCCGTCTTATGCGGTGGCCACTGCTTGATTGAAGGTGTCCCTGGTCTTGGCAAGACCATGCTTGTGAAAACTTTATCACAGGTATTGGATCTCAATTTCAAGAGAATTCAGTTCACTCCCGATTTGATGCCTGCGGATATCCTTGGCACAAATATGATTGTGGAAGATGAATCAGGTAGGCGACAATTTGAGTTTCAGCAGGGGCCCGTTTTCACTCAGATTCTTTTGGCGGATGAGATTAATCGAGCGACTCCCAAGACTCAGTCTGCGATGTTAGAAACCATGCAGGAGGGAACGGTAAGTGCTGGGGGAAAAATCTACCGATTGCAGCAACCGTTTTTTGTCCTAGCAACGCAAAACCCTATTGAACAGGAAGGAACCTATCCGCTTCCCGAGGCTCAATTGGATCGTTTCTTGTTCAAATTAGTAGTTGGCTATAGTACCCGCGAGCAACTCAATGAAATTGTTCAGAGGACAACTGCTGATGAAAAGGCAATGGTTGATACGGTCATGGATGGTCCTGAAATCTTGAAGTGGCAAGCCTTGATACGAAAAGTTATTCTCGCACCACACGTTCAGGATTACTTAGTCCGGTTAACGCTTGCTACACATCCAGATAGTCCATGCAGCACTCCAATGACGAACCAGTACGTGCGTTGGGGTTCGAGTCCTCGTGGCGCCCAAACCCTTGCGCTGACTGCAAAGGTTCGTGCCCTGCTCGATGCTCGCTTTCACGTAAGTTTCGAGGATATACGGCGCGTCTTTCTGCCAGCGATGAGGCACAGGGTGTTGATGAACTTTGAGGCTCAAGCGGAAGGTATTACCTCTGATCAAACACTGTTAGACATTCTGCAGTTTGTCCCCGAGAAAGGTGATTAAAAAAACATACGCCACGCGGAATAGATTCTCGCAAGCGATGAAATCTGTTTGCTTCATTAATCTGTTAGCGACCGCGCATAAGCTATTTCTTTGGATCTAGATTTGCATCGATGTCTTTCTGTTCCACCTTCGACTCTACTCCATCTTTCGGGATGGGGGTCTTAGCGAGCCAAAGCATTGCGTTGAGGACAACTTTACGGAAGGATTCATTTTTCCAATTATCATGAAAATGGCCGCCGGTGAAACCAAAGCCTCGACCTCCGTTGGGACGCGTAACCGTCCACATCATTGCTTCTGCACGACCCTTGGAGGCTTGAATATGTGGGTAGGGACCCTTCGGGTAGACATAAGGCCCATCTCGTACTTCATCTGAGGGAATCGCTACTAGAATAGGCACGAAATTCATGCCTTCGACGTTCGTCCTCTCATTTCCTGAAATGTCCGAAACAAACCGCATATTAAAGTACCATTCATCTTTGATTTGAAATGGCTTGACACCGTTTGTGATTGGATGATCCGGAAGTGCGGTGAATGTAGGTTCCCAGATAGGATTGCAAGAATGCATGTGTTCGTAATGACCACCAATCCATTTTTGGAATTCGGCTCCTGCTTGATCCGGAACGATCTCAACTCCGTAATGCATAAACCCTAAGCCGACACCTTTATCCGCCAATGCGTCGATAAACTTTAATCGCCGTCCATTTTCTTGAACGACCTCGTGACGACCACCTCCATCCATGTAAAAAACGACAGCATCGGCGTCATTAAGAATTGTCTCGTCTTTGGGCCATCCATTGAGACAGAAGCTTACATCGATGTCAGTGTTTTGCTGAAGACATTTAGTGAGCAGTTGCACGCCTGCATTGAACTCGTGCATTCTCGGCGGGTGCGACGGTTTGCCAGCGATGATGACAAGTTTTTTATTCTCCGCATGCAACATTGGAGTAGATAGTAAGTAGCAGAAAGCCAGCATTGCAGTGAGTTGGTGACGCATCAAAAGTCCTGAGTAATTTTGATTGGTTGTTGGTAATCGCTACCGATCTGATTGATGACAAAGCTCGAAGATCTTAACAGGTTCCTGAGGATTTAGGGCTAAAAGGTGGGCGGAAAATCAGTCATGATCCTTGGTTCTTCGTTGGTGATTCAATGTCTTCGTCTTTCCGAGAATTACCATATTGAAGCCACCACGCTCTCGAGTCATTCGGCGTCCATCGGAAATTTGATTGAATCGTTTCGATCGCAAGGACAAAATCTTTGACGGTCTGGAAGCGGTCGTTTGGATTTTTTGCCATGCATTTGATAAAGAGATTGGTGAATTCACGCGGAACTTGTTCACCGCGTCGCGTTGCAAGATTAATCGGTTGTTGATTCATGATCAAAGCAAAAAGAGATTCCGCGTCCGTGTCGAAGAACGGAGTTGCGCCGGTGGCCAGGTAATAGCCTACGCATCCTAATGAGTAGATGTCAGATCGTTGATCGACCTGATCAAGATGGTGAAATCTTTCCGGTGCCATGTACATGGGAGTACCAGACCATCTGGCAATCGGATTCCGGTAGTAATCAAGAGTTGGGGCAATTGGCTTCGATAGTCCGTAGTCAAAAAGAACTGCCCAATCTCCCACGGCCTGATCCAAAGATAACATGATATTTTGAGGCTTAATATCTAAGTGCAGCAGTCGTTTTTGATGAGCTTCATCGACCGCTTCGCATACTTGCCGAAGGATAAACAAGACTCTTCCAAGTGGTTGGCACCCACTCCGTTCAACAATTTCGTGCAAGGTTAACCCCTTGAGAAACTCCATCACGCAATAAGACTCGCCATCTTCCGATCGACCATAATCGTAGATCGTCACACTGTGCGGATTACTCAGGGATGCGGCTAGGCGTGCTTCTCTATCAAAACGTAATTGCTCCTCCTTCTTCTGTGTGCCACCGATCATTACTTTTAACGCAGTATCTCTGCCGAGTGATCGATGTTTCGCGCGATAAACGATTCCCATGCCGCCCGCCCCTACTTCTTCGATCACTTCATATCGACTTAGTGGATGAACGGCAGCGCGTTCTGCGACGGTGGCTCGAGCTAAGAAAGCAGCAGCAATGGTAACCGATAGAAATAGAAGGCTACCGAGTAGAATAAAACTTGCCTGCACAATCCGAACGGTGGCAAAAGCTTGGCTAGCGGGTCGCTCAACAATGATCCCAATTCGAGAGTCACTGTTCCATCTCCAAGAGCCGACGACTTCGATTCCCGCATAATTGCGGTAAGGTTGGATTTCACCGTCACTCCGTCCACCGGTAACACTTTTTGCAGCCTTCGTTAAAGGAAGGAGATTACGAGACTTTGTGAATGGACCGGATCCGCGAATGACATCGCCAGGATCTGAGACGCGAAGAGATGCCGCAATTTCCTCAACCGTGACGTCTAATCGTTGAGTAGAGGCGAGAGTTGCTGCACGAGGGCTCTCTGTAAGCATGGTTCCTGCTTGATCAATTGCATATGCGTCCATGTTTCCCGCGTTTGCAATATCAAAAAACATCCTACTGAACTCTTGGTACATGCCAATCTTAGTAACCAAGATTGTGGCGACAACGTTGTCGTTTTCGTCGCGTACCGATGTAATCACTCCCATATCCGGATCGTTCGATTCGACTTCAGGGCCCAGTATTCTCAGTGGTCCAAAGATAACAACTTCTCCTTGGCTCGCACGGTCAAGGAGTATCTGCATGTCACGTTCACGTTGAATGTATTTACTGGCGATTCTTGAGTAATTAGTTGTCAGAAGCTGGCTATTATTTCCCCAAACGGCAAATCGTAGCGCGCTCGCTCCAGACAGTCGTTCTAGGTTATTCGTGATTACATTCCGAGCTTCAGCTACTTCGGGTGCGTCGGAGTTGAATTCGATTTTTGCATCGACTAGCTTCAGAATCTGGCTCTGAATTGCGGGTTCCCGAGTCCACGACTCAACTAAATGTGATTTATCGGATAAAAATCGCCTGGCAGCGTGAGAGACACTATCCGAGACGCCTCTCATTTCATCTCGTACAGCCTGCTTCATCGTCGAGTTGACTTGATAGTAAGTCGTCCATCCAATCAGCGCAGTGGGTAAGAGTGCCGTAACCCAAAGCCATGCATTATTTCTGCGAAGACTTTTCCTTGTTTGTGATTTGAGAAGAAAATTGCTTGCAAGTTTCGATGGGTCGAGAGGTGTGATTTCCGCTTTTGGCAAATCACTAATCGGGGTCAATGTGGGTTCAGATAAAGGTGCCCGCTGCGTATCTGATTCATTAGGGTCTCCACGAGACACGATATAACGCAAACTCGATGGGTTTGATCCTTCATCCATTGCATGAACCGGATCATGTTCAGACAGCAAGGACATAAGTTCCTGATAGATATCGTCTGAGTATTGTTGGGCAACTTCTTGAAGAAACAAATGCCTTGCATCTTTTTCTAAAGCTTCTGCCTCAACGAATAGTAGTCTTAACTGACGATATTGGTCAGGATCCATCCCTGTTCTCGCTTTGAAGATCCGGCGGATTTTACGTTTGCTGATCGATGTTTTCTTGGGACGTCTCTTTTTTCAGTTCCCTGCGAATCCAAGCTCTTGCCATTGACCAGTCTTGCTCGATGGTTCGCAGTCCGACTCCCAGCTCCGAGGCAATTTCCAGCATGGTGAGCCCTCCAAAAAAACGGAGCTCGACAATTTTGGCTTGCCTTGGGTCTAATCGAGCTAACTGATTCAGTAAGTCGTCAAGTGCAACAATATCTTCATCTCGATTTAAATGAAAAGTACATTCGTCGCTTAACTGCCTTTGCTTCCAGTCTCCACCTCGCTTGAGCGATTGCACTTTCCGAGCATGATCGACCAAGATACGTCGCATGATCGTTGCTCCGACTGCAAAAAAATGTGTCTTTCCTTTCCAGCTAACTTTCGACTGATCCACCATCTTGACATAGGCTTGATGAACCAAAGAAGCGGAGCTTAATCGAGAACGCTTTGGTTCATGTTGAAGATACTTTGACGCGAGTCGGCTTAGGTCGTCATACATCAGCGTGAACAGTCGGTTCGTATGCTGTTTGTCGCCACCTCCGAGTATTTTGCTGCTTGACTTCATGACACAACTATTGCCTGCTGAATCTGGACGGAACCCTAGCAAGGATCTGAAAAACAAGCTCGCTCAAAGAGATGTAGATTTATCGAAATATGGTCGTGTCAGTTTCGAATTGAGGATGGGCTCAGCATCGAATGATATTCTGTCTAATTATCGGTCGTCGAGTTGTCTGCTGATTTTGTGTCGCCCACATTGTCGTCTGTCGGTTGTGTGGTCAAAGGAGTCTCTGATGCTTCCTTTTGAGTACTCTCTTCCGTGACTGCTTTCTGTTCTTCGGTCGTGTCATTTTGCGGTTCATCGTCAGCGAGAATCGCTTGTAAAACAACGTCCCTCGAGTCTGTATTATTTTTTTGCGGATCAGTTAATTGGTTAAAACGCAGTGGTGTTCCCTGGAGTCGTTCCGAATTATCTCTAGGTGGCAGTGGAGCGGCCGATCTATGTGTCTGATCCTCGCTATGTCCATTGAACGGCCAGAATCCTAAGTTCGGTGCTTTCCCCAGTGCCAATAGTATGAGCCCAGCGAGTGGTAGTGATGCGAGCCCGCCTACGATGATTCCGATGAAGCTCCCCAAGCCCGATGATTTTCGTTTCACTTTTTCACGAGGCTTTGGGAAATCTAAAGACGCCTCGTTCGTCTCACGCGAAATTTGCCACGAATCATTTTGGCTAATCGCTTCAGTTGCTGAGTAATCTTGTAAAGTCAAATGAACGTTAGGATCAGCCAAGTTGGTATCAGCCGGGTCGAGCCCTACTTCATGGTTCGATCCTGAAAGACCAATGCCAAAAAATTCCGCGTGAGATTCCTCGGAAGCTATTGGTTCAAGTTTGGAGGGTTCGAGGAGAATTAACTCGGGTGGAAGTCGTCGAACCACTTCAGTGATATCGAACTGTGATGCACACCAAGGACATTGCACGAGTGCATGATCTGTGGAATTATCTGCGAGCACCGATTTAGGCACACGGTAAGCATCCCCGCAACGCGGGCAGGATGAAATAATCATTAGCTTCAACTAGGTTTCCGTGATAATGACAATCGCCAATATTTAAATTGATACCAATTCGTGTAACCCATCTCGCGAATTACTATAGTTGATACAGCGCTTCTAGTTTAGCGCGTAAATAGTTGACCAAGAAATCTGTGGATAATTCATTGCCCGTCGCTTCTCGAACAATTTCATCACTGTTCATTGACTGTCCGTGACGATGAATTGCAATTCGGTTCCAGTTCAAGAGTTCCTGAAAATTGCCGCGGCTAAATTGCTTATCAATGTGATCAATGGATTCTTCGGCTTTCGAAAATAGTTGAGCTGCGATTAGATTTCCGATGGTATAGGTAGGAAAATATCCGAAAAGTCCGGCACTCCAATGGACATCTTGCAGAACTCCGTCTCGATCTTGCTGTACCTTTACTCCTAGATCTTGTTCGTAGCGAAGATTCCATGCGTCTGGTAAGTCATCAACTTCTAGGTCGCCATTTATCAACTGCTTTTCAAGATCGTAACGAATGATAATGTGCAAGTTATACGTCGCTTCGTCCGCTTCAACGCGAATTAGACTCGGCTCTACTTCATTCGCGGCAAAATAGAATTCTTGCTCGCCGACGTTGGCGTATTGCTTAGGAAATAGATCTTGAAGTTTTGGGGTAATCCAACGCCAGAAGGCAGCACTCCGCCCAACTTGATTTTCCCACATTCGCGATTGGGATTCGTGGATGCCCAGTGAAGCGTAAGAACCAAGTGGTAGCCCGAAAGATTCCTCGGGTAGGCCTTGTTCGTACATGCCGTGTCCAGCTTCATGGATGGTACCGAATAACCCGGTTCCAAGGTTGTTTTGGTCGTACCTCGTCAGGATGCGGCAATCGTTTGGGCCAAGTGTTGTACAAAATGGATGTGATGTTTCATCCAATCTTCCACGTTTAAAATCAAAGCCGATCGCTTCGGCCACATGTACGCTTAGTTGCTTTTGTTTTTCTAGTGAAAGATTTCGTCGAAAAAGTGTTGGATCAGGTCGTTTTGAAGCGGATTGAATTCGCTGAATTAGATCAACCAAGGGGGGGCGTAATGCTGAGAATAATTGATCTATTTGCTCGATCGTCGCATTAGGTTCATATTCGTCTAAAAGTGCTTCGTAACAATTTTTTTCAGTACCCTGGCGAAGTAGTTCTGCGGATTCACGTTTGAGTTGAATGATCTCATTCAAGATCCTCTTAAAATCACAAAATCGGTTGCTCTTGCGAGCGGCGTCCCATTGCTGTTGGCCGCGCACCGTGCTCGCTGCCATTTGCTCGACTAGTTGTGTTGTGAGTTTTGTATTTCTTTGTAGGTCACGATGGAGTTTCGAAATCGTAATTGCAAATGGTATTGATGCCGTTTCATCGCTGATTTGTTCGAGCAGTTCTTGGAGCGATTCACGATATCGCCCATCGGTTAGCTTTTGATGCGCCAGTCCACGAAGGTAAGAAACTTGCTCTGCTCGATAGTCCCCCGCGCTATGCGGCATGCCGGTTCTTTCGTCCCACTCCAGGGTATCCGCAGCGGTACTCAATAACGCTGCTTGTTTTGCGGATTCACAAACGAATTGAAAAAGATCGGATTTTTGCATCTTCGATATTAGGTGTTTAGGAACTCGAATCGTATTGCGGTCAGTGATAACAAGAATCAACTAATGATCTTGTGGCTGTAATTGCTAGATTGGTTTGATGTTAGATTCGAGAAAGAGCAATCAGCGGAATCTCGCACGGCGATCACGAGTCATTACGTTACACAATCATTCCGATCGCCTCGTTCTCGCCGTATCGTTCCCATTCACGGCGAACTTCCCCAAACCCGAAAACGCATAACTCGTAGTGTTGGCTTAAGTACCGAAGTATCTGTTGGGTTGGCTGATGATCGCGGGAACTCATTTGAGATGCAATCGCGTAACAGTGTTTTCCATTTAAGGTGTAATCCAATAAGCCCTGTGGGAAGCATGCGTTGTGACGTGTTTGTAATCCTTCCGGGTAAATGCCGGCCCAGAATAGGGTGTAATCACCGATTGCTTGATAGAGATTTCGTTGATTTGATCCCCTGCTCTCTTGTGCAGCTGACATTAGCTCAAGAATTTGCCTAGTGGGCGATCCAGTTCCGGATGCGATACCTTTCAAAGAATCAAACCGAATGTAGCGACTCAGTAATTGATTGAGATAATTAACCAAATCGATATCGGCTATGCCCAGCTTCGTTTGAAACACGTATTCATTAATACCGGCTAAAAAATGATCCAAGGCTGACCGACGTCCTCGAGGTTGAGTGTTGGTTGTCATGGAACTTAATCTCCGTTCTTATTCTCGCTTGGCGATTAATTTTGCCGAAATCGGACTTTCAGCACCGAGCTAAATCCAGTGGCACCCGATCGAATGTGACTAGATTGCAAGAGGTAACGATTTTAACGCATTCTTTCGCTGAATACGGATCCCATGTTAGCTGATTCTAAGAGCTTGATTCGTCTTGTGGATTCAACCCGGTTCGATTGATTAGGAGTTGAAAATCGCCTGCTTTTCCGTCCCAAAGCCGACCACACTGATTATGCTGGAAAAGTCGATTGTTTTTGTAAACCATAGCGAAAGAAAACGCGTGCGATCTGCATTCCTGTTTTTGATCTTTGCCTTGAGCAATGTTTCTCTGCTACCTTCGCAGACATTTCAGACGCGACCAATTATTGGTCTCCGTGACACCCAGATATCTGCTTTTGCTTTGACTGGGGCAAACCTAGTTGTTCAACCTGGGGAAATGATTCACAACGCTACCGTACTGGTTGAGCAGCAACAAATTGTTGGTGTGGGCGAAGGAATCGAGATACCACACCGATTTGAAAAAATCGACTGTCAAGGAAAATATATCTACGCTGGTTTCATTGATGCTTGGAGCGAACAAGCGGTTCAATGGCCTGATTCTTCTTCTGGGTATTGGAACCAGAACATTGTGCCGCATCGCGCCGTTAGCGATTCCGTTTCAGTTGCCAACGATGAGCAGAAACTTCGATCACAGGGATTCGCTGCTAGGGTTGTCGCGCCACAAGGTGGGATCATCAAAGGTACCAGTACGCTTTACTTACTCGGAGCAAGTCTACTCGCTACACAGGAGTTCAGTAACCTGCGATGGCAGCATGCGCAATTGACCGTCCCTCGAAATGGCCCGCGAGAGCAATATCCAAATTCACCGATGGGAGCGACTGCCCTTTTGCGACAATCTCTCTACGACGCTCGATGGTATGAACAGGCCTGGCAGGTGCAGCGAGCAAATCGGACGACGACACGGCCAGAGTACAATCGAGCGCTTGAGAAATTATCGAGTGACATGCTAGATCACTGGTTTGTCTTCGATACACCAAATGAACGAATGGCATCACGAGCCAATGATATCGCTCGTGAGTTTTCCCTCAAGGCACTATTGAGAGGCTCTGGGCGTGAGTACCGTGATCTTGATTCGATCGCTGCGATGGATCGTCCCTTTCTCATTCCAATTAATTTTCCCTCTGCGCCGAACATCGGTGATGCTCAGTTACAGGAAGACGTGTCGCTTCAAGATCTTATGCACTGGGATCTTGCGCCAAGAAACCCTGCGCTCTTAGAAAAAGAGAACGTGCAATTTTGTTTAACGACCGATGGGCTCGATGATATTTCCATGTTTTTGAAAAATCTTCGGCAAGCAATGAAATGTGGCTTGAGTCGCGATGCTGCTCTCGCCTCGTTGACAACTGTCCCAGCGAAATTGTTAGGTGTAGCGGATCAGATGGGGACAATCGAGAAGGGAAAACTTGCAAATCTTATCATTCTAGATGGAGAATTTTCTGAATCAGATGCCACCGTTCAAGAATGCTGGGTGGCCGGATCAAGGTATCTGATCGCGCCAAAAGAGATTCTTCGAACCGAGCAATGGTCCGGAACATGGATGACTGAGATTCCTGCGGAAAATCAAAACCTAAAGGTGCGAACGGAGCTAATCACGAGCGATGGCAAAGTGAGCGGTTATGTGGTTTTCGATCCTGATCAGCTCGTTGATGCTGACGCAACTCAAAACCAGAAAGCCCAAAGCAAAAAACGTAAACGAGTCAAAGAGATACGAGTGGAGCTCGATTCGGTACGCGTTGAGCGTGACCGAATCATTGCGAATGTCGATCTTGGTCAATTGCATGAGTCAGCTGTTAAAGGGATCTCGTTCATCACCATTATTCGTTCTTCCGAAACTACTGCAGGAATGGACCAAATTGATCCGGTGATGAATTTGCGACTCGCAAATGGATTTCAATTCTCATCGGTCATGAGTTCGATCGAGACTAGCAGCAAAAAAGCTAATGTAAAAGATGCGATCGCTCGGGATGACAAGGTCGATTCTGAAACGATTGAGGATCAAGGTGAACAAGCCAGCAAGTCGTTGCATGAATATAAACCCACAGAGACTCCTATCCTGAAACCGCTTGGAGCTTATGGTTTTGCTGAGCCAAAGCGAGAACCTGCCACGGTGGTGTTTCGAAATGCCACGATCTGGACCTGTGATGAGCAAGGTGTGGTAAGAGATGCAGATCTGTTCATTCGGGATGGCGTTGTCGTTGCGATCGGCCAAGATCTGGAAGTGCCACGCGGAACCACGCAGATTGACCTTCAAGGTAAGCATGTTTCACCTGGTTTGATCGATTGCCACTCACACATGGGAACCGATGGAGGTGTGAATGAATCAGGGCAAGTTGTAACTGCCGAAGTTCGGATCGGTGACTTTATTGACAATAGCGACATCAATATCTATCGCCAACTAGCTGGAGGTCTTACTACCGCAAATATTCTGCATGGATCAGCGAATCCGATAGGCGGTCAGAATCAAGTCATTAAATTGCGATGGGGTGATTCAATGGCCGCACTTAAAATGGATCAAGCTCCTGCGGGCATCAAATTTGCTCTCGGCGAAAATGTGAAACGTAATCCATCGCGTTACCCAAATACTCGGATGGGTGTGGAGCAAATTTTGCGAGATCAATTAATCACCGCCCGTGAATACGATTCGAAGTGGCGACAGTGGAGAGCCGGTGATCGTCAAGGGTTGCCGCCCAGAACCGATTTGCAGCTCGAGGCTCTTGCCGAAGTGCAACGAGGAGAAAGATGGATCCACTGTCATAGCTATCGCCAAGACGAAATTGTTTCCACTCTCGGTGTTTTAGAAGAGTTTGGCATTCAGATTGGCACACTTCAGCACATTCTTGAGGGCTACAAGGTAGCGGATCGTATCAAGCAGCATGGCGCAATGGCTTCAGCTTTTTCGGATTGGTGGGCCTACAAATTTGAGGTCTTTGATGCAATTCCCTACAACGGCGCGATCATGCACGACCAAGGTGTTGTGGTGTCGTTCAATAGTGATGATCGTGAATTGGCAAGGCATATGAATACGGAGGCTGCGAAGGCAACCAAGTACGGTGGTGTTCCCGAGGAAGAAGCACTCAAGTTTGTGACGCTTAATCCCGCTAAGCAACTGCGTATCGATGATCTCGTTGGATCTCTTCAGCCAGGTAAGCACGCAGACCTTGTGGTGTGGAGCGGACGTCCACTCTCAACACTATCTCGTTGTGAGCAAACATGGATTGATGGAATCCGATATTTTGATATCGAGGAAGATCAGAAACTTCGAGACCGCGATCAGATGTTAAAGGCAAAATTGGTCCAAAAAGCCATCAGTCAGCAATCATCCGCTGGATTTAGTGGTCAAGAGAAGATTCAAGAGGAAGATCGATGGGTTCGCACCGACATCTATTGTGCGACACATGGTGTGCAGCGACATGAAACAATGGAACAGGGAGCGAAAGAATGAAAAACGTAACATTCGCTGAACCCATTTGCATCGTGGGTAGGAAAGCCATTCAGGTTTTTTTGATCGGCTGTTTGGTCGCAATCTCGTTTGGATATCCATGCCATCAGGCATCTGCAAATGATCAAATACCTGGATCTGCGCAAACACGTCCCGTGGCGATACTCAACGCCATCATTCATCGTGTCGACAAGCCTGTTTTGACTAGTGGCACCGTCTTGTTTGATGGCGGAAAAATTATTGCCGTGGGTGAGAAGGTAAAGTTACCTAAGAATGCGACCCAGATCGATGCCGAGGGTAAACACGTCTACCCAGGTCTGATTGATTCCATGACGGATTTAGGTTTGAGAGAAATCCTCGCAGTGGACGAGACGGATGATCGAACGGAGTACAGTCGCGAAAATCCAAACGCACGAGCGTGGGTCGCCGTAAATCCTGACAGCGAATTGATTCCCGTTGCTCGGGCAGGCGGTGTGCTTGTCGCAATGACTGCGCCAAATGGGCCTTGGCTAAGAGGCCAATCCGCTGTCATACAGCTTGACGGTTGGACCAATCAGGAAATGCTGATCAGAGAACCAGCCGGACTTTTTGTGAATTGGAGTGCTGTGCATCCGAACAACACGGATGATAAAAAACGACGAGAAGAACGAGAAAATCGACTTCGTGAATTTGATCAGCTTTTGGACAAAGCAAGAATTTACTCTCGGTCACGCTCTGAATCACCTGAACAGATTTCATTTAATGTGAAGTTGGAAAGTTTGATTCCGCTGCTTGGCCGACACATGCCGCTGATTGCAGAGGCTAATAGTCAATCAGAAATCGAATCTGCGGTGACCTATGCCTCTTCCCAAGGGTTAGCTCTGATTATTTATGGTGGCTATGACGCTGAGCAATGCGCACCCCTTCTCAAACAGCACTTAGTACCTGTAATTGTTGGCTCCACTTATCGATTGCCCATGCGACGTGATGATCCATATGATCATTCCTATTCGCTTCCAGCGAGACTGCAGCGAGCAGGCGTCTCGTTCGCGATTGGTGGGCCGGGAATGAGCGGTCCTGGTGGCTCTGCAAGTGCTAGGAATTTGCCGTATCACGCCGCTGTCGCGTCCGCTTATGGATTGAGTGAAGATGATGCGATTGAAGCGATCACTTTGTCCGCCGCCAAAATTTTGGGAGTCGACGATCGAATTGGATCGATCACTGAGGGGAAAGACGCAACCCTAATTATCGCAGACGGCAATATCTTGGAGACGGAAACCAATGTTATGGATGCTTACATTGAAGGGCGAAAAGTTGATCTAGGTAGTCGACATAAGATGTTAAACGAAAAATACTTGAAAAAGTATTCACAGCGATAAATCGATCAGCAATGGACAGGCGAACTAGCCGTTCAAAGTTTGATTAGGGCGATGAAACCTGTTTACCCCGATTGCGACGAAGTTGTCCGCATGCAGCGTCAATTTCACTACCTTTACGCTGCCTAAATTTTACGTTCACTCCACCACGTTCGAGTGTTTGACGAAATTCAGCGATCGATTTTTTGGTAGGTGTAACATACGGTAAACCTGACACCGGGTTGTAAGGGATTACGTTTAACATCACGTTACGTTTTCTCAATAAGCTGACCAATTGCTTCGCTTCGTCCTCAGAATCGTTAACGCCGCCTAGCAAGACGTATTCGAATGTAAGTCGTCGTCCACTCGATTCAAAGTATCGGTCTGCTGCATCCAGCACCGCATTGATACCAATTTTTTTATTGACCGGCACCAATTCGCTACGCAGCGCGTCGTTGGGCGCATGAAGGCTTACCGCGAGGTTATAAGGTACTTTTGCGTCTTTGAGCCGATCGATTGCGGGGGGAAGACCAACGGTGCTGATCGTGATTCTTCGAGGGCTGATTCCCAATCCTTTTTCGTCTTTTGCAACCGACAATGCACCTAGCACTCGGTCTAAATTAGCCAAAGGTTCACCCATTCCCATCATGACAATGTGACTGAGTCGTTCGTCTTCGGGTAGGCGATCCTGTAGCAGGAGCATTTGCTCGAGAATTTCACCCTTGGTTAAATTTCGGTCCACACCATCGAGTCCACTGGCGCAAAAGACGCAACCCATGGCACAGCCAACTTGGCTACTAACGCAAATACTTCGTCGGGTACCATCACGAAGAAGAACGCATTCGACCTCGCCGCCATCAGGAAGTCTTACCAGAAGTTTGTCTGTGCCATCTGGCGAAGTCACCGTGGCGTCGGATTGCGTCACATAAATCTGAAAACAACTTTCTAGTTCTTCTCTGAGTGATTTAGGGAGATCGCTCATTTCGTCAAAGCAACGGATGCGCCGCTGATAAACCCAATGAAGAATCTGGCCGCCGCGAAATTTTGGGTGTCCTCTCTCGGCCAGCCAGTCGCCGATTTCTTCAGCTGAAAGGTCAAGCAGATGTTTTTTTGAGGGAGTCGTGGGTACTTTTGCCGTCGACGGTGATGGATTAATCGTTGGAAGATTCAAGGCTGAAGACGTCTAATAGGTGGACGGACAATGAAGAATACGCGCAGGGGTGTCGCCAACCGAGTGGATGGTTGCGTACGATACCATGTAACAGCGGAATCCTTTCTTTTCTCTGAGTTTACCAATGAATAAGTCTGAAGTAGAGACACAATCGTCACTGAATCGGTTCATTACGCTGACGGCAATACGCGGTAGTAGCGGAAATGAGGCATTGGTGGCCGCCGAAATCGAGCGTCAGTTGATAGAGGCTGGCGCAGACCCATCTCAGATTGCTTACGACGGAGCGGGAGAGCGAACTCGTCGTTCAGGTGATTGTGGTAACCTAATTGTGAGCCTTCCCGGAAACGGTCAGGGGCCTCGAACGCTGCTGTCAGCTCACATGGATACCGTTCCGATTTGTCTTGGAAGTGAGCCGGTGATCGATGGGGATTGTGTTCGAAGCGCAGCGGCGACAGGTTTGGGTGCGGATGATCGCGCCGGTTGTGCTGCAATACTCACGGCAGTGGTTGAGCGACTCAAGCGAGGCGACCAAAATTTTCCTCCTGCGGTAATCACATTTTTGATTCAAGAGGAAGTTGGACTTGAGGGTGCTAGACATCTTGATGTTGAGAAGGTTGGGTCGGTTGATCGCGCCTTCAATTTTGATGGTGGTACCGTTGAAAAGTTGACGACCGGTGCGATTGGTGGCGAGCGTATCAAGATTCGTCTTACCGGTGTTCCCGCTCATGCTGGCGTTGCACCCGAAAAAGGCGCAAGCACGATTGTGATGGCTGCTCGAGCGATTGCGGACTTAGACCAAAATGGTTGGTTGGGACGTGTCGAGAAAGATGGGAAGTTTGGTACGTCAAATGTTGGAATCATCCAAGCCGGTGACGCTACAAATGTGATCACGCCTGAGGCCACTTTAGCGGCCGAAGCGAGAAGTCATGATCCAGAGATGCGGACGCGTATTGTGACGGCGATCCGAGAAGCCTTTCAAAGGGCGACCGAGCAGGTTGCCAATGATGAGGGCGTGTGCGGTGGAATGGAATTTGAGTCACACGTGGATTACGAGTCATTCCGTTTGCCCAATGATCATCCTTCGATTGAGAAAGCGTCCGAAGCAGTACGTCTTGTCGGACGCGAACCATTTCAAGAGATTTCCAACGGTGGACTTGATGCGAATTGGCTATTCCTTCACGGTATTTCGGCCATCACATTAGGGTGCGGACAACGAAATATTCATACCGCACAAGAAACGCTTGATATCGGTGACTATCTCGATGCCTGCCGCATAGCGTCTTGGCTGATCACTGACGGTGCAGCCTAGTTGCGGGAGTAGTATTGTGAATGACGATCAGGAATTATGTCTTTGTTTTCACGTATCACGTCGTAAGGTGATGCAATACATTCGCGTCAATCGACCGAAGTATGCAAGTCAACTTTCGGAATGCTATGGAGCCGGAACCGGTTGTGGTTGGTGTCGGCCTTTCCTGCGTCGGCTCATGGAGCAGTCTTGCTCACTAGAAGACACAGAGATACCTAACGCTGATGATTACGCCTCCCAGCGGGAGGAGTATCGGAAAAAGCAGCGAGGCGAACCACGCCAAGACGATTAGTAAGAGATGACTCTTGGGATGATATTGACTACCACGCGATGCTCGCGGGGAAATACTGTTCGATCAGTGATTGATAATAGGGTTGAAGTTGCTGGACGTCTGGTCGATCGTCGCTTTTTGAATAGAGATCGTATTCGTTGAAACGACAGACCCAATCGAATAGTTGATGATCTTGCTCGTTGAAAAAATATCGATATTCGTTCTCTCGGTGAGCTGCATAGAACGAGTGGTATCGAATCATGTACAGAGATTCGAGCGGTAAGTAATCTCTCACCACGTGATACAGGTATTCGTCGTGTCCCCATGACATGATGATTCGGTCGAGGCCAATCTTCTCGTCATAGATTCCCAGAGGCTTAGAATAAATGGGATGATTCCAGTCAGGGTTTTCTTTGAAAAATTCATGGTAGACGATACCTTCGGCGTAACGGCAACCCACAGGGAATGTGTCGCCAACCACCGCCCATTGTGGTTCACCCATCAAGCACAGAATCTTTCCGAGGTCGTGAATGAGACCGGTTAAAACGAACCAATCTGGATGTCCATCTTTGCGAATGGATTCCGCGGTCTGAAGCAAATGTTCAATTTGTGATAAATCGGTATCTGGGTCACTGTCATCGACGAGCGTGTTGAGAAATTCCATCGCTTCCCAAATGCCCATCTTCCTGTGATCGAGCTTTAGATACTCTGTTCGCTTCGATACAACAAAATCGTATGTTTGGAAGGTGTGATTAAGACGATAGAATTCTTTGACCGACGAGCGGGCTTCGGCCGCATAGTCGCGAAAAGAATCGCGGGGCTTTGACTGATCGACACCGCAAGCCTTTTCGCCCGTCGTCTGAGTTAAAGAGTTGTGAGGTGCGGGATCGCCGGATTGCGAAAAAAACTTTTCGGACTTGGGTTTTGGATATCGAAGTTTGAGATCGTCTTCCCAATCATCGAGATGTCTGAGCGGCCCCGTATCGGCGAGCGGTTCTTGATTTTGCAGTTCAGGATTTGAGTTGCTCGGATCATCTGCTGTCATCATTTAGCCTGATCGATGAGGTGACCAGTGGTGTTCTGATCGACAATGAATAAGTGGATGTAGATCAAGATTTTATAACGACTGGCGAAGTCTGATGGGGTCTTTTTAGAAACTAAGCTCCAGCAACTTCCGTCGCTTTGTAAACCACTTCGGCCTTTTTGAAACCCACCCGCTCATACAATCGAATCGCGGCAGTATTGTCGGTGGTGACTTCAAGATGCATACGTTTCAAGCCGATATTTCTAAAGCCTTTGGCGGCATGATGAAGAAGTGAGGATCCGAGTCCACGACCTCGATAAGAAGGTGCGATCCCAAGGTTCTGAATCGCTCCCCATCCGTCCACTTCTAATCCTTGGATTGTGCCTACCGGAACAGGAGAACCGCCATCAGGGGCGCGGTAGCGGCAAAGCCATGTAGCACCAGGAACAAAGTTATTGCGAGACGAAATTTCGCGCATCAGCCTCAGGCAACCATCACGACGACCCAAACAAGGAAAGACATTAACGTCCATCTCGTTGCGAAAGCTTTCGTATTTCGCGACCGCATGCTCGCCAACTAATTCCGAAGAAAACGGAATCATTTCAAAACCCGTCGGCAATGGAGTATCTGCAATAGATCGATGAACGAGATCGAAGTCCATGCGAAAGCGTTTGAAATAAGTGAGACCCAAGTATCTAACCTTAATCGATAATCAACCTGCAGTCACAATTGCAGAACCTTCAGCCCAAACTTTGCGGTTGGTGGAGGTGCAAAAGATTGACGAGCTGCAGTGATATAGATGTCGATCGACAGCGAACGGAGCACTTAATTTTAGCACGCGGGATCGACTGAACCACAACTTCTTGTGAAATCATTTGCACAACGAACAATCTGTTAATCTAGACGAAGCGTCGAGGGTCGTTTCGGCCCAAAACGAATCTCGATGACAGATAAGAATTTTGCGGGCAGTTTAGGAGATAAAAATGGTTTGTAACACTTAAAACTTCGTGCGAACGTGCGTTCTAGCAGCGATCTACCCGTGGACAATCCGCAAAAGACTATTAGAATTCGAGGAACGCATCCGTAGCTCAACTGGATAGAGCATCGGTCTTCGGAACCGAGGGTTGGGGGTTCGAATCCCTCCGGGTGTACTTTTTCTCTTTTGCGGAATCTTGCCACCCCACAAATTCGCTCTCTGGGTGAAACCGCTGAGCCGGTAAAAACCGCCATGATTTGCGGTGTTTTCGAGATTGCCATTGGTCATGGGCTCTCTGCTGTCGGCAAAGCTTTGTCAGGTTTCAAAGGCGTCGCGCCCGGATCACGCCAAAACTATCGCGCCCTCTCGATTTCTCGGTGCTCTAAGTTCATTCGCCGATTGCTTCGGCTCCTCCGAGCCGGACGCCGAAACGCTCAATCTCGGTTAACAGCAGCGCGACATTTGAGCGAGCTCCACATCATGCGTTGCTCTTTCCAGTCGTGCGTCTTGGCGATGGGTCGGATACCCTTTCGCGGGAGAACACGTCGCCTGACGGTGATTCAGGAAGTGTGGACTTCCAGTTTTCAATCTGCTGCATGAGCTGCTCGACGACTTCGGGTTTCACTTTGGTGAGGTCTGCTTTCTCATACGGATCGGCGGTGATGTCGTACAGTTCTGAGTGGCTGGCGTCGCGGTTGGTGAGGAGTTTCCAGTTCTGATGGACGATCGCGTAGGAGACCCAGTGGTAGGGTCTGGATCTTTGAATTGGCCACGGCGATTGCATCTTCCAGAACAACGCTTTGTTCCGTGTGGTTGCTGGCTTGCCGAGCAACGTGGCAGTCTGACTGACGCCGTCGGGGCGGTAAGCGTCTGGCAGATTCGCACCTACCAGCTCGCAGAATGTCGGCAGCAGATCAACCGCGGAAATCATGGATGTCTTGTCGACTTTGCCGGCCGCGATTTTCCCCGGCCAACGGGCGATGAAGGGGACGCCGATGCCGCCTTCGAACAGAGCCGACTTGTAACCCTTGCGGCCTCCGGTGATGCCCTTGGAAGCGCCGATGCCCCAACCGGCTCCCGTCGCCGTGTCGTATTGCAACGTCAGATCTGTTGGTCCCGCTGATCTGGCGGGGCCGTTGTCTGAGCTGAAGATGACCAGTGTGTTGTCGGTTAACTTCAACCGGTCCAGCGTGCTGAGCACCTCACCGATGCGGTCGTCAGCATGCGACAGAACGGACGCATAGATCTGGTCTTCGCGGCTTTCCAGCTCCCGAAACCGCCACTCGTATTTCGGAACCGTATGAAACGGTGTGTGCGGCTCGTGAATCCAGAGATTGATGAAGAATGGCTTCTGTTCGTTGTGACAGTTCTCGATGAACGCGATCGCGTTGTCGGCGTCTTCATGAACCGGCATCTGCTGGCCAGCGCAGTTGAAGGCACCATACTCGTCGTATCCGTACTCGCTCGGCAATGGTGAGTCAGGAATCATATCATTGGCCAAATGCCACTTGCCGAAGTGGGCTGTCTTGTACCCAGCCTGCCCGAGCAATCGTGGTAACGTCGTCGCGCCGGGATCGAGCCAGTCGGGCATATTGCGTTTCTGATTCTGTGGTACCCACGCGAAGTGTGCGTCGATGTTGTAACGAGCCGGGAAATGTCCCGTCATCACAGCGGTTCGACTGGGTGAGCAAACTCCGCTTGCGACGGTAAAGCGATGGAAGTCTGTGCCTTCTTTCGCCAAACGGTCGATGTTGGGAGTCTTTACGTAGGGGTGCCCGTGACAGCTCAGGTCACCCCAGCCCCAGTCGTCAGCAAAGATGAACAGGATGTTCGGTTTCTCAGCGGCACAAAGCGTTGAACCGGAGTGTGCTGCGATTGCTAAGCAAAGGCAGAAAAACGCGGCGATTGGTTTTGGATTCATTCTTGTTGTCCGTCAGGTGCAATCCGGGATGCAATTGCAAGGTGATGTGTTCGAGTTGGCAGCGGCTATTTTTAAGGCTTCTTTTCCATCAGGAACTTCACGAGGGCATCGACCTGTTCGTCATTGAGTGTCTTGCGAATATCAACCATGCGGTTTGCGTTTTCGTACCCCTGTACGATAGCTGCCTGCGGTTGAAGGATCGACTCTCGAATATAGTGTTCATCAGCGACGACGGTTTCGCTGCGACCATCTCGCATGACGATTCGCTCTTTCGTCCATAGATCTGCGAAGCTCGGGCCGATCTTCTTTTTACCGTCAAGTGTGTGACAGGACATACAGTGCAGCGCATACAAGAGCTGACCATTGGTGGTCGGCTTCTGACGGACGAACTTGTCTTGACTTGGCTTGAGCCTGAGTCGAATCTGAGCCCAGTTCTCACCGGGCGGGATTTGGATGACGCCTCGATCACCGATTCGCAGCTTCTCGCTTACCTCAACGGCAGTCACTGCAACAGGATCCATTCGGTAATAGCAGTATGGATGGTTGTCATCTGGGAAGTGAAGTTCGATGGTGACCTGGTCGCTTCCAAACGAGAGCACACGTTGTTCGATCGCGACTCCATCGACACGAAACAGGAAGGTTGGTATGCCTGTGGCGGGCTCTTTTCGATATCCCTCAAACTGAATGGTTTTCGGTTCACGTTCCGCGTCACCAATGCGAAGGGGCAGTTCCTCCGTACCTACGAGTTGCTTCACGCCGAGAATCTGCAATGTCCCTCCACCGCGACCGGTTGCTTCGCCACGATAATCCAGAAATCCGCCAAACCAGATGGTGTCGAGTCGGCAACGAACCGGATCGAACGTAAAGTTGAAGCCTCCCGGCATTCCGACAGCGATGTTTCGAGCTTCGTTGCTGGTAACGCAGCGCTGCACAATTGCTCGGTCGGCCACCGTGATGTCAAAGTCGGCTGCGCTCGCAACGACGGCGAGAGCTGAGCAAGTGAGCTGCATGATGAGTCGAAGTTTGTTCATTTCAGCAGCTCATTCAGGGTGTAGTAGGCGAAGTTATTCTTCAGTTCGAGGCCGGACGCTGACTGAACCTGGCCAAGATCAATCTCGTAGATTTTGTCTCGCGCAAGCGGAATGCCAATCGATAGGGTCTTCCGATCCGATGACACAGTGAGGCTGTTTACTTCAACGGATTGGTTGTCCTGTCGATCGGATCCATATTCGGCCCAGTACAGATAATGGAAACGTTTGATGCTGATCTGATCACGGACAATTTCGTTAGCGGCGATCGGCTGTGTGAAGTGGATGTCGAAACCGCTTTCCGTCAGTTCAATCCTTTGCATTTCAAACGGTGAGTTCTCCTTGTCGAATGTGATGAGTTCGATCATCGGATCGCCGGTTGTCCAGCCGCGACCGACGGAGCCGATCCAAAGCCTGCCTTCTGGGTCGAAGGCCGTTGAAAACGAGGCACTGCCCAGTGGACGAATGAACGGGAATACGGCGCCCTGATACTGCCCTTCTACCTTCTCGAGTGCCACGCGTACGATGGCTCGATGCGAGATGTCGGCGATGAACGCTTGGCCCTCAAATGGGCCAAATCCTTTGGGTGGACAGAACGATGGGTTGCCGGGACTGTTCGTTAAGTCGCCGTGGATCAACCAGACCGCGGGTCGTTTACGGAGCGTTCTGAATTCTTCTTCCTTCAGCTCCGGAACCTTCGCAACGCGCGCGTCCACGTTTTTGTAGTCGAGCGTGCGCGGAGTGATTCCATATTCTTCGCGGTCCCAGAGCGTCGCGGGATGGCCGAGGAAATCGCCTGCCTCCACATGGCCAAGATATGAAGACGCGACCCAGTCACCCTGATTATCGGTGATGAAAATTTCATCTCTCGCGTTCATCCCGATGCCAGCGGGCGAGCGAAAGCCCGATGCGAACGGTGATAGACGACCGTCCGTACCGACCTTCATCATCCAGCCTCGATACCCTAGCGCCGAGGACATCTGGCCCGTCGCCGATGCTTTCGCTTCGTGGTGTCCGGATGAACTGAGCCCCGTCGAGAAGAACATCTCTCCTTTGGAGTTGATAACGGGACCGTACGCAAATTCGTGGTATTCACCGGTATAACGGAAGCCATTGGCGACGCTGCGGTACACATCGGCCACGCCATCGGAATCGGTGTCCTCAAGCAGCGTTAATTCGGGCTTCTGCATGGTGAAAACATCGCGACCGTTTTCCGCTACGCGAACACCTTGCGTTTCCTGCAGCCCATCGGCGAACAGGTTCCACTTTTCGTCATGGTATCGCCAGATTGCTCCAGTTCGCGTTGAAACAAATGTCGTACCATCGGCGGCAAAGTCGAATCCTGTCGGTTCAAACAGGAACGGCTTTTGTGGCTCAGGGCCTTCGATCCGCGAGATGGAATAACCATGAGGAACGGTCTGTCCGCTGCGGCGCCGCGACAGAGTCACTGTAAAAACGGTTTGCCCGGGTTTCAGGAACTCGAGTTGATTACGCTGAGCCTGCTGGCCATTGGTTGCCACGTTGCGAAAGTTGGTTTGCCCCAGCCAGAACGTGAGCACTTCGTTCGTTTCGGCGGGATGCTTGATACGGAAGTGGATTCGCTGTTGCAGAAGCGATGGTATCTCGAGGGACTCTTCGATCATCCAGACTTTACCGTTGGGTTTGCCCTTCAGTTCAAATTGCATCACGACGCGTGAATCTTCAACACGATAACCCAGCCACTTGTAATCAAACTTGTAACTGCCCTTGCCAACGCCGCTCATCCATGGCTTGTCTCGAAAGTGAAAGGACTCCGCAGAAGACCGGTTCAGCGTCAGACGGCCGTCTTTGGACAGCCACCCCAGAGGTCCTTCCCAGATACTGTCGAGTCGATAGTGGTTTGGATCGTACAAATAACAAATGCCGTCAGGCCGAGCGACGGCAAGCAGCGGCAGCGATTGGCCATCAACCGGAACTTCTTTCACAATCAGATTTTCGGTTGCAACAAGTGGCGTTCCCATAGCCGAAGCTTTGCGAGCTGAGAGATACGCGATCAGATCGTAGAACTCCTGTTCGTCAGCGAGTTCCTGAACCACGTCGGCCGGCATTGCCGATTTGCCTTTTTGCCTCTCCTCAATGTGATCTGCCGGGATACGCACCTCGCCCTTATCAGGCACTGCGAGAACAACTTCGCTGGCCGATTGGCTGACGAGCACTCCAGTGACGACAAGCCCATCGACCGTCAAAACCACGTAGGACTGAAAGCCCTCAGTGATGGTTGCGTTCGGGGTAATGATGGCCTCGATAATCTGCGAAGGATTTCTCTGGTCACCGATTCGAGACAAATCCGGACCGATTGCCTTTTGCGTCGATCCTTCTGCGCGTTCATGACACTTTGCACACCCAAGCTTCTCTCGTCGGAAGATCCTTGCGCCGCGGGCCGCATCACCGTTCATGCCGGAATTGGCAGCAAGCGTTTGCAGAGGCTGCGTTTTCAGCTTCTCCAGCAACTCGGCCGCGCGCGACTCACTTTGCAAAAACAGGATGCAGAGCAGGAAAATGCAGGTCATTGTTCGACTCATCGGCTACTCCCATTCCTGCGGAAACCAATTCAAGGCGGGGTGTTGCGCGGCGGAGATATCCAGCGAGCGGATGGCTTTGCGTAGCTGGCGCATTTGCCGTGAGTAGGAAGCCGCATTGATGGGCTGCTTGATGGTTGCCTGTGCGGAACGCATTGCCTGCTCAAGCGACTCCGTCGGCAGCTTCTGCTTTCGCGCTTCGGCGATTGCGACGCGCGTGAGCTCAATCAACGCTGCCAGCCCCGGCCGGTAGGCAAATCCGTCCTTGAGCACTTCTGAAACAGGCTGGCCAAGTCGCAGCTTCTGCATGCTGGGAATTGGCTCGGACGTGATCAGAAAGTTGTTCTCGTCGATCAGGCAGAACACGCCGTGCGTCATGCCGGGCGGAGCTTTCGCTTCGATGCGATTGCCATCGATCTGCGCCGCTGCCCGAAACCATTCTTCGGTCTTCCCAGGATTGATTGTATACAACAGGAAGGCGCGGGCGACTTTCGCTTTTCCCGATCCGACTTCCACACTCAGCGTCGTCCCCTTGCTTTCACGAAGCGTTACCTGTGGAACATCTCTTTGCCCCGGTAGTGTGCCGGATCGATCAGCCGCGTTTTTGTAAGGTACGTCGCCTTCGTAGTCTTCGAGCCAATGATTCAGATCGGCCAGCATTTGCGTGGCGATTTCAGGGTTCTGTGCCGCGACATTATCCGTTTCGCTCAGGTCTTGCTGTGAGCCGTCTTCATCGTAAAGACGAAACAATTGAATATCAGGAGCCCCATTTAACGAGCCGCCGGTGTTTTTCATCAGCTTCCACGGGCCGCGGCGGATCGTTGAGAAGGCTGCGTTGAGAACCGGATAGTGGAAATAAAGCGTGTCTCGTGGTTTGCCATCAGCAAACCGAGGCGTTTCCTGTTGACCAGTGATTATCGGCAACAGGTTGCAGCCATCCAGATCCAGGTCGCCCCGACCACTTCCAGCGATGGCTAGAAAAGTGGGGAACAAATCGATGAGGTTGATCGGTGTATGTGTATTGACGCTGCTTGCTTTGATGCCCGGCCCGATCACGAGAAACGGAATCCGACATCCGCCTTCGTAAGACCATGCCTTCCCTTCACGAAGCGGAGTGTTGTCAGTCACCTTCTCGAAATCGATTGTGCCGTCACGGTTCTTCCAGTTTCGCAGTTTCTGCGCGCCGCCGTTATCACTGCTGATGAAAACGTACGTGTTGTCGATCAGTTTGTGTTCAGGCCAACGCGGGTCGTCAGTTGTTTCGAGCGTGTGAACGATCTGCCCGATGATCCAGTCAACCGAATCAACCGAACTGGCGTAGTACGGATTATGTTGCCCCGGTTTGTCCGGATCTGAAATCGATCCCTGATCGGTCGGAAACGCAATGCCGAGCTTCTGGCAATAATGCGCCAGTCGCTTGCGATCGCGCGTCATTACCGGGCCGTGGACAAGGTTCGGGCAAAGATTCAGGAAGAACGGCTTTTCGCCACGAGCGACCTTCTGAATCCAGCGCTGCGAAAGATCGGTCATGCTGTCATACGGTCGCTCGTCATCGAGAAGCGGAAACCGCGGATCGTTGAACGCATCCTTCAGACGATTCTTTGGCTGAGCGAACAGGCCGGAGAAATTCGTCTGTTTAGGATCATTCTCATCATAGATCTCGGGAGCGTTGTAGTGCTTGTCGCTATCAAATGAGAAATCGAATACGACCTG
>Ga0181559_10000223_pt1 | contig 49127 bp, 44 predicted proteins | sample 011ome_21_FD_133752 | JGI IMG/M metagenome (GOLD analysis project Ga0181559, IMG submission 133752) | Coastal salt marsh microbial communities from the Groves Creek Marsh, Skidaway Island, Georgia - 011508AT metaG (megahit assembly) | ecosystem: Environmental > Aquatic > Marine > Intertidal... | reverse complement strand
TTTGTCCCTGAGGATCATGTCATAGGGAAGGTGACCAGAATTCTGCTTTCCACTGCCGATGAAAGATCATTCTTTTCCAGCTTTGGACAACCTATCCGCTAAACCATGATCAGCATCAGTCTGTATCGTTGATGTAATTTCCGTCGTTGCTATACTGCTTTTTTTTCTTGGATTTATTAGAGACGGGCAATTATGAAAACGCAGGTTGTCATCATTGGTGCAGGCCCATCAGGCCTGTTGCTGGGCCAGCTTCTGCAAAATGCAGGCATAGATAACATCATTCTTGAAAGGGTTACGCCTGAATACGTGTTAGGTCGTATTCGTGCAGGTGTCCTGGAAGAAGGCTTTGTGAATCTTGTCAGGGAAGCGGGTGTTGCAGAGCGTATGGACAGCGAAGGGCTGCCTCATGGCGGTACCCAGATCGCCTTCAATGGTGAGCTGCGACGAATTGATTTTCACAAGTATGCGGGTGGCAAACAGGTGGTCGTCTATGGCCAGACAGAAATCACAGCCGACCTGATGGAAGCCAGAAAAGCGAGTGGCGCACCGGCAATCTACGAAGTCGAAAATGTTGAGATCAACGATGTCACCTCCGATGCCCCTTACGTGTTATATGAAAAAGACGGTGAACAATGCCGCATTGATTGTGATTACGTAGCAGGATGCGATGGATTTCACGGCGTTAGCAGAAAGACCATCCCTGAAGGTATTCGTCATGAGTATGAAAAAGTCTATCCCTTTGGCTGGCTGGGTATATTGTCCGACACGCCACCGATTGATGAAGAGCTCATCTATGGTCTCAGTGAGAAGGGCTTCTTCCTTTGCAGCATGCGCTCCAATACAAGAAGCCGTTATTACGTGGATGTCAGTCTGGATGAGCAGGTGGAAGATTGGTCTGACGACAGGTTTTGGGAAGAATTAAGCCAACGCCTTCCAGAGAACATTCGAGGTAACCTTGTTACAGGGCCTTCAATCGAAAAAAGCATAGCCCCCTTGCGCAGTTTTGTCTGTGAACCCATGCAGCACGGAAAATTATTCCTGGTTGGCGATGCAGCCCATATTGTGCCGCCTACGGGAGCAAAAGGGCTGAACCTGGCCAGTAGCGATGTGAATTATCTCTACCGGATACTGCTCAAGGTATACAAAGAAAATCGTCCAGAGGCGACTGAGCAATACTCTGAACTCTGCCTGCGCCGCATCTGGCATGCTGAACGATTTTCATGGTGGATGACGAGTATGCTGCACAATCTTGGCGATGATATTGATCGCAAGATCATGGCCTCACAACTTGATTATTACACCAGTACAGATGAAGGCCTGCGTGTCATTGCAGAACAATATGTTGGCCTTCCTTATGAAGAGGTCGTTTAAAGAACGAATTCTGCGGAGTGTGGGCGTCTTCAACTCACCGGGTTGGCATATGCGACGTAGTAGCGCAGGGTAACGCGATCTGCCACCGACAGCCCCTCATTATCAAGCCTGGGGCGGAAAGGCGAGTTCCTGAGGAAACGCCTTAAACGACTTTCCATGCTGGATGTGATATCTCCTTCTTTACCAAGAATTTCAAACCGTTTGGCTCTTCCGTATTTGGAAATAGTAAAGGCAATATCAATATAGCCAATGTAGGGAAGTTCGGCATCTTCCGAAATGTTGAATTTTTTCCGACTATTGGGTTTGGCAGTAAAGCGTGGCAGGTGAACTGGCATTACTGGTCTGAAGAAATTATTCAACGCTTCCGGCTCTACATCATATTCCTGCATGAGCTCCCATGCTTCCCTGTACTTTTTCCTGGCGGTGAAGCCTCGGCTAAACAAAACATTCCAGTCGCCAAATTCCATGAGCGCATCTGCCAGCTCAAAGGCTTCGGCATCCGGGTTGTTCCCAATGTAAATAAGCATGCGATTGAAAACATTCTTGCCTTCAGAGTAGCCCAATGAGTAACGGCGATTAAAAGACTGGCCTATCAGTGAGCCAGTGGTTTTCCTGGTCTCGCTCAGATAGTAATTGGGTTCTTCGAGAATGGAAGTTCTGAAGGTCTGAAGGAAGAGTGTTTCAAGAAACTTGTATTCTAGGTCAAGCAGCAGGGGATTGAAGTACTCCTTGTTATCAATCATCGTGGCAATAGCCTGGTAGTAATTCTGTTGTGCTACAAAAAGGCTGCCAAATGCCAGTGCTTTTGGGTTTGAGTTACGAGGAGTGTCAAACATATTGCCACCAAAACCGGAATTCCCCATGTTGAAAGCAAGTGTAGGTTGCACCGGTGCAGCCAAAATCTTGTTATAACTTTCCATATTATTCCTGGCCATGGTCACCAGGTTAGGTAAAGCGCCAAGGTTGCTCGCTCCAAATAACCTGCTGCGTTGAAATAAAAGGAATACCTGTTTCTGATTTGCTGTCGCAATATCGCCAAGCGCGATATGACTTTCAATGGATTTTTCAATACTGATGAACTGGTCAGGGTTTGTCAGGCCTTCATTTATCCTGCTGATGTATTCTGCTCGCTCAAATATCTGGACTGCTTCCTCATGTGCGCCCAGTAATTGGTATTGCGTGCCCAGGTCAATGAGAGTCTGGAATAATTCAGAAGAAAACGGGCCATTGTCACTAATCAAGCGATCAAGCTGTTCCTGGTAGTTACGAATGTTTTCTGAGACCACCTCTCTCGACAGACCTTCCTGGCCTTCGGAAATTGATGCAATCAATGCTGCAGCATTGCCCAGGTCGCTGAGGTAAAGATAAGGGTTTTCAGGTAGTGATATTTCTTGACCACTCTGGGCATCAAGAGGGACAGGTTCAAAAATCAGGCTGTCCAGCTGTTGAAAAGACTGGGCATTGCCTGGTGCAGGAAAAATCGAGATAAATAATATGGACAACACAGCCAGTGCAAGCCTGTGGGGCGGGCTGTTTAGAAATATTTGAAGCCAATGTGACATATTTGTTTTTTCTAAAACTATTTGCTGGTAAACCATTATGCTGACCCTGGGTTGGCACCTGACTGGATGAAGTCGGGTGCTGATGAGAGTTAAGACCAGAGCTGAAGAGATTTCATTCAAGCATAAAACAGCAAAATCAGGGCTTCAATAGCATTGAAGTGAGGGAGGTTATGAGAAGAGGCAAAAAAACAAATAAAATGCTTTAAAATCAGTGGCCTTCCTGCCGATGTTGCATTAAAAGATCGCCGCCAAAATCGCCTTCCTTGCTACGCCAGACGGCATGAACATGGTTTCCGCTGCCTTGCACCAGGTCGTATTCGAAAAAGAAATCTGGGCCATCGAGCCGCCAGTAATGGGCTTCACCGGCAACTGTGCTGCCCAGCCAGGTAAAACTCAGGTCATTGATATCGATCTGGTTGAGATAGGAAGATGTGATTTCAGGACGGTAAACAGTGATCACTTCATCAATGATTTTCTGTACCAGAACCTTTTGCATGGGTTCCAGAGAGTTGACCGCTATTCCCATGGGTAATGATTTCCATTCATTCCAATTTTCCAGGGGGCGATTCAGTGTGCCCGAAAGAATGTCAAAAGGTGGATTGCCGTCAGCAATCGCTGTTTCACGCTGTCTTTCTGTTAGAGCATTGATGAGTGCATATCCGGCATTGTGGACATAATCCTGGCTGCGGAATCCTGCCATTGTGCCCGTACGGATCTGGGCAGGGGAAGCGCCGAAGAAAGTTGGCGTAACACTGACTTCTCCATTGCCAACGGCAAAATTTAAAGAAAGGTGATGACCTTCGAACCGCCAGCCCCATTGGTTATCCATTGAAGGGGTGCCGAAAATTGCCAGCGTGTAATTTTCCGGTCCACGGGGAAAGCCAATAACCTCGTTGTCAGACAGAATTTTTTCCAGTTGCATGATCTGGATAGTAGTTAGATAACCTTTGGCGCTAAGCGCTGTATTGAGCAAGGCATGAACCAACGTTTTTTGCTGGGCTGTCATGTATTCCAGGGGCAGGCCTTTACGCAGGTAAGGCCAGTACACATAGTTCTTCCTGGCATCATCATCAAAGTCCAGGTGCAATAGTTCCTGCCTGTTGTAGCCCACTGCATTTTCTATCCCTCCAGGGCCGTCTGCTACCGTCGAAAGGATTTCCCGGGCGGCATTGACCATTTCAGCAGTAACATTAGACATTTCAGTATCCGCTGTTCCATCACCTGCGTGGTTGGCTTGAACAGCAGCCAACGTGATACCCATCAAAGGCAGAAATAATCCAAAGAACAGGATGAGAGGAAGGTTGCTTGTAGCTTTCATAGTTACGCTGGGTTTATTTGATGGAAACTGCAAGATCTATAAATATCTGCGCCAGTTCGCCATTGTTGGTTTCAGCCATCATGAAGTGGCCGTTTCCGGTAAAACCCAGGTCAGGTAAATAGGTGTACTTCACATTGACTCCCGCCTGGCTGAATACTTTTACCGCACAGGGCAGGCCAGCAATAAGTCCAAGCTCAGATCCCACCAGGTGGACAGGAAAATCTGAATAACGTGAGAGCTTGCTTGGACTGCCTGGAGCCTGGGCTTCGCAACCCTCACTGTCCTCAACAGGCATGAAATCAGCAGGCAGCGCTGGTTCAAAAGTCAGGCCTTTGCGAATCTCATGAACCATATTGCTGGCACCGGGTTCAAAAGCAATGATACCGGCGACATTACTGTGATTTAAATCCGCAGCCAGCCAGCCGCTAGCGGCGCCTGCTGAGTGAGTCACCAGGATTGCAGGGCCTATCTGGTCAAGCAGTTCACTGATGGCAGAAGCCGCAATGGCATCGCCTGCATACGGTCCCGGGGGAGAGCTGGAAAGCCACGTGAGGATGCTGGGATCACTTGGATCCTGGGAGTCGCCCGGCCAGTGGTTGGAGCGAGCAAGAAAATTGATAATACTGGAGTTGGCACTTTCAGTTAATTCCCCATAGCGCACATTGGTAGGTGAGCGGCCATACCCGGGGCGGTCAACCCAGTAGACATCAAAACCCGCCGCAATAAAATAATCACGCCAGCCATCCCGGCCATCAGGTGTACTGAACCAGTCTGTTGCCTGCCCACCACCGCCATGAATGAGTACAAGCGGGTAGCGATGTTCCTTTTCAGCAGGCAGCTGGTAACCAACGAACATCTGGTTATAGACCTGTACAGAACCATTGTCTGCGGCTTCGGTTTTTTCGCCTCCCACAAAGAAGTGGCCCTGGTCTCGAAGGCTGATGATACCCGCTTCGCCACCTGCCAGAACTGAAACTGGGATACCTGCTACCAGTAAAAAGATAAATGCCAGGAAACGCTTAGATAAGCGTGGCAAAAAATTGTTATACATAGACTGCTCCACGAAGTTCCACGAAAAAGCGGATTGCCAAGTGTACTATGCCAGAAGAAAAATGACAGTTTCACCGCTGTAGCCGGGTTGCAAATAATGGTGGCACAAATGTGCATTTAGCCCGGAAATAATCCCGCAAAAATCTCCCGGCAGAAAGAAGCTATTTCCAGGACGACATTCCCATGGTTAGTATCAATTTGAGACAACATAGACATTAATCCTGCAGCTGTTTATTCTACTTAACCTGCACTTATAAAAATGAATAAGAACAATTCCTTAAGCATAAGGAGAATCCATTATGCAGTTAGTTTTGCCGCCTGGAATCAGTGAGAGTGCCTTGAACAAGGCGTTGAATGATTTCAGGGGAGTCGTTGGCCAGCAATGGGTATTTGCTAGCGATGAAGATCGCGATACCTATATTGACCATTTCGCATTTGACCAAACCTCGCATATCGCCGCTGCGGCTGTAGCACCATCCTCTTCTGAAGAGGTGCAGGCAATTGTCCGCCTGGCCAATGAACACAAGATTCCCCTATGGCCCATTAGCCGCGGGAAAAATTTTGGTTATGGCAGCGCTGCGCCGGTGATGTCGGGCTCCATTGTTCTGGACATGTCCCGCATGAAAAAAATCCAGATGGACCTGGAAAACGGTGTTGTCTTGCTGGAACCGGGTGTCGGGTTTTACGACCTGTTTGATTACGTGGAAGAAAATGATGTGCCTTTCTGGATATCACCGATAGGTAATTCCTGGGGCTCAGTAATTGGCAATGCCCTGGACCGTGGTGTCGGATATACGCCCTATGGTGATCATGCTGCACGTCTTTGCGGAATGGAAGTCGTTCTTCCAGATGGTGATCTTGTCAGAACAGGCATGGGTGCCATGGATGAGTCTCCAAGCTGGAACCTTCATCCCTACGGCTTCGGACCTGGCTGGCAGCAGATGTTTGTGCAATCCAATTTCGGCATTGTTACCAAGGCTGGCATGTGGCTGATGGATAAGCCTGAGTCCATAGTTAACCTTGATATGGAACTGGACCAGATGGATGACCTGGGTTGGGCAATTGACACACTGGCACCAATGCGCCGTTCGGGGTTGCTTCAGCAATCACCCTCAATAGGTAACTGGTTAAGGGCAGCGGCTGTACTTACAAACAGATCGGACTGGTACGAAGAAGAAGGGGCGTTACCAGATAGTGTGATTACGGCCATTCGAAATCAGTTCGGCCTGGGGTGGTGGAGTATCAACCTTCGTTTATATGGGTATGAGGAAGTGACCCTGGCCATGGCTGAAAAAGTCAAAGAGAAATTCGCTGCGCGAACCTCCTACGAAATGAAACAGGGAATCTGGCGTGAAGGTGAGCCCAGGGAGATTCAGCCCTTTGCCGGTGTGCCTATTACATTCCCGATGATGAATTCGCGTTGGCATGGCGGACGTGGTGCGCATGTCGGGTTTTCACCGGCTTTACCGCAATCAGGCGATGCAGCGCTGGCGCAGTTCAGGCGCACCTATGACCGCTACAATGAATTCGGAATGGACTACCATGGTTCATTTGCCCTGGCCGAAAGGCATATCACTAATGTAAACCAGGTCCTGTTCAACCGGGATGACCAGGACATGGTGGACAGGGTGGACCGCTTTTTTCGGGCCATGGTGGAGGATGCCAACGAGCACCGTTACGGAGAGTACCGCGCGCATATCGAGTACATGGATCTGATTTCAGACTCCTATGACTTTAACAATCATGCCCAGCGACGACTCAATGAAAAGGTGAAAGACGCGCTGGATCCAAACGGTATTATTGCACCGGGTAAAAGCGGCATCTGGCCCGCGTCCTATCGGAGCAGGAGGTCAACGGGATGAAAAAGTTTTTCTATTGTTTTTCGTTAATCCTGTCCCTGGTCTGGATGCCTGCACCCCTCATGGGGCAGGAAGGTTGGACCTCACTGGAAAAAACGGGTGGAGAAAACCTTTTCCAGGAGAAATGTGGCATGTGCCATGGCGATGCCATGGGGATGGGCACGGGACTATTAGGTCGTCGTTTGCCCGCAGAGCAAGCCCTGCTTGAAAACCGTGAAGACCTGCAGGTGCCATTTATCAAAAACGTGGTTCGGGCCGGGTTTGGTGTTATGTTTCCTATGAGTCGTGGAGAAGTAAGCGATGACCAGCTGCAGGCCATCAGTGAATATCTCTCGGCAAAGGAGTAATGTCATGAATGATGATTACACGTTTTATAGTGACAGAAGAAAAATCCTGAAAGGGACAGGCAGTCTCGTTGCACTTGGTTCACTTCCTGCTTATCTGACTGCTAATGGTGAAGAGCTCAAGTCCACGATTGGGGGGTTGCAGCATCAGATAGGGGCGGTGTTGTATCGTGCAGAAGAAAAATCTTCATTGGCTTTTGCAGAAACCTTTGCCAGGGCAGGGCTGGAAACAATAGCCCTTACAGATGACCTGGTCAGGCAGTGGCGTGATGGTCTTGGAGATAAAATTCATCAAACCGGATTGCCCGTTGTGGGTCTGACACATTGGACTGATTACCTGATGGTCAATGGGCTTGCTGCTGAAAATCGTAAACAGGTCCTGATGGAAATGCAGCATCCTGTCTTGCAGCCAGGTAAAGAAAACTGGCCAGTTGAACTGGCTGCTGGATTTCTGCACTTGCCGGCAACTGAAGGCAGGAAAAAAATTCAGGATACCGTTGAGCAGTACCTGGCAAACCAGAAGGCTATCAAGCCGGGTGAGCTGACATTGTTCAGCTGGATGATTGGATAAATATTAATAAAGAGAATAAGCAATGGACAGAAGAACCTTTATCAATGACATGAGTAAACTGGGCATGGCTGCAATGGCAATGGGTTCAGCTGGCGCGGTGGCACAGGAAAACTCTTCAAATAATACAGGGGTGTCTGGATCGGCAGGTGCTGCCGCTCAGGAAAACGCAACCAACGCTGCTTCTGCATCAGGACCGGCCGAGGGTGAGGCGTGGAGCAGTCCATTTGGTGGAGTCTCTACCTTCGATGAGCCAAAATTCGAATTCATCTTTGAAATCGATCTTGATTTTACGCGTGTGCAGAACATTGCCAACATGCCCACCGGGGCAGGACGTGGTGCTGTATATCTTGATGCAGGCAAAGTCTCAGGCCCGCATCTTAATGGCCATGCTACACCGGATTCAGGCGGTGACTGGGCGCTGTTTCGTCCGGATGATGTGCTTGCCTTTGACGCACGTTACATGCTGGAAGAAGATGACGGGACATTGATTTTACTGCGCAACAACGGATATCTATGGGGACGCTTTCCAGACACAATCGCCAAGATACAGGACTGGATTTTCAATAATGGTCCTGTGGTTCCTGAAGATGAATATTACCTGCGTGCTTTTCCAACATTTGAAGTAGAGAAGGGCAAGCATGACTGGCTGATGCGTTATGTCATCGTGGGCGTTGGCCGTCGAAAAGAAGCCGGCAATATCGTTCGTTACTACGCACTGCTGTAATTTCCTGGAGGAGAATGCGATGAAATTTACGGGACTGTTTACCCTATTACTGTTAACCCTGACTGCAAACCAGGGTGTGGCCCAAATTGGCTGTGACAGGACTTGTCTTGAAGGCCATATCACGACTTATATAGATGCGTTGATTGCCAATAATCCTAACGCCGTCCCACTGGCAAACAATGCCAGGATTTCAGACAACAATCGTCTGTCAGGACTTGGTGAAGCCTTCTGGGATAGCGCGGAGGAAACCGCCTATCGTTGGGATATCGCTAATCCCCGGTTGGGAGATGTCGCTACCGAAGCGGTAATTCGTAACAGCGATGGCAGCTATACAGTAATTGCTATCCGCCTCAAAGTGGCAAACAACGCGATTACCGAAGTGGAAGTGGTACGTGCCAATGAAGGGGATGCAGACAGGCTCTGGGGGCCAGAGCGTCTTGTGGATTATCCGTTATCGCTAAATCTCACCAAATCTATTCGTGTTGCAGATCGAGATTCCTATTACCGTTTGATTGCGGCAGCAGAAAGCTATTGGCGAGCCTTCCAGACAAATGGCACTGACGAATACCATCCGGCTGACCTGCTCTATGACACTCTCCGTTTTGAAAACGGTCTTCAGACTACCGGACAGTTTCCAGATGGTGGATTTCGCTCGGCACCTGATGGTTTTGATACCGGTCGGTTCATCGGTCGTAACCTGTGGGATCGTCGTTACCCTGTGGTGGATGAAGAACGAGGTATCGTTTTGTCGATGGTGAGATTCGGCTTGAAGGACGGCATGGAAAGCCAGAGTGTAGCGACATCCAATGATCGCCTTGTGGCAGAATTTTTCCAGATTAAAAACGGTATGATCCAGGAAGTGCATGCCGTACTTTACAATCTGCCGGATGCAGTACCAAGTGTGTGGGAAGCAGATTATGGCCCCGGTGCAGGTGGCTGGTAGGAAAAGAGACAAGAGACAAGAGGCAAGAGTAATGAAGCGAGTATGGATTTATTTTCTTTCAATGAGCTTGTTGGCTTTTCCAGCAGCAGCGCATCATTCCTTTACGCTCAATTTTGATATGTCCCGTCAGATGGAATTGCGCGGCACCATTGTTGATTTCAAATTACGCAGTCCCCATTCCTCCATGGTGATTGATGGGCAGATATTCGAAGAGGGTGAGCCTGTCGGCGAGATAGAACGCTGGGAAGTGGAATCTTCAGCAGCGGGGGGATTACGAGCGATGGGTATCCAGTCAGATACTTTTCAGCCTGGCGATGCCATCACCCTGATTGCCAATCCCAACAGGGAAGCAGAATTCAGGTTTGTGAACTCTTCTACCTTCATCATGGATGGGCAAACCTTTAGCCGCGCCAACATCAGCCCCCCCGAGCGAGTGAGTGAAAGTGACCTGTCTGGTATAGAGGGCTTGCAACGTCTTGAAGGCAGGTGGAGTTCGCCAGGAGGATTTGGTCAGGGCACACCATTGGCTCTCAATGAGAGGGGGCAGGAGTTGGCGGATGCATTCGATCCCAAACTGTCACCAGCCAATACCTGTGAACCAATGAACTTTCCCGATATGTTTAATGCGCCATATCTCTTTGATCTGCGGATCGAAGACGATACCGCAGTGCTGTATAACGTCCCCTGGGAAGTGGAGCGCCGGATTCCGCTCAATGGCCAGCCTACAAGACCCCGACTGGATGGATTGTTTGGCGTCGTGATGGGCAGTATAGAAGGCAATAGTATTGTCCTTGAAAGTGGGGGCTATATTCCTTCAAGGTGGGGATTGGGTTCCGCTACACAGAAACTCGGCGGCGGTGTTGATATTCCTTCCAGCGCACGCAAGCGGCTAATGGAGAGATTTTCAGTGAGTGATGATGGTCAAACGCTGATTTACGAATACACCATAGCTGATCCAGCCTATCTTGCAGAACCCTATAACGGTGTGCATGAACTCTCCAGGGTGGCCGACAGTACTCCGCTTTATGATTATGACTGCGAGGTCGAGGCTGCATCCATGTTTTCAAGGAGCGCTTCGGATCCCGGATTACAGATTGGCGATTAAGCACTTTTCCTGAAAAAAGCAGCATTCTTGTTTTAAATCAGGACGGGACCACAAACATTTACTATAATAGGCGCCCGATAACCGCTGACGCGGTTTTTTCATGTTTATCTTATTGATATTCAAGGTAAAAACTGACTTTCAACACAGGTTAGATCCTTATGGTTTGGAACAAGCACGATTACGATGATATTCCGGGCACATACGTATTCGACGGTGAAACTGCCCACACCTCATATAACATTAATAAAATGCTTTATACATTCAACACGGAAGAATGCCGTGATGAATTTGAAGCCGATCCTGCTGCCTACTGCGACAAGTTCGATGTCACAGGCGATTTCAAGGAGTGTGTGATTCAAAAGGATTTCCTGCGCATGCTTCGCCTGGGCTGCAATATTTATTTCATGGCGAAAATGGCGATCCCGCGCGGCACCTCCGTACAGGATTGCGGTGCTGCTATGCAGGGCATTACAACAGAAGAATTCCAGGCCAAGCTGCTTGAAAACAGGGAAGGACTGGAAGAAAGGCTGGATAAAGTAGGAGGATACTGGAATGGCTAAAATCATAGGTGGATTGACATCCTCCCATATACCGGCAGTTGGTAATGCCATAGAAAACAATTTGCAGCAGGAGCCGTATTGGAAACGTTTCTTTGACGGTTATGAGCCTGCTAAAGAGTGGTTGAAAGAAGCCAATCCCGACATGATCGTGGTTGTTTACAATGACCATGGACTGAATTTCTTCCTGGACAAGATGCCGACATTTGCCCTGGGCTGTGCTGATATCTATCACAACGCCGATGAAGGCTGGGGATTGAAACCCCAGGCACCTTTCCCGGGTGACGCACAATTTTCCTGGCATGTCGCCGAGTCTCTCATGGAGCAGGAATTTGATATCTGCACCTGCCAGGAAATGCTGGTGGACCACGGCTTTGTTAACCCTATCCGTGCCCTGTACGGAACATTGGAAGAGTGGCCTATCAAAACCATGCCCATTGCCGTCAATGTAGTGCAGCATCCAGTACCTACTGCAGCACGTTGTCTGAAACTGGGCCGTGCGTTGGGTAAGGCCATTGAGTCCTACCCGGAAGACATGCGTGTTGTTATTTTCGGAACTGGCGGGCTGTCTCACCAGTTGCAGGGTGAGCGTGCCGGTTTGATCAATGTCGATTTCGATATTGAGTGCATGGAGAAAATTGCTTCTGATCCTGAATGGTTTACCCAGTTCTCCAACGCGGAGATTATGCGTAAGGCCGGTACAGAAGGAATTGAAACCATTATGTGGATGGTGATGCGTGGTGCCCTTCAGGATGATGCGAAGATCATTCACAAGCATTACCATGCGCCAATTTCCAACACTGGGGCGGGTGTACTCGTACTAGAAAACCAGCAATAAACTCATCAACTGTAAAAAAAGTAAAAACCCGGATTTATCTGGGTTTTTTTTTGCATCAATTAACTGTTTTCTCAAAACCTCGCTACATGCATCAGTGATCAATCTATGGGTCACGCATAAATCCGTAAGTGATAGGAAATAACTATCAAATATAGGATTTATTAAAAATAATCATTTCGCTAAAGTTTACTCCGTTTTCATTACGGAGGCCTTAATGAGCCAGCATACACATGAGATCCCCGGGGCTACCGAGTTCAAAGCCTTGTTTTACAACCTGCTCGGACCTGAACAGCGTTTTTACAAGCTGGTGCTTGTATATAGTATCGCCATCAGTTTGCTGACCTTGGCAATTCCTATTTCAATTCAGGCACTTATCGACACCATTGCCAATATTGGCCTGGTCAGGGCAGTAGTAATGATTTCTTTGATTCTATTTGGGCTCTTGCTGGTATCCGGAGCGCTTTATGCCCTGCGAGCCTATATTCTCGAGCTGTTTAACCGCCAGATTTTTATTCGCCTTGCCTCTGAGATGGCTATGAGCGCTGTGTCAGCCAGGGAGGTTGGCACTGATGATCGGCAGCGCCTGGCACTTTTTAACCGTTTCTTTGACATCATGACATTGAAGAAAACTGTGCCGGATATTTTGACGAATGGATTTTCACTTCTGCTTCAGTCATTGATTGGTTTTATTGTTGTCTCCCTTTACCACCTGTACTTCTTCATTTTTGCTCTTGTACTGGTGCTGCTGATATGGGTGGTGTGGAAAATCTGGGGATGGCGGGCAATTGTCTCCAGCTTCATGCTCTCCGAGGCCAAGTACGAAACAGCGGATTGGCTTCAGAACCTGAGTATGAGTCTGAGAGATTTCAAGGACACAGGAAATGTTGAGTATATTCTTGATGAGTTCGATGGCGTAGTTAACCATCATGTGGATCTTCAGGAAAAACTCTTTGCTTTCAATTTCAAGCAATTGCTGAGCCTTTTATTTATCAACGCGCTTGCCAGTGCAGCACTGTTGGGTATGGGAGGCTGGTTGGTTATCCAGGGTGAACTTACTCTTGGGCAACTGGTTGCTGCAGAGTTGATCATGCTGGGAATTTTTGCTGGCCTGGCTCCGCTGGCCAGTTACCTGGGCTACTTCTATGATATTTGCGCAGCGGTGGAGGAGATCAGTCGCCTCAACTCCCTTCCTCAGGAAGGGGTGAGACCGGGCGTAGAGCATGATTTCAGCGATACAGATCTAACTCTTGAATTCAGAAAGAGCGTTTTTGTTAAACCAGGTACCAATGAAGCCCTGCAACTGGATTTCAGCCTCAGGCCGGGTGAGGTATTACGAATGGAAGCGGTCAATCCCCGTGTCAGGGTGATCCTTAAAAATGCACTGGCCGGAAATATCTATCCACGGCAGGGGGAAATCTTTTTCGGCAAACTGGCCACCAAGGAAATGAACGCCTTCGAACTAAGGAAGATGATCAAGGTGCTCGATAGGGCAACAGTGATTCCGGGAAGCATTCGTCATTACCTGTTGTTTTCAAAGCCCGATGCCATGCAGCATGAAATTAGTGAGTGTCTTGAAGTAACAGGGATGCAGCAAGTGATAGACAATTTACCCCAGGGGCTGGATACCCTTGTTGGCTCTGATGGATTTCCGTTAACCCTTGAAGAGTGCCTGGGCTTGAAACTGGCAGCGATTTACCTTGCTCGTCCCAGGGTGCTGGTGCTCAAGCATATGTGTGATTTGCTCGAGGCTGGACCAGTACAGAATGTAGTTAACAAGGTGCGTGAATACGGTGGCGCGGTGATTTACTTCACTCAGCGTCAGGATATGAATTGCTTTACGCGGGAAATCTGTTTTGATGAAGATGATTTATCAGTTAAGGGTTCAGGATAACAATGAATAGCAATCAAAATTTCAGTATTGCCAGATCCCTGGACGACAAATACATGAGTCATATGAGCTGTCTTGATCGCATCAGGCCGCCTGCGCCATTGAAGGTGGTGGCATGGACACTTGTTTTAGGTTTTGCCCTATGCGCTATTGCCTTGACGTTTGTGCCATGGGTGCAGACCACTACAGGTCCTGCCAAGGTGACTGCGATGAACCCCAGTGATCGTGTTCAGTCAATTAATGCCATTGTGTCTGGTCGTATTGCCCAGTGGTACGTGAATGACGGTGACAGCGTTGCGGCTGGCGACCCCATCGTTCGCATACAGGATATTGATAATGATTTGCTGACCCGTCTTGAAGCCCAGTTGGATGCTGCACAGAAAAAGTTTGAGGCAGCCGAAGAGGCTGTTGCTACCGCAAGAATTGATTACGAAAGACGGGAGGAATTATTTAATGAAGGTCTAGTGTCTCGCTACGATTATGAACAGGCGCGAATCAAGGTGCAGGAATTGCTTGTCAATCAGCAAGAGGCCACCGGGGACCTCAATTCCGCCAGGGTGAATCTGTCACGCCAGGGTAGTCAGCTGGTAACAGCGCCCAGGGACGGAACAATTGTCCATGTGGAAGCGGGTGATACAGCGACTATTGTCAGTGCAGGCACTCTGCTGGCGAGCTTTATGCCAGCCAATGTAGAACGTGCTGTGGAAATATATATTGATGGGCGAGACATCGGCCTGGTCTATCCCGGACGCCAGGTACGCCTGGAGTTTGAAGGCTGGCCTGCGTTTCAGTTTAGCGGCATTCCTGATCATGCCATTGGTACCTTTGGTGGTGAAGTGATTTTCGTAGAACCAAGTGCGCGAGCTGATGGCACATTCCGGGTGTTGGTGAGGGAAAGAGAAGATGCGCTGGATTGCTTTGGGGAAAGAGGGCCGGAATTCGCAAGCAATACCATAGACTGTAAATGGCCACCCGAAAGCTTTATCAGGTTGGGCGCCAATGCCCGCGGTTGGGTTTTGCTCGACACGGTGTCTCTTGGGTTCGAGCTCTGGCGGTTGTTGAACAATTTCCCGCCGGTGAATGAAAACCTTTTGGAGGGGTCATGAGCAGGAAGCTTGTATCGAGACTTCCCGTATATACGGTATTGGGTTTTCTGCTGTCTGTTTCTGTGAATACAAAAGTATTCGCGGCAGAAAATGTCCGGGATGCAACAACATTGTCGGATGTTCTGGAAAGTGTCCAGGAGCATTTTCCGCTGATCAAGGCGGCGCAGGCTGACATACTCAGCAAAGAGGCGCTTGTTCAGGCAGCACAGGGTGCTTTTGATCCTGTCCTGGAAGGCACCTATAAAAACAGGCTAAGTGGTTTTTATGATGGCAGCAGCATTGAATCTTTTTACCGGCAGCGTATTCCCGGTTTCAGTGCGGAGGTATTTGCTGGATATCGTCGATCAAACGGTAGTTTCCCTGTGTATGAAGGTGGTCTGGATACTAACAACGATGGTGAGTCGCGTATTGGTGTGTCCATGTCACTATTTCGCGACAGGGATTTTGATGAATTGCGTTACGAGAGACAGGCAGCTCGGGTCGATGTTCGAAGCCAGCGCTTTGCCCTGCAGCAAGAAGTACTTAATACGCTAGAGCAGGCTTATATTGCCTATGCGCAATGGCTCCAGGCAGCCAGGCTGCTTAGTGATTATTCGGAACTCCTGGCAATTGCGGAAGACAGGGCAGAGGGCGTTCGGCGAAGTGTGGAAAGTGGTGATACGGCAGAAATCCTCCTGGTAGATAATGAACTGGCAGTTCTTCAGCGGCAAAGCCTTGTCGTTGATGCCGAGCGTTTACTTGATGCTTCTGCCTACCGTCTTTCGCTTTACTACAGGTATGAAGATGGCGGGCCTCGACTGCCCGTTTATACAGAGGGCCTGACAATTCCGGATGACAATCTGGCAATCGCCAGTGATATTGATGCATTGCTTAACCGGGTGTCTGAACTTGATCCCCGTATAGCCAGGGCACGCCTTTCTCAGGAAAAAGAGGCGTTGGATATTCGTCTTGCCGAGAACATGGCCAAGCCACGTGTCGATTTGCGGCTTTATAATTCCCGTGATTTTGGAAATGGAATTACTTCATTACAGGGAGCAGAAAACGTAGCGGATATCAGTTTCAGTTTCCCGTTGGCAACAAATACTGCCAGGGGAAAAGCCAATGCTGCTCGCTCCAATATCAACGGACTGGATTATCGTATTCGGCAGTACATCAATGAGATTCGAGCCGGGATTGAAATTGCACTGATAAATCTTGATGCCACGAGGGACCTTGAAAATATTGCTTTACAGGAACTTGAGTCTTCTCTGGCACTTGCTGAAGCAGAGGCCAGGCGTTTTGAAGCTGGTCTCAGTGATTTTTTCCAGTTAAATCAGCGTGAGCAGGTAGTTGCTGAAGCGGAGTTAAAACGCTGGCGAGCGCATTTTGAGCACCAGGTTGCACTGGCAAACTTTTACAGGGTCAGTATGAATATGGAGGCCCTGGGGATAGATCCATCCACCAGCTTCTAGGTTTTTCAGGTTAGAAAGGGGATGGCTGTCATGGATTTGTGCTATCCGTTCTGTTTTCATCCCTTTAAAATAGCGGGATGAATGCAACTTCCACATCCCTGGCAGAAATGTTGAATCAGGCCAGTCAGTATCACCAGTCCGGTCAATACCAGGACGCCGAAAAAATCTACCAGCAAGTGCTTCAGGTGGAACCTGATCACCCGGATGCCAATCATCTGCTGGGCGTGCTGGCGTATCAGGCAGGTCAATACACCAGTGCGGCTCAACTGATCTCCAAAGCTATTCTTAACGATGGCAACCAGGCGCCATACTATAACAACCTGGGGCTGGCGTTACAGGCGCAGGGAGATAATGCCAAGTCTGAAATTTTATTCAGACAGGCAGTGGCACTCGATGTGAATTATGCAGAAGCCTACAGCAACCTGGGTATAACGCTGGAGCATCTTGGTAGACTGGAGGAAGCGCTGGTTGAGTATCAAAAGGCAATCAGTGTCAGTCCGGACTTTGCCAATGCCTATAATAGTCGCGGAGTTGTGCTGCACAAACTGGGTCGCTATGAAGAAGCACAGGCGTCACTGCAGCAGGCCATCAGGATTGAGTCGGACTTTGCAGAAGCTTTCAACAACCTTGGCAACTCCCTGGAATCACAGGGGAGGATAGAAGAGGCTCTTGAAGCGTATCGCAATGTTCTCAGGATTGATCTTGGGCATGCCAGGGCCTGTTCAAATCAGCTGTTGTGCATGAACTATGATTCGGAAACAGATGCTGACACATTATTTACAGCGCACAGGGAATGGAATGAGCTCTATGCGGAATCATTGTTAAACGAAAACGCTGTCCACAATAACAACCCCGATCCCGAACGCTGTTTGCGCATTGGCTATGTGTCCGCCGACTTTTACCAGCACCCGGTGGCGACTTTTATTGAGCCGGTTATTGAAGGCCATGACCGCACAAAAGTGGAAGTATTTTGTTATTCAAGCGTTGTGACAGAGGATGAAGTTACTCAACGCATAAAATCGAAGGCTGATCACTGGCATTCCATCAAAGGATGGTCAGATGATGATGTTACAGCGCATATCTGGAAAGATGACATTGATATCCTTGTTGACCTGTCAGGTCATACAGCAGGGAACCGGTTGCTGGTGTTTGGTCGCAGGCCTGCTCCGATCCAGGCAACCTATCTTGGTTATCCTGGCACGAGCGGCCTGGGTGTAATGGATTATCGAATCAGCGACCCATGGAATGATCCGCAAGGATTAACAGAGAATTTCCATTCAGAGGAAATTGTCCGCTTGCCTGAAGGCAGCCTGTGTTACCAGCCTCCAGCTTATGACATTCCTGTCGTGCCGGTGGATGTGGCGCCTGGCAATATCACTTTTGCATCCTTTAACAATAATGCAAAGGTTTCACCGGTAGCCATAGCATTATGGTCAAAGATATTGCTGGCAGTACCAGGCACAAAACTACTCCTTAAATCCAGGCCGCTAGGTGACAGGGGAACGGCCGACCGTTTAAGGCAGGCATTTTCTGCTCAGGGTATTGCTGCGGATCGTCTTGAATTCATCAGTTGGACTCCAACACTTCAAGAGCATCTTTCTTTATACAACCGCGTACATGTTGGTCTGGATACGCTTCCATATAGTGGGTGTACTACCACATGCGAGGCACTTTGGATGGGAGTGCCTGTTATCACACTGGCGAGAAATGAATCCCGATCACGTATGAGCAGTGGTGTTCTGGGCCAGGTCGGGCTGGATGAATTGATAGCAGGGTCGGAAGAGGCTTATATTGCCAAAGCGGTTGAGCTGGCTAACGATATTTCAAAAATCAGTGAATACAGGAATACACTGCGACCCAGACTTGAAAATTCCAGTTTGATGAATCCGGGTTTAGTCACTGCTTCCCTGGAAGGGGCCTACAGGGATATGTGGCGAAAATGGTGTGAAACCAGGTAGTCGGTGTGAAGCCAACTACTTGCTTTCAAATGTATAAACACCATCCCAGTTTTCTGAAGGAGGGGATTGTCTGCACATGTTTATACGTTCAAGAAAAAGGGTATACAGTTTGTGATTTAAATCCTGCTGGAGTAGGTTCTGGAGTATCTCCTCGGCTTCATCCCACCGGCAATTCCTGTAATAAGCCAGAGCCTGCTCAAAACTGCTTATATTGCTGATCATTGAGTCTGCCATCTCGCCTTCCTTGCCAAGCAGTTCATAAATCCGTACAGGCTGGTCTTTTCCTTTTACCCTGACCATGTCGAGTTCCCGGTAAATAAATCCACTGCTTTCATTGCGAGTGTCTTCGCTGACCATGATGCCTGCACCATATTGCTTGGTAAGTGCTTCGAGTCTTGAAGCGAGGTTCACAGTATCGCCAATGACCGTGTAATTCATTCGGTTGCTTGAACCGAGGTTTCCCGCAACGACTTCACCTGTATGCAGACCAATGCCGGTTGTCATTAAAGGGACACCCTTTGCCTGGTTTCTGGCATTCAGTGCATCCACTTTTGTTTTCATGGCTAATGCAGCATGTAGCGCATTGCTGGTATCCAGATCACTTGATATGGGTGCTCCAAACAATGCCATGACAGCATCACCAATGTACTTGTCAACCACGCCCTTGTTAGCCTCGATTGCAGACGTTACTTCAGAAAGATAATCATTCAGCATTTCGAGAATGCTTTCGGGAGCGCGTCCTTCACACAGGTTTGTAAAATCCCGAATATCAGAAAAAAGAATAGTAGCCCGACGTGTTTCACCGCCCAGCTTTAATTCTCCTTCCATCAGTTCTTCTGCTATTTCTCTTGATACCACTTTCCCCAGCAGGTCTCTGACTTTTTCTTTCTCGGCAAGTCCGACTGCCATGGTATTTACCGATGTTTCCAGTTGGCCTATTTCATCGCTGCGCCTGGTCACTGCTTCAGAGGAATAGTCTCCCTGTTCAATTTTATGGACTCTGCTGACAAGAGATAGCACAGGTTGGCTTACTGACCTGCCTAGCAGCAGTGCCATTAGTGCTGAAAGGCTGATGCCAAGCGCAAATAAAACGATCAATCGCTGCTCTAACTCCCTGTACGGGGCCAGGGCATCGGGGAGTGACTGCTGAACTAGTGCCGATAAGGTAATTTCATCGCGGACAACAAGAGGGGTCCTCAGGGAGACAAATTCTTCACCGTTGAGATTGAACATGCCTGTCTGTGATTCGCCAGCAAAGTACACATTATATTCATTGGAAAGCTCGACAATCTGCTGGGTGTCCAGTGTGGTTGCCACCGGCTTGCCAGTACCAATATCAGACTCCAGGATGATGGAGACATCGGTAGAGGTAATGTCTTTCAACGAGTTCACATAATCACTGTCCAGACGCTGACCGACAATAATCCAACCATCCACCAATGGGGTCAGAATAGGTACCGCCACTATATGGTAGGCAGAATCATCCAGCACGATGAATGACGTTGTTTCAAAGTTATCATCCTCTTCGGCATCTTCAAGCAGGTAGGGCCAGGGAAATTCGCTTTCGGGAGAATGCATGCGCATGGTATCTGCGACCATCAGGTAGTCGTAATCCACCACCATGAGCATGTCTGCATTTTCTGTGCGGTCCAGTAGATTTTGACTGACAGATAACATGGTGTTGAAATCAGTCTCATTATAAGCTTCACGAAACGCGTAATCAGCCGCCAGGGCACGAAAGGTCACTTTGAAATTGGCTTCACGTTCTGCTATCAGCCTGTCAAAGACTTCCCGGCCTACTTGCAATGTGTCATCAATCACAACACGCGTATTGTCATAGGTGCTGTCTGTGACTGAGACGAAGAATATGCCCAGAACGAGGAGAAGGAGCAGGACTACATAGACAATTATCCTGCTTCGAAAGCTGTTGAATTGAAAAAGCGCTGCTTTAGCCATTCAGTTTTTTCAGGTGGTCTAGTTGTAGGTCTTGTTTGAACTTGATGGTGCGCGCCTGATGCGACGATCTCGCCCCAGGTTCAGTTCAATTTCAATTGTTGCCGCGCCGGTTGAAGGAATATTCACATCGAAGGTGCTGAACTGTTCGCTGCGACGGGCACGTTCATGCCATATCTGAAGTTGATAGTCACCGCCAGCAAGGCCTTCAATAACAGCCAGTCCGTTTTCATCACTTTTTGTCACCAGGTGAGACTTGCTCACATAGATATAGCCGAGCATCCAGTCATGGATATTGCACCCCACTACTGCGACCCCGGGAACGTCAAAGAGGACAGGGTCGGCGTCATTACCGGAATAAAGTGGCAACTCAAAAGACTTGTTGTCTGAAAAGGAATACACATGATGCTGAATATCATCACTGTTGGGAAAAGTGATATAGCTGCCTGCCACTGTGATAACGACGTTATCGATGAATTCCTTGTCAACCTGGTCCATGATGCCGGTGTAGTCCCAATCTTCGGGTAAAGGGAGCGAAGGTGTGATTATTTCGACCACAGCATCCAGTATTGGAGCGCCATCATTATCTTTGAAGCGAACCTGAAGATCTCCACCAACTGCCAGGTTACATGACAGTAGTAAAAACAAAAGTAAGAAGGATTTATTCATCATAATGTTCAGAATCTTCTGTTCAACTGAACCCTGTAAATACTTCCGGTATAAGTTAAACCGCCCTCGGCATCCGCAATGCGCCTTTCTATACTGGCGTTTAATGAAGTGTCACGTCCCAGTGCAAAGTTCCAATCCAGCATGATGCTCTGCACACTGGCGTTGACCAGGTAGACGACATAATTTCCGCATGTGTTGCAGATTTTGTAGTCCTGGGCAATGCCCCTGGAAACAAGAAAAAATTCAGAACCGGGGTTGGTACTGGCATCAATTTCGCCATCGCGATACAGGTAACGCCCTGTAATGACTGAGCCGTTTTCCAGGGTGTAATCCAGGCTGGCACTGAACTCCGTGTTTTTCTGGTTAAACACATCACTGTCAGCAAAAGGTGTATATGGAATTGCCTTATTCTCATCTGCTGTGCGAATTTCCCGGGTTAAAGAGGCACTGGAGTGCAATTCTGGCAGAAAACGTTTTTCCAGAATCAAACTTGCGCGGTAAAGCCATCCATCACGCATATCTGAATCAAAATTTCTTTTGTCACCGCGTAAACTGACACCGACCCTCGGAGCGTAGGCGCCAAGCCCCAGCCGTTGTGTATAACTGACAGAAGCGCCATAACTGTATCGGTTCAGGCCTTCGCTGTCCTGGAACTGTTCTGTACCAAGGTGGCCAGAGAGAACAATGGATTTTCCAACAGCAGGTAGCCACATTTTGCCCGCATTGAAATTGGCTGTCAGAAACTGGTCTTCGAAAATATCAGATTCTGAGACAGCGTTTGAAATGTTGTTGTTATGCCCCAGGCTGACATCGCCACTGTATTCCATGTTGGCAGAAACTTGCGTGGAGCAAGTGAACAAAGACAGGAGTAGGGGCAGGAATTTTTTCATGGACGGATTATAGCAGGCAGGAAGAAATATCCTGAATCTCACCTGACTGACAGGGTGATTCAGTGAGTTGGATCACAGCAAAGGCCAACTCGCCAGTTCCTGGTATTGCACTCCATCAGGATGGGTATGAGACTTTACCAGACTAAATGAACCAGCGTGCCAGTTAAAAGGTTTGACTATGGGCTGTTGAGGCGCTGAAAGTACCTTGCGCATGAGCGTTATGTGGGGGTGGTACTTGTTCTTACCCGGATTTAATTTCCTGTCCCTGGCAATCTTGCGAAGCGAGCCAACAAGACTGAGAAGCTCGGCTGGAATTATTTCAGGCCCCAGCCAAAGGATACCCGGTTTACTCCAGAAGCCAGCTTCGTTAATAGTCAGCTCAATAGATGAGGCTGATATGTTGTCACATTCTGCACATAGGTTATTTATTGTGCTGTTTTCTATGTTGCCAAGAAACAACAGAGTGATATGAAAATTATCCGCAATGACCTTTTTACCAGTTACTTCAGAGCACTGATCGACATGAAATTGAATCGATCGGATTGCTTCCGCTCCAGGCAACAGTCCGAAAAAAAGCCTGCTGGTTTCTCTTCCTTTCCCATGAGCTGTGTAACGCACTATTGAATTACTAAGCGCTCCATACGCTACGGTAGTCTTCTATCACTTGTTGAAGGGTAGTGGCGGGTTGGCCAGTAATAAGTTCAACATGCCTGGATTGTATGGAGAAAAACAGTTGTTTAATGGCCATTTCATACGTGATCATTTCATTGCTGGCCCAGGCATTGGTCTTTTCATTCATCATGCCTTCTTCGTAGTCCCTGTTGACCCCCATGTTGTCGAATATGGCTTGTTTTTCCTCATGGCTGACATTAACGAATGTGATTTCTTTTTCACAAGCTTTGCTGCATAACCCGGCAATGTCTGAAAAAGAGAGAAGCTCTGGTCCTGTTATTTCATAGATGGCATTTTCATGATTATCTGGATTGAGTAAAACGGATGCTGCCGCATTGGCACAATCTTGTTTTGAGACTGGTGCAATATAGCCATCGCCAGTACTGGCAACAATACTACCGGTTTCGATTCCGATAGGTATAAAGAGAGTAGGTACCACATCGGCATACCAAGAGTTTCTCAAAATGGTAAACGTCAGCCCGCTTTGTTGCAGCACCCGTTCTGTTGCATGATGTTCCTGACCAGAAATTGACGGCGTTTGTGGCTGAATGCCCAAGCTTGAGGTGTACACGACATGGGGTATACCGGCTTCCTTGGCTGCTGCAATGGCGTTGCTGTGCTGCTCTGACCTTCTTCCTATGCTAAGTGTACTGATCAGCATGAAGACATGGCCTCCTGCCATGGCCTTAATCAATCCCTGTTTGTCATCAAAATCGGCTTGTCTGGTTTCAGCTCCCAGCTCTTTGGCCCATGCAAGCTTTTCCGGACTACGGCTGAGCAATACGAGATTTTCAGGATTGGTTTTCTCAAGAAGAAGTTTGGTAATACGTGTGCCCAGATCACCTGAGGCACCACCGACGATTATGGTCATTTTGGTCTCTTTTTTATTTTAGTAAATGTGAATAAATTGTTAAGGAGTAGAAGCGACTATTTGTCCTGCATATGGACATAAGTAAACTACTGGATCAATAAGATCATATTTCTCGGATGTCCTGTAATTCTGATCATTTATTCAGGTCAGTATTCAGATCAAACTCATTCATTCCTAAATAACATTGAGATTCTAGCAAAAATTGTCAGCCTTCGGGGTTGTTGCTATCCCTGTGTTTTGTTGTTTTACTTTCCGCCTTGTTGTTTTACTTTTCGCTTTCAAATACAAGATGACTGACTATGACCACATTCTCTAAACTAATTATAAAAACAATCATTTACTGCGCTTCGATTGCGTCTTCTTTTTCGCTGGCCCAGCAAGACTTTGGCAATGCTGTGTCGAATATGGTCTGTGACCGGGAGTGTCTCTACTCACTGGTTGATCTGTATCTTGATGGATTGAAAAAGAAAGACCCCAGCGATATTCCGTGGGCTGATGAAGTGATGTTCACAGAAAACAATGTCCCCTTGAGAATTGGTGATGGATTATGGGGGACTATCACAGGGATGGGTGATTATGATCTGCGTGTCGCTGATGTTGGTGCGGGTCAGGTCGGATTTTTCGGCGTCGTAGATGAACCGCATTTCTCCTCCCTTTTTGCCATGCGTCTTAAAGCAGAGCATGGTTTGATTTCGGAAGTTGAAACGGTAGTGCTGCGTACTGAAACAGAACCCAAGAGCATCATCTGGCCGGAACCCGTTCTTGAACATAAGCCATTGTTTTACGAAATCCTGCCGGAAGAAAGGCGGCGTTCCAGGGACCGGCTGATCTCTGTGGCAAACGGTTACTTTGATACCTTGCAGTTAAATGACGGGACATTGTTTACCGAATTTCATGAGGAATGTAACCGCGTGGAAAACGGTACAAAGACCACCAATAATGCTGCAGTGGAATTTACCTCTGTGGGTGCTCTGGGTTGTGAAGAGCAGTTTCGACAGGGAAATTATCGCTACGATGACCGCTTGCGTGGTCGCCGTTTCCCACTGGTTGATGAGGAGAGGGGGCTTGTACTGGCGTCGGGTTTCATAGACCACTCAGGTCGACTGGACAGGTATACGCTCACAGATGGCCGCGAAATCAATTCCCCAATTCGTTATCCTCACTCCTTCTACCTGCTTGAGCTGTTCAAAATTGATGATGGCAAAATTAAACAGATAGAAGCCGTGTTTGTATCAGTGCCTTATGGAATGGGCTCTCCATGGCAGCCTCCTATTTTGCCTGGAGAACTATAGTTACCGGGAGAACTAAGAGGAATCAGAATTAAAGGAATATTTGATGAACATCATGGTGTTAGTATTACCATAACGCTAAAAAGTCGTAAAGAATCACAATTACTCAGGAAATTGCTATGGCTGACAACAAGAATACTGATGAAAAGAAAACAGAAAAACACGCTTTTAATAGACGTGAATTGCTTGGGGGAGCACTTGGCGTTGCCGGCGCTGTAGCCGGTGCCGGATTGATCAGTAATGCCCAGGCACAACCACCAGGTGGCCAGGACATGCCAATGCCGCCAGAGTTCGAGGCTCCCCGGTTATTTCGACTGGAAGCGGATTTACAGGATTGCCAGGTGACAGGCAAAATTCCGGATGACCTCAATGGGGCTTTCTATAGAGTTGGACCCGATGCGCAGTATCCGATGCGTGCTGGAAATATTCCTTTTGATGGCGAAGGTCATGTTGGAATGTTCAGGATCAAAGATGGCCGTGTAGATTACAAAACCCGCTTTGTCAAAAATGACCGCTGGAAGGCTCAGGACGAGGCTGGTCGAATCCTGTTTCCCATGTATCGAAATCCTTACATGGATGATCCCAGTGTGGCTGGTCTGAGCCGCAGTACGGCTAACACGCACATTATTAACCACAAAAATTATCTTCTGGCTCTGAAGGAAGACAGTCCTCCTGCAGCTATGGATCTTCTGACACTTGAAACCGTTGAATCGAATTACACATTTGATGGCACACTGCCCAGCCAGACGTTTACAGCGCACCCGAAAGTGGACTCACAGACTGGCAATATAGTGGCCTTTGGTTATGAAGCGACAGGATTTGGCAGTGATGATGTGAGCCTGTTTGAATATACACCCCAGGGTGAACTGGTCTGGTCTGCAATGGTCAAGGTGCCTTACGTGGGCATGCTCCATGATTTTGCCGTGACCGAAAATTACATTGTGATCTACGTGATACCCATGGTTATTGATCGCGAGCAGATTCAGGAAGGTGGGATACACTGGGCATGGAATGACAGTGGTCGTACTCATTTCGGTGTTGTACGCCGCGATGGCGATGGTTCTGACATGCGCTGGTTTACCGGCCCAACACGTAGCGCCACCCATGTCATGGGTGCCTTTGAAGACAGTGGCAGGGTTTATGTGGATGTGGAAATGTCTGAATCAAATCCTTTCCCATTTATGCCTATGCAGGATGGATTGAGCTGGGATCCAGTTCGAGGCACCAGCTATATGACACGACTGTCAGCAGATATGAACAATCGTAGTATCACTGGCTATGACATAGAACGTCTCTATGACTATACCGGCGCTTTGCCGCGACAGGATGACCGTTACAATACGGCATCGTATCGTTATGGTTTCCTGGGTACACGTGATAAAGATGCGCCAGATCCAAGGCAGGCAAATGCCGGTTACCTGCGTATGGATCATGCGACGAGAACGACTGATTTCTGGGATGCGGGGGCGGGTACTTCACTCGCAGAATGCTGTTTTGCACCAAAATCAGCGGATGCCAGGGAAGGAGAAGGATATCTCATGGGTGTTGCAACACGCAGAAATGAAAATGGAAGGGGTGACCTTGTTATTCTTGATGCGGAACATCTTGAGGATGGTCCTGTGGCAGTTGTACATTTACCTATCCGTGCAACCGGGCAGATTCACGGCTGGTGGGTACCTGAATCACAGTTGCCACAGGCCTGATACCACATGGAATTCAGAAAATCCGGAGATCATTCTTCGGCTTTTTTATAAACAGAATAAAAAAGGAAGTGAGATGAAGTTGGTGAGTAAATTTTTTGGGATGGCAGTATTTTTGCCGTCGGTTTTATTGGCGCAGAGTGAAGCAGGCTGTGAGGCATTAACCGGTTTTTCTCTGGAAGGGTATGACGTGGAAATTACCCGTGCTGAATGGTTTGAAAATAGAAGTACGCCTCCTGGATTTGCAGGGCCGGGAATTGAACTTCCTCCTCATTGCCATGTAGAAGGTGCCATTGATCGTCGTATAGGTGTCAATGATCAGGAGTACTACATTGGGTTTGCACTGAACCTTCCAGATGAATGGAATGGTCGCTTCCTGTTTCAGGGTGGAGGAGGCCTGAACGGCGTTGTGTCTGAGCCGCTAGGCAATAACGCCGCCGGAAGCAGAACAGGACTGGAAAGAGGCTTTGCCGTTGTTACGACAGACACAGGTCACCAGGCCCTGGGTCCATTTGATGCGTCATTTTTTGCGGACCAGGAAGCCACCCTCAATTTTCAGATCAAGGCCAACCCGAAAGTGACAGAAGTGGCCAAGCCTCTTGTCGAACATTATTATGGCAATGCGATTGATTACAGTTATTTTGCAGGTTGTTCCACCGGTGGCAGGGAAGGCATGTTGTTATCTCAACGGTATCCCTATTATTTCGATGGCATTATTTCCGGTGCTCCGGCAATGCGAACCAGCATGTCCAACATTGGCGTGCGATGGGTTGGTGTACAGCTTAACCAGGCAGCAGAGAGAGATAGAAACGGTTTACCCGTATCAGGTCCATTGCTGAATGCGGATGAAAGGAAATTGGTCATCGATTCACTCAAAGCTCAATGCGATGGGCTCGATGGAAGTAATGACGGTTTACTTTTTAATCCTCAGTCCTGTCAATTTGATGTCAGAGAGATAGCCTGCGATGCAGGCGCCACCGACCAGGGTTGCCTGGTTCCCGCAAAAGCGCGGGCGGTGCACATGGCCATGCAGGGACCCACAGACTCGCGTGGTGTACAGGTCTACCCGGCATTCCAGTACGACCCGGGTATTGATGATCCATCTGGCTTGCCCGGGATACTCAACAGCACCAATAACCCGCCTGAAGGCCCCGGCTCTGAAGGCAAGCTGTCAATCGATGTGGATGCCCAGGTTATGGAATTCACACAGCCCCACCTAGTGATGGGCGAGTCTACATCAGTGGTAATGAGTACTTTTGCGGATAATGGTAATAAGCAGATACTGTATCATGGCGCAGCTGACCCCTGGTTTTCCGTGAATGAAACCATTCGTTACTACGAGGAAATGGCGGAGTTCAATGGTGGACTCGATACAGTGAAACACTGGAGCCGTTTTTTCCACGTGCCAGGCATGGCCCATTGCCGGGGGGGTGATGAAACCCTGGATAATTTTGACATGCTATCCGCCCTGGTCGACTGGGTGGAAAACGGGAATGCGCCGGACAGCGTGGTGGCCACCGGCCAGAGTATGCCGGGGGTCAGCCGACCACTTTGTGCGTGGCCGGAATATCCTCACTTCGATGGAAGCGGGGATATCAATGACGCCAGTAATTACAGCTGCAGGCTGCCAGAAAACTGAAGGAGTGAATCGTGTGAAAACCTCTCCATCAATATTACTTACATTGGTGATTGTGGTTTTTACGCCGAATATTTCTGCACAGGCCCTGTCAGTATTTGGTGGAGATTCCAGGGCCAAGGCATGTTTTGATAATGCAGAGTATGTAGCGAAGAACATGCCCATCATCAGCAGATCCATGCTGGAGCCCTGTAACTACGCACTGGAATTTGGCACTCTCAGTCTGAAAGACCGTGCAGCGACTTATTCAAATCGGGGCATTATCCTTGCAGCCAACGAACGTATTGAATCTGCGATGTCGGATTACGAAAAAGCCATTTCCATTAGTCCTGGTACCCCCGAAATTTATGTCAATCGCGGTAATGCCTATTTCATGGATAGAAATTTTGTCATGGCACTTGATGACTATGATCATTCAGTAGCGCTGGGTATTCGGGAGCTGCATATCGTGCGATACAACATGGGAATGGCGCTGGAAAACATCGGCAATCTATCGGAGGCAGAGCAGCAATTTATCAGCGCATTGGAGCTTCAACCCGGATGGGAACTGGTTGAGGATCGTTTGGTGCGTTTAAGAGAGAAAATGCGCGAGGATTAATCAGTTTTCCGGTAGAGCTGCACGCGCCTGTTGACCACGTCGGCAATATAAACATCACCACCGTCATTGACTGTCAGGAAATGTCCCTCACCAAATTCGCCGTTTGCACTGCCGGGCCTGCCGAGGGAACCAATAATATTGCCTTCCATATCCACCTTGGCCCATTCACCATCGAATCCTGATGTCATGTACAGGTGGCCATCATCATGCATATAGATTGCGCAGGCCATGGCACTGAACTTCCATTCGTCGATATAGGTCCCATCTGTATCAAAAATCTGGACCCGAAAATTTTCACGATCAGCCACGTAGATGTTGTCGTTATCATCGATATCGATTGCATGGGCGACAGCAAACTCACCCGGGCCTGCTCCGCGACTGCCCCACTGTTTAATGAAATGACCATTTGAATCAAATTTCAGAACGCGTGGTTCTCCCCGGCCATGTCCCTGCGCGATATAAAAATTTCCCTGGCTGTCAAAGGTAATGTCATTGGGCTGGTCAAACAGCTCAGAGCCAGTGCTTTCATCCCAGAGGCCATTTTCACCTGGCGTTCCAAGAGTCATCAGCGGGTTGCCATCGGGATCCATTTTCATCACCGTGTGTGTACCGATGTCTGTCACCCAGATATTGTCATCAGCATCCACGCGCAGACCATGGCTGAATGTCCAGGTATCTTTTGGGCCGAAGGCGCGCATGTAATTACCGTCGGCATCAAATTCAAGCAGGGGATCTTCACCACGATGGAGAACAACCATATTGGAACTGCTATTGATACTGATGCCTGAAACGCGGGCAAATTCAAAGTTCTCAGGGAGGGTAAAGGCCTCACTGACATCTATAGCTTCATAACCTTCAAGGGTGTAGGCATTCAGTGGTAACAGGTCGCGATCAGGCCGTTGGGCTTCAGCTGGCAGGGATATCAACAAAGCCAGTACAGTTACAAAAGGGCAAACCAGGGGCCAGGAAGCACAGTTTTTCATAAAATTCTCCTCAAGAGGCGAAAGTATACCCAGTTCACAATATGCAAGTAAGTGAATAAATACCCGGGATTTCCTGTCTTGAGAAGCAGGGAATTCTCAATTATTCTGGCAATATTCGTTCATAGGAGCAGGAAATGACTGAGACCTCTAACAACTGTCCAAAATGCAGTCGGAAAATCATGCAGAGTATTTCCAACCGCTGTATGTACTGCGGTGCGAATCTGCCTGAAGAGCACCATTTGAGCGAAAAAGAAAAAGCAGAATTGCTGGCAGCCAAACTCGAGCGCTTCAAGGAGAACGAGGAAAATGCTGACCAGGTTATCAGCAAGATGCGCCAGGACTTTGCAATTCCAGAACCAAAGAAATCACGCAAGCAACGCAAGAAGGAAAATGCCGATGCCATCAATGCTGCTATTGCTGGCATCAACACTCAAAACAATGAAGGGAACGGTGATCCCAATAACTAGAACAAGCTATTGTTGAGCCCAGTTTCGCAATTCCTTAGGCAGCTCCAAAATCCTCGGTATCTATTTCAACACCCTGCACACCATCGGGATAGCGATTTCCTGACACGGTTTCCTGATTGATCAGGTTGTCCAGCTCTTCAATGATTTCCGGGCTGAGTGAAACCTCCAGTGCACCGAAGTTTTCTTCTGCCCAGGCAACATGCCGGGTACCCGGTATAGGAATAATATGCTCTCCCTTGGCCAGTAACCATGCCAGAGCCAGTTGAGCAGGAGTACATCCAGCACGTGTCGAAACATCGTCGTACTGCTCATACAATTCCATGTTTCTTGAATAATTTTCTTTATGGAAGCGAGGCATGTTTCTGCGAATATCGCCTTCTTCCAGTTGAGACTCGGGGTCAGTTAATTTTCCTGTCAGGAACTGCCGTGCCAATGGGCTGAAAGCAACGAAAGCAATGCCCAGTTCCCTGCATGCATCAAGCACGGCAATTTCAGCGTTGCGGCTCCACAGGGAATACTCGGTTTGCAGGGCTGTCAATGGATAGACTTCATGGGCCTTGCGAAGTGTGTCTGCTGACACTTCCGACATGCCAATGGTTCTGACCTTGCCTTCCTCAACCAGTCTGCCCATTTCACCCACACTGTCTTCAATAGGGACATGCTGGTCCCAACGATGAAGGTAATACAGATCAATGACGTCAGTCTGCAGACGAGTCAGGGCATCCTCGCAGGTTTTCCGGACGATTTCCGGACGAGCATCAATTCGACGTTTTCCTGTATCAGCATCCTTGAACAGGCCGCACTTGCTGGCAAGGACAAATTCATTTCTACGGTCTTTGAGAACCCTGCCTATCAACTCTTCGTTTTTACCGAAGCCATACAATGCTGCGGTATCCAGGAAGTTGTATCCGATATCGAGGGCTTTATGCAGGGTTTTTTCAGCTTCATCAAGATCAGGCGTGCCGTAGGCGTGTGACATGCTCATACAACCCAGGCCGATGGCGTTGACTTCAAAAGGACCCACTTTTCTCGTTAACACGTGTTTCTCCTGCTTTACCATTTCTTAAGAGAAAAGGGCCGGAACACCGGCCCTTGATGAACTACTGAGTGTTGCTTACTTCTGCGCTTCCATGCATTTTTCCAGACGGTCCAGGGTTTCCATCGCAGGCAAACACTGGGCAACGCTGCTATTGGGTTCACGGCCTTCTTCGATAGCCGCAAAAAACTCGCGATCCTGCAGCTCAATGCCGTTCATGCTGACATCTACATTGCTGACATCGATCTGTTCTTCCTTGCCGGTGAACAGGTCGTCATACCGGGCCAGATAAGTACCGGTGTCGCCAATGTAGCGGAAATAAGTCCCTAGAGGACCATCGTTGTTGAATGAAAGGGATAGTGTGCACAGAGCGCCCGAGGGTGTTTTCATGCCAATGGACATGTCCATGGCAATACCCAGGTCAGGGTGGGGCGGGCCTTCCAGGGCAAAACACTCTGACACGGTTTCACCGGTCTGGTACTGAAACAGATCAACGGTATGACAGGCATGGTGCCAGAGCAGGTGGTCTACCCAGCTGCGCGGCTCACCCTTGGCATTCATGTTGGAGCGGCGGAAAAAATAGGTTTGGACATCCATTTGCTGGATATTCAATTCACCCGCAGTGATCTTGTTGTGTACCCACTGATGAGATGGATTGAAACGGCGGGTATGGCCAGCCATCGCGATCAGACCAGTTTTCTGCTGTGCTGCGTGAATGGCCTGGGCGTCTTCAAGAGTATCGGCCATGGGGATTTCCACTTCCACATGTTTGCCGGCTTCCAGGCACCTGATGGCCTGTTCAGCATGTACCTGTGTAGCTGAAGTGATAATGGCGCAGTCCGCATCCTGGGCCAGACATTCATCAATATCTGTGCTCCAGTGCGGGATACCCCTGGCTTCAGCAGCAGCTTTTGTCGCATCTTCACGGCGACCCAGAATAGAAACGACTTCGACGCCATCGATATTGTCGATGCCATCCATATGTTTCTGGGCAAATGCACCATGTCCAATCATCAGTACCTTCATTTTAAATCCTTAATTAAGTAATCGTTGAATATTGAGTATTAATAAATAGTGGTAGTTGTTTTTACTTATCGAGATCTTCCAGGGAGTCCACATATACCAGGCCAGCTTCTTCCAGGCGTGGTCTCATGTTGTAAATGTCCAGGCCAAGCTCGCCATTTTGCAGGCGTTCACGCTTGGCAACTTCTGCATCTTCACGGGCTTTACTTTTATCGCGAACCGCTTCGGCATGTTGGCGTTCCACAACGCAGACACCGTCGCCATCGGCAACAATGATGTCACCGGGATTTACCTGTGCGCCAGCGCAGACGACGGGAATGTTGACTGATCCCAGAGTCTCCTTGACAGTTCCCTTGGAATGTATGGCCTTGGACCAGACAGGGAAATCCATTTCTTTCAGATCCAGGGTATCACGGACACCAGCATCGATAATCAGACCTTTAACCCCTCTTGCCTGGGAGGAATGAGCCAACAGGTCACCGAAAAAGCCATCCGTGCTGTCAGCAGTAACAGCAACGACAAGAATGTCCCCGGGCTGGCATAGCTCAATGGCGACATGCACCATCCAGTTGTCACCTGGCTGGGCCAGGATTGTGACTGCCGACCCTGCGATCCTTGGACCGTCGTAGACAGGGCGCATATAGGGCTTCATCAGGCCCACGCGCCCCTGGGCTTCATGGACTGTTGCAACGCCCATTGTGCCGAGTTCATCGATCACGGCCTGGTCAGCCCGGTGAATATTTCTTACTGCGACGGGTTTATGCATATTGGATCCTGGGGAGTAATTAAGACTAAGTTAAAACGGAGGCACATTATATGAGGACTGCCCCAAGGGCTCAAATGAGAATTCAGCTATGCCGGTCATTTGAATCTGACGGGGAATTACCGATAATGCTTCTCCGGTAGCGGTTAATTCAAGGAATATTCATGACAAACGTCAGTCAAAACGCCATCGCCTGCATGTTGATGCGTGGCGGGACATCCAAGGGGACATATTACCTGGATAGTGACCTGCCCAGTGATCCTGCAGCCAGGGAGGAGGCTTTGCTGCGAATCATGGGTTCTCCTGACAGCAGGCAGATTGATGGTGTGGGCGGCGCTCACCCCCTGACCAGCAAAGTGGCCATTATCAAGAAGTCAGAAAGGGAAGGCATTGATGTGGATTACCTCTTTGTCCAGGTGGTTGTAGACGAGGCGCGAACCACAACTGCCCAGAATTGCGGCAATATCCTGGCAGGCGTTGGCCCGTTTGCTATCGAAAAGGGGCTTGTTCAGACCCAGGATGGTGAAACCGTAGTCACGGTATTCATGGAAAATACCGACAGCGTGGCTCGTCAACGCATCCAGACCCCTGGCGGTCAGGTGCAATACGATGGTGATGCCAGGATTGATGGCGTTCCCGGCACCCATGCCCCGATCATGATTGAATTTGTAGGTGTGGCCGGATCCAGCTGTGGAGCTTTGTTTCCAACAGGCAATGTTGTTGATGTAGTGGACGGAATTACTGTCACGATGGTCGATAATGGAATGCCTGTTGTTATGATGGCGGCCGAGTCCCTGGGATTAAAGGGAAACGAGGAAATCGAGATGCTGGAAAACAATCAGGCTCTGAAAGATAGAGTAGAGGCCATACGTCTCAAAGTTGGCCCAATGATGAACCTGGGTGATGTCAGTGACAAAACAGTGCCAAAGATGACGATTGTATCAGCCCCTCTTAATGGCGGCCTCATCAACACGCGCAGTTTCATTCCCCATAGGGTCCATGAAGCAGTTGGTGTGCTTGCAGCGGCAAGTGTTGCAGTGGCAGCGACCACTACCGGTGCAGTAGGGCATGACATGGCGAACATTCCGGGAGGTGATCGAAAACTCTGTTATGTTGAACACCCAACCGGGGCACTTGCAGTGGAAGTGGAGAAGAGCGAAGATCCTGATGAGCTCGAACCGAAAAGTGTTGCGATTATGCGAACAGCCAGAAAACTTTTTGATGGCAGGGCTTTTTATATTCCGGAAGCATAAAAATCATGAATAGACAAAAAAATGTTACACGTGGATTCCTGATGTTGCTGGCAATAATGCTTTCACCATTAACAGCAGGGCATCATTCCTTTTCAGCACAATATGATGCTGATCAGCCCATTTCCATTTCGGGTTACCTGATAAAAATGGAATGGCGCAATCCACATGTTTATTTTTTCCTGGAAGTAGAGAATGGTGAAGAAATAGAGGAGTGGGCTTTTGAGATGGGTTCGCCGATAGCAATGGAACGCAATGGATGGACGCGCAATTCTGTACAAGTGGGTGACATACTGGAAGTGGAAGGAAGCCTGGCACGTGATGGCAGTAACCTGGTCAATGCCAATACTGTATATCTTGGCGAAACACGGCGTCGTTTATTTGCAGGCTCCAGCAGGGAAGAGGAAAACCAATGAAAATTTTGACGGGATTTTTATTGTGTATTTTCACTGGCTGTATATTTGCTCAGGAACCAACACCACGTTTTGAGGATGGCACTGTCAATCTTGGTGCAAGTAAAGGTGAGATTGGTCACTGGAACAGCGGGGTAGGTAATCTTTCGGAAAATTTTGTAGAAATGAACGGAGCATTTCTCGTGCATCCGGAGGAAATAGACAAGGTTGCTCCGTTTCGTCCCTGGGCAAAAAAGATAGTGCAGGAACGTCTGGCGACACTTGGACGTGATGACCCACACCCCCGTTGTATGCCGCCTGGCGGACCACGTCAGTTTCACACCCCCTGGGGTCTTGAAATCGTTCATGACCGTGCACTCGAACGTATTCTTGTCATGTCAGGAGGGGCCAACAGAAGCTGGCGCGAAATCTGGCTGGATGGTCGAGAGCATCCTGATCTGGATACCTATACTCCAACGTTCTTTGGTCATTCCGTTGGCTATTGGGAAGGGGATACCCTGGTGGTTGATACTGTAGGATTTAACGAGAGATTCTGGTTTGCCCGCAGACCTACAGGCATGCCTCATACCTTTCAATTACATTTGATAGAACGAATTTCCCGACCTGATCATGACACGCTTCATTACGAAGCGACAATCGATGATCCTGGCGCTTACACCAGGCCATGGACTGCTTCCTGGGATATACCCTGGTCAGATTTTCCAATGACAGAATATTTCTGCCAGGATAACAATCTGGACCTGGAGCATATTGTCGGACCACAATCACAATAAAAGCTGGTTTTTTAGCCGGAGAGCAGCGTACCGTAGCCGGGTACACGGGCATCCACCCCCAACAGTTTTGCGCCTTCGTAAAGCGCATGCGGAGTGCTGGAAACAGCGGGTCGGCCGGTTCGTGACTCAACGGGTTCAAGAACATCCAGAGTAATCAATCCACCACAACTGATAAGGATGGCATCGGTGTCACCTGCAGCATTGCCTGCGTCACTGCAGAAATCGATCAGTTGAGGATGTGTTACGGAAAAAATATCTTCTACAGCTTCAATGCCCATTCCTTCAATATGTGTGACATTGAAGTCATGTTGCTCAAGAAAACGCACCAGACGATTGTTGACTTCATCGTTATAGGCCGTTGCACAAGCGATATTTTTACCGCCAACCTCTCTTAATCCATTGATGATGCCGTTGCTCATGGTCGACACCGGCAAACCGGTTGATGCAGTAATAGTGGTAACAAGACGTTCATTAAACTCCCGCCCCTGGTAAAAGGTGAGAGATGTGCCCATAACCATGATGGCGTCCACGTTTTGTTTGACGAGCTTGTCTGCAAGGGCGGGAATATCGCCAATAACAGCATCGTAGCCTTCAGGTGTCATAGTTTTCAGATCCAGATTTTCCACCACGTAATCAATCTTATCGCCATACATCCGAATGGCTTCTTCCGGCACATCGCGATCGATTACTGGAAAGATCATGCCAAGCTTCGGTCGGGCCTGCGCAAACAAAAGGCCGGGAAAGGCTCCAATCAAGCCTGCATAAACACTGCGTTTTACTACCTTTCTTCTGGATATGGTCATCAGGAAACACTCCACTCGGAGAATAAAAAAAGAATATGTCATTCGATGCTAACGAATTGCCTTCATTCCTTCAATTAATCAAAGAAGGTGTGATTTAATACTTTGAAAGTAAAGCATTATCCCGGGGACTTAATGACAATCAAAAAATCCTTTTTCCTTTTTTTGCAAGCAGTGTTCATGGCATTGTTGATCACTGCCTGCAGCCAGGAACAATCCGATATTAAGGACACTGTTTCCGATGCAATGCAGGAAGATGAGAATCGGGAAAACAGCCCCCAGACCCAGTCCGCACCAGCCCCGTTGCCCTTGGTCATTTTTCCAGCCCAGGAAAGGGAACTGGCCTCTCCTGAGGTTATCTCCAGGGGCGAAACAGTCTATGAAAGCCTGTGCCGTGCCTGCCATGGCCGTGATCTGAGAGGTGGTGACCAGGGAGGTCCGAACCTGTTGCGCTCACAGGTCGTACTGAATGATCAGCATGGTGAGTTGATAGGGGAAGTTATCCAGAATGGTCGCAGCAATCCCGGCATGCCGCCGATGCCGCCATTGCAGGTCTCACCGGATGATCGCGTTGCTGTTGCTGAATTCATCCACAGCGTCTGGGCAAACCAGTCAGGCCAGGGAGGACCGCCGCCGGGAGAAGAAGTGGAACTGGATATTCTCGTTGGTGATGCAACGGCAGGCGAAGCTTACTTCAACAGTAATTGTACTGGTTGCCATTCAGTCACAGGTGATCTTCAGGGTATTGCTGGAAAGATTTCTTCACCTGAATACCTGCAGAATTCATGGGTGGCCGGTAGACGCTGGGGTTCACCAGATCCCGAGGCAGATCCTGCAAGACGTCAAGTTACAGTGTCCGTTCAACTCGACAATGGCGAGATTTATGCCGGTACATTCAACAGGCGTGATGATTTTTTTATCAGTCTTACCACGGATGAAGGCCGGCGCATGAGCTTTGCTCTTCATAAAAATGCGAGTCCACGAGTGATGCAGATTGAAGTCAACGACCCTATGCAGGGTCATCGGGATTTGTTGTCAGAACTGACGAATGAAATCATGCATGATGTCACTGCTTACCTGGTAACTTTGCAATGAACAGTATGATTAAAAAGTTAAGTGTTATAACCGGGCTGTGTTTGTGTTCAGGAATTTTGCCCGCACAGGGTCTTGATCCAGCTGAGCTGCTGCAACCGCTGGAAAATGAATGGTTGTCCTATTCCGGTGATTACACCGGGCAGCGTTATAGCCGACTAACCCAGGTCAACAAGGACAATGTCAGCCGGATGACATTGGCCTGGACAACACGCGTTAATACGAATATTCGTACCCAGGGGAATTTGGTCACGCAGCAGGGCGGGGAAGGAGATGGTAACTACCTGCCGCCAGGTGCAAACCTGAAAGGCAGCTTCATTGTCATGAACGATGTCATTTACGTGACCTCGCCTGATCATGTTTGGGCAATGGATGCCCGGGATGGGACTGAATTGTGGCATTACTTCTGGCATTCCCGTGGTGGAATCCATATCGGCAACAGGGGGCCGGCCATCTGGCATGACTCCCTGTTTTTTGAAACGCCAGATAACTATCTTGTTTCCCTGAATATTCATACTGGTAAAGAAAACTGGCACGTGGAAATCGCACCACTGGAGCAGCAGTATTTTTCCACGATGGCACCCATAGTCGTGGGAGATCATTTACTCGTTGGCACTGGAAATGATCTGGACAGTCCGGGATTTCTGCAATCATTCGATCCCGCTACCGGTGAATTGCAATGGAAGTTTTATACAACCCCCCAGAATCCAGGTGACCCTGGCCTTGATACCTGGCCAAATCTGGATGCGGCGCGCAATGGTGGCGGGCAGGTTTGGGTACCGGGCGTCTATGATCCGGAAACCAATTACTATATTTTCGGCACAGGCAATCCCACACCCGGATATACCGGGGTCGCCAGGGCAGGGGATAACCTGTTTACCTGTACACTGATTGCAGTGGATGTGGAAACCGGTGAGATGGTCTGGTACCACCAGACATCGCCTCACGATACACATGATTGGGATTCAGCACAGACACCCATCCTGATTGACGGAGTTATAGATGGAGAGCCCAGAAAGCTGGTTTCCACGGCTGCCCGTAATGGCTATTTCTTTACTGTGGATCGTATCACTGGCGAACCTGTTGTTACGAAAAAATACGGAACATATTCCAACTGGGACCTGGGGGTACGTGAAGACGGGTCCCCCGAACCTAACCCGGTAAAAGAGGCGATCATTCCGGGCTCGATTGTTTCACCTATTGAAGGTGGTGTAGCCAACTGGCAACCCCCTGCATTCAATCCTGTTCTTGGCCTGTTTTATACCCATGAAAACAATGGATTCAATATTCTCTACCTGACAGATCCGGATCCCCGGGGATCCATGGGGCTCGGTGGCAAGAGTGCCGCCATTGTAGGTTTCGAAGAAGCGGCCTTTAATGCCCTGGATTATCGAACAGGAGAGCCTGTGTGGCGACATGAGTGGCCCGGGGGAAGTGCGGTTGGTATTGGCGTACTTACCACGGCAACAGGATTGGTATTTACAGGTGATGGCAGTGGCAACATGGTAGCCTTCGATGGTGCCAATGGTGATCTGCTCTGGCATACCCGGATTGGAAATCCGACCAATGCGCCTCAAACTTATCAGGTGGATGGCAGGCAGCATCTTCTGGTGGCAGTCAGGGATACACTGTATGCCTTTGTACTATATTAGAGCACCTTACTTAACCAGGAATAGAATCTGAAAATGGCTGACCAGCGAATTCGTTATGGCATGGTAGGCGGCGGTGAGGGAGCCTTCATCGGCGAGGTTCACCGTATGGCTGCCCGACTGGATGGCCGCTTTGAACTGGTTTGCGGTGCTTTCTCCAGTAATGAAACCCGCTCCCTCAATTCCGGCAAGGCGCTTGGATTGGTTGAGAAACGCTGTTATGCGGATTTCTTTACCATGTGCGAGATTGAACATTCCCTGCCTGAAGAGCAGCGCATGCAATGCGTTGTTATCGTTACTCCAAATCATACGCACTTTGGCATTGCAGCGACTGCACTCAAGCATGGATTCCATGTGCTGTCAGACAAGCCGGCCACTGCAACACTGGATGAATGCAGGCAACTTGCCTGGCTGCTGGAAGACAATAACCTGTTGTATGGACTAACACATACCTACACAGGCTATCCGATGATCAGGGAAGCCAGGGAGCGCATAGCAGCAGGCCAATTGGGCAGCGTTCGCAAAATACTGGTGGAATATACACAGGGCTGGCTGGCTGAGAAGGAAGAAGACGATGACAATCCACAGGCGGCATGGCGTCTCGATCCTGAAAAAGCGGGCAGCAGTTGCTGCATGGGAGACATAGGCGTGCATGCCTTCAACCTGGTGGAATTTGTTTCAGGATTGGCCGTAACTGAATTGAATGCAGAATTGAATCGCATTGTTGAAGAAAGAGTTCTTGATGATGATGGCACGGTTTTGCTCCATTTTGAAAACGGCGCACATGGAACATTAATTGCCAGCCAGATTTGTGTGGGCGATGAAAATAATCTGCGGCTGCGCATCTATGGTGACAAGGCCAGCCTGGATTGGCAGCAGATGGAACCCAACACGCTTTGGATAAAATACAATGACAAGCCGACAGAAATGATTCGCACAGGCACGGCTGCAACGGGCCCCGGCGCTGCGGCTAATACGCGCATTCCTCCAGGGCACCCCGAAGGTTATATCGAAGCCTTCGCCAATCTTTACCGAACTTTTGCCGATGAAATTGTTGCGGCAATAAACGGAGAGGTAATCGACAAGACGATACCGGGTATTGATGATGCATTACGGGGCATGGCATTTATAGAAACGACTGTAGCATCTTCTGATGAAGGGAATGTCTGGAAAACCATGCCGGATAATTTCAGTAACGAGTAACGACTTTTCAGGATAGTCGACATGAATTTAAGAGAGCAGTTATGAAGGGACCAGCAATTTTTCTCGCCCAGTTTGCCGACAACAAAGCACCGTTTGACACCCTGGATAATATGGGAAAGTGGGCGTCCGAGCTTGGTTATGTCGGTATCCAGGTGCCTACAGATCCTTCATTGTTTGACCTGGAGGTAGCGGCAGACAGCCAGGATTATTGTGATGATATCGCCGGAAGGTTGAGTGAACAGGGTATCCAGATTACGGAGCTGTCCACCCATTTGCAGGGGCAGCTGCTGGCCGTGCATCCGGCTTACGAAGCAATGTTTGCTGGATTCGCGGCACCTGAAGTACGGGACAATCCCGGTGCCTGGCCAGAATGGGCGACCAATCAACTGGTCGCTGCGGCAAAAGCCAGTAAAAGATTAGGCCTGAAAGCGCATGCCACTTTCTCCGGTGCCCTGTTATGGCACACCATGTATCCCTGGCCACAGCGACCTGCTGGACTGATTGAGGCTGGGTTTGAGGAGCTGGCTAAACGCTGGCGCCCGGTACTGGATGCTTTTGCCGAAAATGATGTGGCCTGTTGTTTTGAAATACATCCGGGCGAAGATCTGCATGATGGTGCCACCTTTGAGCGTTTTCTTGAGGCGGTGGACAATCATGCCGCGGCATCCATTTTGTATGATCCGAGCCATTTTCTTTTGCAGCAACTGGATTACCTGCAGTTTATTGATTTGTACCATGAACGGATCAAGGCTTTTCATGTAAAAGACGCAGAGTTCAGGCCCAATGGTCGCTCCGGTGTTTATGGTGGCTATCAAGGGTGGAAGGATCGTCCGGGACGTTTCCGCTCACTGGGTGACGGGCAGATCGATTTCAAACAGATATTCAGCAAATTTGCCCAATATGGCTATGAAGGTTGGGCGGTTCTGGAATGGGAATGTGCATTAAAGCATCCTGAAGATGGCGCAAGGGAAGGGGCGCCTTTTATCAGGGAGCACATGATTCGTGTTACCGACAAGGCCTTCGATGATTTCGCCGCATCAGGTGTTGATGATGCCGGTAACAGAAAAATTCTTGGACTGGATCAGGACTGACTACCAGGGTCTGTGATTCTGGAAGCGTTTTTCCAGGAAATCGATAAACAGTTTCACTTTTGCTGAGAGATGACGGCGGTGCTGGTAGATGGCAACGATGTCACGCTCGATCCCGCACCAGTCTTCCAGTACGGGGACCAGGTGACCTGCCTTGATGTCATTGGAAAGATAGTAATCTGGTAAATAGGCCATTCCCAATCCGTTACGGGCTGCCGCCAACAGGCAATGACCGCTGTTGCTGTGCCATGCGCACTTCCCGGTCACTGACACTTTTTCCTCTCCGCGCACAAAACGCCAGGGTTTGCTGGTGCCGTATTCAGTAAACATCACACAAGCCATGAGTTTCAGGTCGGAAGGCTCCTCGGGTGTGCCTACCTGCTGTAAAAACTGTGGACTGGCCACCAACTGGAAAGTGGTTTTGGCCAGAGGTTTGTTCTCGACGTTGATATCGGTGCGGGCACCCACCTGGATGGCAACATCGTAGGCGTCTTCAATGAGGTCTACCTTGCGGCTGGAGAAATTATGTTCGATCTCCAGGGTGTCATGTTCTTTCAGGAAATCTGCGATAGCGGGAACAATATGCATCTCCCCGAGAAGGTTGGGTGAACTGAGTTTTAATATTCCCGTGGCCTGCTGCTGGAATTCAGAAACTGTTTGCTCAATTTCTTCGAGGTCTTCAATGACCTGTTTGCAGCGTTCGTAGTAGAGGTTACCCAGTTCGGTCAGGGAGAGCTTCCGGGTAGTGCGATGCAAAAGGCGAGTGCCAAGGCGTTCTTCCAACTGGCTGATGCGTTGACTGACATGTCCCTTTGATACTCCCAGTGCCTGGGCAGCGCCGGAAAAGCTGCCCACTTCCACCACTTTGACGAGTTCTTCAAACCCTTCCCATTGGCTCATGGTACTCACTCTCACTCTCTTTAATGTTCACGAATATAAACAAAAAATTGGCAGAATGAAAATTGCTTTATATTTAAAAACAGTAAGTTTTCGAGGAAAGCGCCATAACTAATTGAAAAATATATAGTTATGTTTATTCGTCATCAGCAGGTGCAACGTTCCTCGACTGGATCAGCCACTGACCATTTACCTTAACTATGTCATCGACACCACGACCCACAGCAATCATGCGTGCAGGGGAGTCCGGACCATTGGCGCCAAAATAAGTTACCCAGTAAGCATGGTGGCGTGCATGGGTGGGGGTCACAAATTCTGTCCAGTAGTTTTCCGTGGCATGGTACATGGCAGCAGGTGGGTTCCCCTCAGCGGCTTGCTGGGCACGGCCATCCCGAAAGTCAGACATCATTTTATGCAGGGCATCGCGGCCTTTAATGTCACCAAAGGAGCCGTCCTCAGTAAATACAGCGACATAGGCATCCGGGTCGAACGAATCAAGAGCCCGGGTATATCGCCACATCAGTTCTTCGATGGCTTCACGGTCAGCCATTCGTTGCAGGATGTCATCCTCCTGGGCAACAGAAGGTACGCTTGATATGGCAAACAGCAGACTGAACCCACAAAGCGTGATCTTAAGAAGTCGTTTCATTTTAATTTTCTCCGGTTAAATTATTCTCAGGTATGGTTTCAGGTTCTTTGAAGAAGAACATGAATCCAAGTAATACGGCAAATGCCATGCCGGCCGGTATCAGCCAGATGGTGGTCCAGTTGTGAATATTTTCTGCGACAAGGTAGTTATCAACAATAGCGCCTGACGCCCATGATCCAATCACCATACCGACACCATACGTGGCAACATGGATAAAGCCCTGTGCACTGGAACGGATGTTGGAAGGAGCGAATTTGTCCACATAGATTTGGCCAGTGACAAAAAAGAAATCAAAACAGACCCCATGAAGAATGATGCCGGTATAAAGCATAAAGACCAGCGAATCGTTGTCGCCAAATGCAAACATCACGTAGCGCAGTACCCAGGCTGCCATGCCTACCAGTAACATCCTTTTCACACCGAGTCTGATAAAAAAGAAAGGGATCAGGATAAGGAAAAGTACTTCCGACATTTGTCCCATGGTCATCTTTCCGGCTGCATTTTCCATCCCGGTTTCATTCAGGAAGGCATTGGCAAAGTTGTAATAGAAAGTCAGTGGTATGGATATCAAAAGAGAGCCAATAATGAATACAGCGAAGGAACGGTCCTTCATCAGAGAAATTGTTTCAAGTCCTAGAAGTTCAGCTATCGTTGCCTTATGACCCACACTGCTTGGGGGAGTATCAGGGAGGAAGAAACAGTAAAGGCCCATGACAAGAGAGCTTGCTGCACCAAAACGCAGGGGGACATTGGTGGCTTCGATGGAGTCACCTGTCATGGAAGGCCACATAACGCCAATAATCAATCCAACAACTATCCAGCCCAGTGTGCCCATGACACGAATGCCGGGGAATTGTTTGCCCGGATCATCCATCTGGTTGAATGATACTGAATTGGCCAGTGCCAGAGTGGGCATATAACACAAGGCATAAGCCAGTAGTGTCCAGAAAAAGATGCCGGGATCAGTGATGCCCGAGATAGTCCAGAGCAGAATAGCGCCAAGCAGGTGCAAAATCCCCATCACTTTTTGTGCAGAGAAAAAACGATCTGCCAGCATGCCGACAATAACAGGTGCAAATATAGCTCCCCAATTCATGGTGCTATAGGAAGCACCAACCGATATACCATCAAAGCCTATATTAAGCAGGTAGGTTCCCATCGTGACATTCCAGGAACCCCAGATGAAAAATTGCAGGAACATCATGGCCGACAGTTTTATTCGTATTGATGTATTCATTTTTTATTCTTGTTTTTGAGTTAAAGACGGATGTGTTTTTCTTTTGAGCAAGATAAAAGATAAAAGATCAAAGATAAAGGGGTTAAGAATTAAGGGGGACGCCTGAGGCTGGGAATATTCTCACCTTTATCCTTTATCTTTTATCCTTTATTCTGTTTTTATTATCTCTGGGGGGATGAATCAATGGTCAAGCGCAGGAAATTATTACAAGCCACTGCAGCCGGTAGTGCTGCATTCGCCGGGATGTTACCAGAATCCATGTTTTCACAAACAAATGAATTATTTTCCATATCACTAGCAGAGTGGTCTCTGTTCAGGCGTCTTTTTGGTGGTGAAATCAGTAATCTTGATTTTCCTGCCTATGCGCGCAATCAGTTTGGGATTGATGCGATCGAGTATGTGAATCAGTTCTGGATGGATAAGGCTGAGGACAAAAATTACCTGACTGAATTAAAAAACAGGTGCGACGACAACGGTGTACAAAGCGTATTGATCATGTGCGACAGGGAAGGCGCGTTAGGCGACCCTGATAATGATGCTCGCACTACTGCAGTGACCAATCATTTCAAATGGGTCGCTGCAGCTGCCTGGCTGGGATGTCATTCCATCCGGGTCAACGCCCAATCTGAGGGTGAATATGAAGAGCAGCAGAAACTGGCAGCCGACGGTCTGAATCGCCTTTGTGAATTTGCCGGGGACTACGGTATCAATGTCATCGTGGAAAACCACGGTGGTCTGTCCAGCAATGGCAAGTGGTTGTCCGGTGTCATGGAAATGGTTGAAGCTGAAAATTGCGGGACTCTCCCTGACTTTGGCAACTTTCGAATCACTCCCGATGAAATGTATGACCATTATCTCGGTGTGGAAGAGCTCATGCCTTATGCAAGGGGAGTCAGTGCCAAAACCTACGATTTTGATGAATCGGGCAACGAAACGTTTACCGATTTTGAACGGATGCTGCGTATAGTCCTTGATGCAGGCTTCCGTGGCCATATTGGTGTCGAATATGAAGGTCGAATCATTGAAGATATCGAGGGGGTCAAATTAACCAAGGCGCTCCTGGAAAGAGTAAGAGATCAGCTCCAGCCGGAATACGCCTGATTTATTCAAACAGCAAATGAAAGCAACCATCCGTCCCCTGGACTCAGGGGATTATCCTGCATTCTTTACCTACCTGAATGCCCAGCTGGAAGAAAACGGAAAGAATGGCAATCCGCTTTTTCAACCGGTTTCCCGCGAGATCGATATTTTCCCGGTAGAAAAAGAAGCAGCCTTTGTTTCAGGCCTGAGTAAATCCGTGGGTCAAACGGGATGGCGCAGAGCCTGGGTGGTTTGCAATGAGGATGAAGAAATAATGGGGCATGTGGATCTTAGGGCGCACTCTGATTCTACAATTCATCACAGGGCATTGCTGGGTATGGGGGTTGGATTGACGTTTCGTCAGCAGGGACTTGGCAGACAATTGCTTGAGTTTGCGTGTGACTGGATCAGGCAGCACGAAGTGCTTGAGTGGATTGATATCGAAGTGCTAGCCGTCAACACACCTGCCGTGGCGTTATACGAAAATGCCGACTTTGAGCTGTTGTGTGAGATACCGGATCTCTATCGTATTGACGGAAAGCAGGAGTCTGTGATCCGCATGGCGCGAAAAGTCTAGCCTGGCTTGCAGTGTTCTTTTTGGGTTCAGGTTAATACGGTATAATCAGGTTCAGTTTCACTAGTCTCGCCTTTATCACAGTACATCCCTTTACATCCTCTTTACCCCACGGAGTCATCACTTGCTACAAAGGAAGAAATCCAATTTTGCCTTTAACTTTGCATTAGTCGGCGCTGTCATTGCATCTGTAAGCCATGCGGCTGAAGAGGAGATGGCAGTCGAGGAAATTGAAGTGATCGGCATTACACCAGGCTCTGCCCAGGGGGTAGCGGTCAGCCAAATACCCTTTGCAGTCCAACAGGGTAGTGCGGAAGATCTTCAGTCCAGTCAGAGTCTCGATATCAGTGAATTCCTGAACAGCCGTATGGCCAGCTTCAATATCAATTCTGCCCAGAACAACCCTCTGCAACCAGATGTTCAGTTTCGAGGTTTTACTGCGTCGCCCTTGCTGGGCTTGCCCCAGGGACTCGCGGTTTACCAGGATGGTGTGCGGCTGAATGAACCTCTCGCTGATTCAGTGAACTGGGATCTGCTGCCAAGATCTGCGGTCTATAGCATGGATGTTCTCAGTGGTGCCAATCCTGTATTCGGCCTTAACTCTCTTGGCGGCGCACTGGCTATTACCATGAAAAACGGATTCAACGCTGAAGGTACCCAGGTGGAAGCCTATGGAGGCTCCTGGAACAGGAACATGGTGAGCCTTGAAACAGGCAGCAACGATGGTGAGCTGGGTTATTACCTGAATATCAGTCGCTTTGACGAAGACGGGTGGCGGGATCTGTCTGAATCCGATGCCACTAATTTCTATGGCAGTATCAGCTGGCGAAATGAAGAGACATCCACACTGGATTTAATTTACCAGCGCGGTGAAAGTGACCTGGTAGGTAATGGTGCGTTACCGGCTGGTTTGCTGGCAATTGATAGAAGCAGTGTCTTTACAGCGCCGGATATTACAGAAAATGATATGAACATGATCAATGTCGATGCCAGTCATTTTCTCAGTAATGGCATTCAACTGTCGGGTAATGCGTACTGGCGAGAGAATAAAACCAACTCTTTCAATGGCGATGGCTCGGAGTTTGAACTCTGCGAATATTACGGGGGCGCTCAATCCCTTTTTGAAGAGGCCGATGATATCGAGGACGCTCTTGAAGATCAGCTGGGAATTGAGCTTGATGATATCTGTGAAGGGGAGGTGGATACCATTACCAGTTTTGATGAACTGGAATCTTTTATTGAAACTGAAGCGGCGTTGGCCGGACTGGATGCAGAAGCCTTTGAACTGGAAGATATTATTGATGAGTTAAGTGGCTCAGGCACTATTTCAGATGAAGCGATAAACAATATCAGCCAAAGGAGACAGGAGAGTACAGGATTCAATGGTCAGATTGTGTTTAACGAGGATTTCTTTGGTGCTGATAACCATCTGATCATTGGCTACAGTTATTTCAGGGGGGAGTCCGGTTTTGAATCTGTCCTTGAGCTCGCCAATCTGGATCCTGTCACACGAAGTACACAGGGACTCGGGACTGGCCTATTTTTTGATGAAGCCGAAACGGATATCCGAACAGATATTGAAAGCAACAGCTGGTTCTTCAGTAATACCTGGAATGTGAATGATCAATTGTCCCTGATTCTGTCCGGTCGTTATAACGACACCCAGGTGACATTGCGTGACCGTTCAGGTGAACGTCCTGAGCTAAACGGGGATCATGATTTTTCACGTTTCAATCCTGCCCTTGGATTTACGTTTGATGCCACAGACCAGGCAAATATCTATGGCGTGTACAGTGAAGCCAATCGAGTACCTACGCCTATCGAGCTAGCCTGTAATGAAGGTGTGTTTACGCTTGCCCAGCAATTTGCAGAACTGGCAGGCGAGGACCCTGATGATATTGATTTTGAATGTCGGTTGCCGAACGCCTTTCTTGCTGACCCACCCCTTGAGCAGGTGGTGACCAGGAATATTGAACTGGGAGTCCGCGGGCAATGGGAATCCATTGATTACCAGCTGGGTATCTACAATGCCAGGAATGAGGACGACATATTGTTCCAGACAACCGGCCGCTCAACTGGCTTGTTTGCCAATGTAGATGAAACAGCACGTCGAGGACTTGAAGCCTCACTAAGCGGATCCACCGATTCACTGAGCTGGTATGCATCCTATTCCAGGCTGGAAGCCACGTTTGAAGATGATTTCAATGTGCTCAGTCCCAACCACCCCAATGCGGATGAAGAAGGCGAGCTGTTTGTACAAGACGGTGATCGAATACCTGGTTTGCCTGAAAACATCCTTAAAGTGGGGGGTGATTACCGAATTGGCAATAACCTGAGTGTAGGTGCCGAGCTTATTTACAACTCGGACCAGGTGATGCGTGGTGATGAATCCAATGACCTGGAAAAGGTTGATGGCTATGCGCTGGTTAACCTTCGCGCCAGCTATAATCTTCGCCAAAATTTCGTGGTATTTGCAAGAGTCACCAACCTGTTTGACGAAGACTACGAGAACTTTGGTTTGCTGGGTGAAGAGCCTACTGAAGTGCTGCCTGATCTGGCAGATGACAGGCCCCTGTTCCTGGGTGTGGGTGCACCACGCGGGGCCTGGGTTGGTTTACGTTACCGCTTCTGAATGGTGATTGAAGATTACCTTGGGGCAGGACCGACGACGACGCCCCAGGGCGTTTCGCCCACAGCAATTTTTTTAACCACTTCAAAGCTTTCCACATCCACAACAGAAACATCATCTGAAGGGCCATTGGCCGAATAGAGAGTTGATCCATCCAGGCTCATAGCCAATCCCCAGGGACGTGGACCCACCACTACAGACTTCACCACTGCCTCTGTCGCCAGGTCTATCGCGACAACAGTCTGACCACGGCCATTGGCAACATAAAGTGTTGATTCATCAGGCGATAGAACAAGCCCCATTGGCAGTGCGCCTTCTGCAAGCGGAATTTCACTGGTCAGTGTATTGCTGGCGACATCAATTACAGCAATGCTTTCGCCAAATTCGGCGGAGACATAGGCCTTTGAACCATCCGAAGTGAAGATCGAATCTCTCGGTCTCAGCCCAACATCGATACGGGCGATTTCTTCACCGCTGGTTGCATTGATAACAGTGATGTCGCTGTCCACTTCACCTGTGACATACACAAGGCTGCCATCAGGAGAGAGGCGGACGCCTTCAGGTTCAAGCCCTGTAGGTACCTGCATCAGAATTTCAC
>Ga0181559_10000222_pt1 | contig 49141 bp, 49 predicted proteins | sample 011ome_21_FD_133752 | JGI IMG/M metagenome (GOLD analysis project Ga0181559, IMG submission 133752) | Coastal salt marsh microbial communities from the Groves Creek Marsh, Skidaway Island, Georgia - 011508AT metaG (megahit assembly) | ecosystem: Environmental > Aquatic > Marine > Intertidal... | reverse complement strand
TTTCGATATCTTTGGCAATGTCCTGCAGCAGGACTTCTCGAAGTCGCAGTTTGCTGTTGGTATGGGCAGCTGCATCGAGCTTCAAGGCATCTGTTGCCCGGGTCATTGCGACTTCCATTAATTGCTCCGAGCTGCATAGCTCGTCCAGAAACCCTGCGTGTACCGCTTCTTTAGCAGAGAAGTAGTAGGCAAAGTTAACGGCCTTGTTCAACTGTTGGGGGGTTAGCCGTTGTCTGAGCGCGCGAATGGCAAAGTGCGGTACGGTCATACCTATCGCCACCTCATTTGCCGCGAACTTCGAATCTCCGTCAACGCCAATTCGATAATCAGTAGACATCAACAGGAAGCAACCCATGGCGATTGCGTGTCCACTGCAGGCGGCGATAGTAGGTAAGGGGAAGCTCAACAGACGTTCAGACAGGCGCGCGCCGCTACTCAACATGGAGTAAGTCTGCTCTTGATCTCCTGATTTGAACACGCCAAGGTCGAAGCCCCCGGAAAACATTTTCTCTCGACCAGTAATAATTACCACGCCTCCATTGGACTCTGCCTGGTCCAATGCAGCGTTTATGCCGGCTATCATCTCTACCGACATGACATTGGCTTTGCCATCATCCATGGAAATCGTAGAGACTCCATCCGAGAATTCGTAAGTTACAACTGGATTCGGATTCATAGTTTTTCAGTCGCTCTGTTGTGGAAATTGATTAACAGAATCGTAGTGTATCGATTGCGGACCAGAAAGGCCAAGCCTTGTGGTCGTCTTGGTTTTCCCGATTGTGGCCTTGCTCATTCACAGCCTACATTTATCTTAAAAGGCTGATAGTATCTGCAAGATCTCCTTCATTACTAAACGGATTGCTGGATTCATGAGAGGGTATCTCCTGGCCGCGTTTCCTTGTTGGAGTAATCGGTATGAAGATTTCGGTACCGGTGGCAGCAATGATTGCTGTGCTCGTTGGTTTCGCTGATAAAAATATAAAGGCAGCAGTTGTTACGCAGCGGAAAGACGCACTATGCCACAAATGACTCTATTTAAATCTGCGCCTGGAGACGTTAGGCATGGCAACAACTATTACTGAACTCGTGGACAAGATAGCGCGCTTGGAAAATCAACTTGTCGAAGAATGAAAAAAGCAACAGGAAGAATTTCACTACACTGTTGAAGATAATAAGATTAAGTTTGAACAAATAATTCTCGATACCCATCGCAAACTTAAAGTCGCAATTCTGCCGTGGTTAAAGTCCGCAACGCTACGGAATGTAATTTCTTCGCCCTTCATCTATTCGATGGTCATTCCAATCGCCTTTATGGATCTTACCGTGACTACTTACCAGAATGTTTGCTTTCGCTTGTATGGTATTTCACTGGTAAAACGCTCTAAGTATGTTGTTATGGACCGACACGAGCTGGCGTATCTCAATGGTATCGAGAAATTCAACTGTCTTTATCGTGGCTATGGCAATGGGGTAATTTTCTACACCCGAGAGATTATTGCGAGAACAGAACAATACTGGTGCCCAATCAAGCACGCGCGCAGAGTGGTTGGGACTCATAGGCGCTACGCAAATTTTGATGCTTGCGGCGATGCAGAAGGCGATCAAACGAAGCGGCTTGAATTTCGTGAAAGTTTGAAAGACACCGATTAAGGTTCTATGCAAAATCGATATTGAGAGAAGGTCTGTGACCCAGCGCAAGGCTTGGCTTGGCTATTGCAATCGCGGCCGCGACCTGGGAACAGCAGCTAGCGATTAGTCTGTCGTACCGCTCTCTGCTTCTCAATATTCCACTGTCTATCCTTGATGGTGGCGCGTTTGTCGTGGGATTGCTTGCCTTTGGCGAGAGCAATTTCTGCCTTGATCAGGTGGTTCTTCCAGTACAGCTTGGCGCAGACACAGGTGTAGCCTTTTTGTTGAGTGGCAATGAACAGCCTCGCCAACTCCTTCCTGTGTAAGAGCAGTTTTTTAGTGCGGCCCGGGTCGGCCACCACGTGGGTGCTTGCGGTGTTCAGCGGCGTGATGTTGCAACCCAGCAGAAACGCCTCGCCATTTTGTATCAGGACATAGCTATCCACCAGCTGCACTTTCTTGTCGCGCAGACTCTTAACCTCCCATCCCTGCAGCGCAATGCCAGCCTCGAACGTGTCTTCAATGAAGTAGTCGTGGCGTGCTTTTTTGTTCTGCACGATGGTGTTTTCGGGGACTTTTGGTTTCTTGGATTTCGCCATGGGGCGCGATTATAGCCTGTTCAAGATAGTTAAAAAGGAATCAAGGGAAATAGAGTAGCTATGGCGATTGTGCTTTTAGGCCAGCGGTTGATAGAATCCGATCACGCAAGCCCGCGATAATAAGCTAATCTATTGAGAAATAAGGGGTTTTAATGGCTCAAGAAAGAGGGCAGTTCAGCTCGAAATTGGGATTCATCCTTGCTGCTGCCGGTTCTGCCGTGGGGCTGGGTAACCTTGTTGCCTTCCCGGTCATGGCATCAAAAAACGGTGGTGCCGCGTTTCTCATTATTTACCTCTTCTTCATCGCGTTCATTTGCTACCCAGTCATGATGGCCGAGATTGCCATGGGCAGACGCACCACCAGTAACCCCGTGGGTGCATTTTCTGAATTGTCCGGTGGCCAACTCATCTGGCGACTGGCGGGGATGCTCGCCATTCTGACGCCTTTTATGATCGCGGTGTTCTATACCGTCATCACCGTGTGGCTGGTCGTGTATATCAAAGAAATTTTCGGGGGCAATCTGGACGTGCTGTCCCAGCCGGGAAATTTCAGTGAAGTCGTGGCGAGACCCTCGCTATTTGGTTATCTCTTCGCATTACTGGGCGTCATGTTCTTTATCCTGCTGGGTGGCGTGAAAGGGGGGATCGAGCGCCTGGCTCGGGTATTGATGCCAACCCTCGCGGTGATGCTGCTCCTGCTGGTTGGCTTTGTGCTTACCCTGGACAATGCCAGCACCGGGGTGACTTACTATCTGGTACCGGATTTCAGCAGGGTGAACCTGGCCACCGTCAACGGTGCGCTGTCCCAGGCATTTTTCTCCCTGTCACTAGGCATGGGAATCCTGATTACCTATGGTTCCTACTTCAGTCGCGAAGATAATATCGCTGAATCTACCCGTATGGTGGCCATTGCAGATACTGCCATTGCCTTTAGTGCTGGTCTGCTGATTCTTCCCGCCATCTTTGCCTTTGACCCGAATACCAATACCGATGATCTCTCTACCAGCAGTGTTGGCCTGATCTTCGACTTCCTGCCGCAGATTTTCCTGTCTATGCAGGATGCTGTTGGCTACGGCGGCGCCAGTTTTGTAGCCATTGTGTTTTTCACCCTGGTGTTCTTCGCTGCCTTGACCTCCATGGTGTCAATAATCGAGATACCCATTGCCTGTTGGATCGACGAGCTGGGCATGACGCGCAAGAAGGCAGTAATGCTGCAGGCGGTGCTGCTAACAATTTTCGCAGTACCTGCGACCATGTCCCTGGGCATTTCCGATTTCTTCACCAATTTCACCAGCTACGGAGGTGTGACTAAATCTTTCTTCGACCTGGTGTCTGATGTCTTTTATGAGACCATCCTGCCTTTTGTCGGTTTCACCGTGTGTATCTTCTGTGCCTATAAGTGGAAGGTGAGTGGGTTGAAGGAGGAGCTGGTGGTCGGGGATGACAAGTATTCTGGTTCTATGACCGAGCGCTATATCAACTTTTCCCTCGGCACCGTGATCCCCATCGTCCTGCTTGTGGTTTTCCTGAGCACCGTCAACCAGATTTATCTGGGATAGCTGGGCTCCAGTGCCGAAAATCGAGCGCAGTGCACTGGTGAATCATTCCGCGGCCGAATTATTCGACCTGGTGAATGATATCGAGGCCTACCCCAGTTTCATGCCGGGTTGTCGCGGTGCAAGGGTAATCGAGAAGTCGGATGAAGAATTGGTGGGTGAGCTGCAATTGGGTGCTGCTGGCGTTGAACAGCGCTTCACCACGCGCAATGCTCTGGAACGGCCAACTCGGATTTCCATGTCATTGCTCGAAGGGAATTTCCGCGAGTTCTCTGCGGAGTGGAAATTTGAGCCACTTAGCGATCAAGCCTGTAAAGTTTCCTTATCCATGAACTTTGAATTCTCGCGTTCGTTCCTGGATCTTGCTGCCAGTACCCTGTTTTCTTCCATGGCCAACGCGCAGGTTGATGCTATCGTCAAGCGCGCCGCGGCGGTTTATGGCAATTAGGGCTATATAGACAAAATTGGACAGAGGCGTGAAAAAGCACATTCAGGTTGAAGTGGCCTATGCCACACCGGAGCATCAGTTAATCATCGCTGTTAAGGTGCCTGAGGGCTGCACCGCGTTAGAGGCAGTTGAACAATCTGGCATCACCGAGCGCTTCGACACAATCAACATTTACCAAGACCCAATGGGCATATTTTCGCAGCCACTGAATGGCAAAGTCTTGCCTGAGCCCAGCGACTACATCCTGCAGGCTGGGGATCGGATTGAGATCTACCGACCATTGCTGATCGATCCCAAGCAGGCACGGCTGAATCGCGCTAAAAACAAAGCAATGCAGCAGGGCAAGGGTTCAACATAGAGACTATTTGCGGAAGGCGGGTTGCTGCTGGGCTGGGCATTCGCAAGAACAGCGCGCATAATTAATTAATAGCTTGAATCTGCAATAATTCCTGGCAGGCAAATATGGACAAGCACGACAAGAACAACCAAAAGGGTAAAAGCTGGCTCGCAAAGTTGGAAGAGGGCCTGCATGACTATTACGTCACGCCCTATCGCCGTTCCTTCGCACGGGCACAGCGTGATGAGGATGATCTATTCATGTTGTTGGTGTTTGCCGAAAGCCTGGGCATTCCAAACCCTGCCGCGTTTTACACTATGGAGCTTCTGCCTATTGTCTTCGACCGCTTTCATGAGTGGCATACCCATATGGGGATGGAGCGCTCGCCATTGGATCATATAAGTTGCTGCTAGAACTCGCGCGTTCACACAAGATTCTTTTTTTCGGTGGTAAAGGTGGCGTCGGCAAGACCACCGTCTCCGCCGCGACTGCGCTCGCAGTCGCCAATGCCGGCGGCAAGGTGCTGCTGGTCTCAACGGATCCGGCTCACAATCTGGGACATCTCTTCGATCGCGCGATTGGTCCCAGTCCCGTGCGCATCACCGCTGGGCTCGATGCCATGGAGTTAGATCCCGATGACATCGTGGCGACGCACATAAAGGAAGTGAGCCATGCCTTGCATCAGATGATGCCGGTTACCCAGCATGGTGAGATCGATAAGCACATGGAGCTTTCACGGGATGCGCCGGGCATGCATGAGGCTGCATTGCTGGAGAAAATTGCGGACATCACTGAAGAAGGGGTTAAGGACTACGATCTCATAGTGTTCGACACGGCCCCTTCTGGTCATACCGCACGGTTGATGGTGTTGCCGGAAATGATGTCAGCCTGGACCGAGGGTCTGATCAAGCGCCGTGAGAAAGCTGATCGCTTTGCCGAAGTCGTTAGGGATCTGGGGCGGGATTCCAGCATGGAAGACAAGACTATTGGTGGTGCTGACATGGCGGAACAGGAAAAGGAAAGTCGCATCCGCCAGATACTATTGCGCCGACGCCACAAATTCTCTCACCTGCGGGACACGCTGGCCGATGCCGATCTCACCAGCTTCGTTATCGTACTGGCCGCCGAGCGCCTGCCGGTACTGGAAACAATCGAGTTGCACCAGCAACTGGGAAGGTCCGGCGTAAATATAGGCGGACTAGTGGTTAACAAGCGCTCGCCAGAAGGGCAGGGCGAGTTCCTGGAGGCCCGCCGAGCCCAAGAGGGTAGGCACCTGGCTACGCTGGATGCAGAATTGGCCGATGTGCCACAGCAGGAGCTTACCCTGGTGGGTCAGGATGTAGTGGGGCTAGCTGCACTGGAAACGTTTTCCAAGTTTCTTGCAGTATATTAATTCTTGACAGAATTACCGAGAAGCTAAATACTTCCCGCCCTATGGTTAAACTATCCGTCCAGCATGGTACGCCTGATCTAGACAAGCGGAGCGTAAAAGCGCTATTGACGCTGCTATGCGTGCTGTTTATTGCAGCACAGACGGTAGGCCTGTCCCATAGTCATGAGGGCGGTCTCAGCCTGCAGGCTGACTGTGACGTTTGTCTCAAGCTCACTTCCGACGATGATCTCATTGTTGCCAGCGACAGCACCAAGTTCGGCGCTCCGGTAGCTATTGAGACTGAGTTTTCTAGTACTTCCTGGATTTTCCAGGGCTATTTTCGGGCGCAAGCTCGAGCCCCACCTCTCGCTTAATTTCCATTCGATTTGTTTTGCCGCCAGTGATGCGCAGCGATAATGTTGCGCGCCTCCGTGGCGCTCGTATTCTCACAAAATCGTTGCACTAGCCCTGCGCATTAAATTAAGAAGTATCTGGACATTATTGGAGAGGTCTCCGTGAAAATAGTATTCCCCTATCGAGTCGCCAGCGCCCTTGTCATTGGTTCAGCATCCACTCTGGCTTCTGCCCAGGATGATGCCCCACTGCATGAAGATGAACGTATCGATGAAATAATCATCACAGCGCCATTTGCCGAATCCCAGGCTGAAACCTTGCTGCCTATCAATGTAATTTCGGGCGAAGAGTTGCGGGAAAAAGTGACGAACACGCTGGGAGACACCCTGAAGAATGAGATCGGCGTAAACAGTGCATCGTTTGGTTCTGGGGTGGGTCAGCCGATCATCCGCGGCCAAACCGGCAACCGGGTATCAGTGCTGCAAAACGGCATCGCCCTAACCGATGCATCAAACGTCAGTCCTGACCATGGCAATGGCGTTGAGCCTTTGCTGGCTGATCGACTGGAAATCGTGCGCGGCCCATCGGCTCTGCTCTACGGTAGTGGCGCAATTGGTGGTGTCGTAAACGTCATCGACAATCGAATCCCGGAGACCTTGCCCGGTCAGACCGATTTTCAGCTGGAGCAGAACTACAACTCTGTCAATAATGAAAACAAGACTGTGTTTCGACTGGATTCCTCAATAGGTAACGTGGGGATTCATCTGGACTACTTTAGTCGTGACAACGACAACGTGGAGATCGATGGCTTTGCTATCGACGAGATTGGGGTAGAACGACTCGAAGAACTTACCGCTGCCTTCATCGGTGATGACCATGACGACGACCACGATGATGACCACGACGACCACGACGACCACGACGACCACGATGATGATCATGACGACGATCATGATGAAGAAGAGTTCGAGAACACTAATGGTTTTATCGGCAACTCCAATGGCGAGGCAAAAGGTGGCACTGCCGGGTTCTCATTTGTTGGCGATCAAGGTTTTTTCGGCTTTTCCTACAACACAATAGAAAACGACTACGGTCTGCCGCCAGGCACTCACTCCCACGCCCATGGTCATGGTGACGAGCACGAGGATGAAGACCACGACGATGACCATGATGATCACGACGAGGATCACGACGAGGATCACGGCGACGAGCACGGTGAGGAAGAAGTAGAGTTTGTGCGCCTGGCCCTGGATCAGCAGCGCTATGATTTCAAAGGAGAGTATAGATTCCAGAATTCCTGGATTGAAAGCATTCGCGGAACTGTGGGCATCACCGATTACGAGCACAGCGAAATCGAGTTTTTTGAAGACGGTGGCGCCGAGGTTGGCACGCTCTTTAGTAATGAAGGTATTGAATCTCGTTTCGTGCTGACACGCAAGCCAACTGGTGATTGGTCTGGAGTCTATGGTTTGCAGATTGGTGACTCTGAATTTAGTGCCACCGGTGAGGAAGCCTTTATCGCCCCATCAGATATCCGCAATGTTGGCTTGTTTGGCGTTGAACGATATAGTGCTGATCGGTTTACTGGTGAGTTGGGATTTCGCTTTGAATCTGCTGATGTGGATCCGGGTGGTCGATGCGCCTATGACGACAGCGTGTTTAGCGTGAGTGCCAGTGGGCTTTACGATGTCAATGAAAGCAGCAATCTCATGATCTCGGCGGCACGCTCAGAACGCGCGCCATCGGTTGAGGAGCTGTTCTCTAACACCTCGCTGGATACCTGTGGCAGATTCGCTGATGATGAGCGACTGGTTGTGCACGCAGCAACAGGCCTGTTGGAAATCGGTAATCCAAACCTGGATACCGAGAAATCAAACAACATCGAGTTTGGCTACCGTCTAAATTCCGGATCAATTACCGGTGAATTCAGCGCGTACTACAACTCGATTGATGACTATATCTATCTGGATATCACTGGTGAAGAAGCGGAAGAAACGCCGATTGCTGCCTACCTGCAGCAGGATGCAACCTTTAGTGGCTTTGAAGCAGAACTGACATTCACCCTGGCTCAGAATGACCGCTACAATGCGGAGTTGACTCTATTTGGTGACAGGGTAAGGGCGGATCTCGATGCCGGTGGCAATGTGCCGCGCATTCCTGCCTCGAAGTTTGGCTCTGAAATTCGCTACTATGGTGACAATTGGAGTACCCATCTACACGTGACGCGTGTAGATGATCAGGAAGACGTATCTCGCCTGGAGTTGGCTACCGATGGGTACACCCTGGTGTCAATCTACGCCGACTATCACATCGCTGTGGGTGACTCTGAATTGAAGCTGTTCGCTCGTGGAGACAATCTGCTGGACGAACAGGTCCGAAATCACGCTTCATTCTTGAAGTTGTTCTCGCCGGAGTTTGGTCGTGGTGTGACGCTCGGTGTGCGATACGAGTACTAGCCTGGAAACAGGCGGGCAGAATACTTTAGCTGCCCGCCTTTTTGCTATGTTTTAGTTGTTGAAAACAATCCGTATATAAAAACTGAATACGTACATAGTAAACTGATGCATAGATTAAGCGTTGAGTGTAGCATTCGCGATGCACTGCAGCCTCTCGTTATGGTATTCGTGTTGCTCACAGCGCAGTATGTGAGTGTGCAGCACATCCATGCCGAAGACATTTCTCCCCATGCTAATGATTGCGTTGTTTGTCACGCTCAGCCTATTGAGGATGACCAGGCGCTGACGCAAGCCGGCTTAGCTGCTCTCAATTTCTCAGCAGCACCTCTGATAGCTTTGGAAACAAGTCGCGCAAGCTTTACGCCAATTGCAACAAATTCGCGTGCACCTCCCACTCTCATGATTGTTTAGGACTCTTTCAATTCAGCCTGAAATCCTTACAAGCTGAATTCGAAACGTCTGTTTGATGATTTTTTTGGCTCTGTGCGAAATGCTTCGCGCCCGCCAATCAATCAATTATGTGACCGATTAATGAGAGTGTGAAATGAAAACCAACGAATCAAGTAAGTCCAGAATACAGAGCCACCCAGATAATTCGACGGGCAAAGCCAGCGCACTGCAAGGGTATTGCGTGCTATTCGCAAGTATCGCAATGCAATCACTGATGCTGCCGGAGGCAATGGCTCAGCAAGGTGCCGATGAGGAAATTGAATCCATCTTCGTCATTGGTCAGCGTCGTGCCTATCAAGGGGATTTTGATGACCTGGAAACCCCGCAGGCAGATATGAGAATTGATGCAGAAACCTTGCGCGATGCGGGCGTGGTAGACCTGGTCCAGGCGCTAGACTTGTCTGCTTCCGCCTCCAGGCAAAACAATTTCGGGGGACTGTGGAACAGTTTCGCCATTCGCGGTTTCGTTGGTGATGAAAACTTGCCGAGTAACTTCCTCGTTAATGGTTTCAACGCGGGGCGTGGTTTCGGCGGTGCGCGTGATTTATCCGGCATTGAATCGGTTGAAGTGTTGAAAGGCCCGCGAGCAGCTTTGTATGGGCGTGGTGAGCCAGGTGGCACAGTAAATCTGGTAACCAAGCGGCCTACATTCGAAACTGCGGGAGAAGTCGTCGTGTCTACCGGCAGCTGGAGTACAAACCGCGTCGATTTTGACTATACCACGCCCATTTCTGATGACGTGGCCATTCGACTTGTGGGTGCTTACGAAGATGCCGAGAGCTTTAGAGATACAGTTGAATCTCAAAAACTCATGTTCAGCCCTTCGCTATCCTGGCGGATCAGTGATACCAGCCAACTCATCTATGAAATGGAATACAGCAATCAGGAAACGCCTTTCGATCGCGGCGTGATTGCAGTTAATGATGTGTTAGGCGTCATCCCAGAGAGTCGATTTCTGGGAGAGCCGGGCTATGGTCCGATAAACGCTGATGTCCTTGGCCATCAGCTCGAATTTCAGCATGACTTTGACGGCAATTGGAGCGCGTTGGTTGGATTTAACTACCGTGACACCACTCTTGATGGCCTTGCGTCAGAAAATGGCTTTGGTGCGCCTGACGCAAACGGTAATTTTGGTCGATTCAGCCGCCGCCGAGACTATGATGCGAGCTATCGGGTATTCCGTGCGGAATTGAGCGGAAGTTTTGATACAGGTGGACTAACGCACCGGCTAATCATTGGCGTCGATTCTGACAACTTCGAAAATGATCAGATCGCTTTTCGAGACAGATCAACTGATCAGAGCCTTAATATCTTCAACCCGGTCTATGGGAACTCGCCAGAGTCTGGCCTCAACTTGGCGCCGCAGATCAGCAGAGTCGAAACGCAGGAAGCGGTTGGTTTCTATGTGCAGGATCAAATCGGCCTGACAGATAAACTGGAGGTTCGATTTGGCGCCCGCGTAGACAACTATGATCAGGAACTAGTGAATCGTAGATCCAACAGGACATCCAATTATTCCAAGACTCAGGTAAGCCCTCAGTTTGGTGCGGTATATCAGGCAACAGAAGCGCTGTCGTTTTATGCGGTTTACGGCGAGAACTTTCGTCCACTGTCTGGTGCGACCGATACGAATGGTTTAGACCCTAACTTGTCAGAATCTAAAGAACTTGGCGTCAAGTTTACTTTGAACGGTGGCGCGCTGACTGGAAACCTGGCAGTGTTTGACCTTGATATGTCAAACGTTGCAACTTTTGATGCAGATTTCAACCCGACTGCGATTGGTGCTGCTGAGAGTTCTGGTTTTGAGCTGGATCTAACCGGCAGGATTACTGATTCGACCAGCTTATGGCTGTCCTATGCACATGTCGACGCACAAACGCTGAATGACTATACAGATTTTATTTCCTACAATTTCATACCTGCGGGCTCAAAGCTTCTCAACGTGGCAGAGAATCAGCTCAGTCTGCAAGTCACTCAGGATACCCAATTATCCGGCAGAGCTTTGACGTTGATTGGTGGGCTAGTCTACGTCGGTGATAGAAGTGGTGAGTTCGGAGACCCGACCTTCGAGTTGCCCAACTACACCACATTCCGGGTCGCTGCAGACTATCAGGTTTCAGACTCCCTGGGCTTGCGTGCTGAAATAAACAACTTGTTTGACGAAGAGTTCTACACAAATTCTTATGCAAGTGTCTGGGTACAGCCTGGTGCGCCAACCTGGTGGCGGCTTTCAGCAACCTATTCGTTCTGAAGTCTTTCGAGGATTGTGGGGGATTAAAATGACAGAAATCGCTCTCAAGGCTACTGATCTGGAAGTCATTCGTGGCGGCAAGACTGTTTTGTCGGGGATGTCTTTTGAGGTCAAGCAGGGCGAGGTTTTCGCCCTGCTTGGTGGCAATGGTGCCGGCAAGTCTACGACCTTGCTCGCGTTTATGGGCCTGTTGACTCCGAAAGCGGGTGTCGCCGAAGTGTTGGGTCACTCGGCGGCCGATGCGCCGGAGGCCGTGCGCAAGCATATAGCCTATCTGCCCGAAAACGCGGCGCTTTATGAGCATCTCACGGCACTTGAGAACCTGACTTACTTTTTGTCCTTGAGTCAGGATCGCCCGGAGCCCGGCACCTTGCATGCCGCGCTCGATGTGGTGAGTCTGCCCATGGAGAGTAGAGACAAACCATTAAAGGCTTACTCAAAAGGCATGCGCCAGAAAGTTGCGATTGCGCTAGCCTTACTGCGAGATACGCCAGTGCTGTTGTTGGATGAGCCAACGTCCGGGTTGGATCCTGCTGCCGTTGAAGACTTTCACTCGATTGTTGAACGCTTGGCTGAGAAAGGCGTAACCGTATTGATGGTGACGCATGATCTCTATGGCGCTTGTCAGGTCGCAAGTCGCGTCGGCTTGCTGCGGCTTGGCCAACTGGTCGATGTATTTGAGGCGGATGCTTCCGGCTCGATCGACATTGAACGCATTCGCGATCTGTTTCTGCAACAGAGGGCAGCATGATAAGTACCATTGGACTAATCGCCGGCGATGAGTTGCGCTATTGGCGCAGATCGAAAATTGCTTGGTCAGTGTTGGTAGTGCTAGTACTGATTTCTGTGTGTGCGGCACTGGTGTCCAATGCCGAGATTTCACAGCGTGCGGAGGAGAGACTGGCACAGCAGGCGGAGTCTGACGCAATTTTGCAGGCCCAGCCAGATCGCCACCCGCACCGCATGGTGCACTATGGGCACTACGTTTACCGCACCGCCTCGCCTTTGGCCGTAATCGATTCCGGCATCGATTCCATGGTGGGCACTTCGATTTTTCTGGAAGGGCATCGGCAAAACACCGCCACGTTTGCGGCTGCCAGAGAGACCGGTTTGTTGGCCAGATTTGGGAGTTTTTCACCTGCATTTGTGCTGCAAACCCTGGCGCCACTGTTACTGACTATTTGCGGATTTGCCAGCGTGTCCCGGGAGAAGGAAAACAAGACACTGTTCCAATTGATAGGGCAGGGCGTTGGCACTAACACGCTACTTTTTGGAAAGTCTTTGGCGCTTTGGATGATGGCATTGCTGGCTCTGTTGCCACTCCTGGTGTTGGGTCTGATTACGACTGGCAGCGACGAATTTGGTTTTCGCCAGTCGCTGATGAGTATGGCGCTGGGTTACCTGCTTTATCTCAGCGTTTGGGTGTTGGTGATTGTCAGTGTTTCCGCCTTGTTGCGTACTTCGGCACAATCACTTTCCCTTTTGCTTGGTCTTTGGGTGGTTTCTACTGTGCTTATGCCAAGAGTGGCTAGCGCCTATGCCAGCGCAGCAGTAGAGTCGCCAAGCCGCATCGAAACCAATCTGAGAATTGAGGAAGCGATGCGTTTAGAGGGCGATAGCCACGACATTGAGGATGAGGCCTTTGTAGACCTGAGGACGCTGACTCTGGCCGAGCACAACGTGGCTACAATTGAGGACTTACCCTTTAACTATCGCGGTTATGTAGCTTTACGTGGCGAAGAGGCAGATACGGAGGTGTTGAATCAGTTTGCCGAAGAGCGGATGGCCCGGGAGCTTGAACAGAAGAGAGCGTCTGATAGTTTCTCCTTACTCTCGCCCGTTGTAGCGATGCGTGCATATTCAATGGCTTTAGCTGGCACTGCGCTACAGGATCACCACCATTTCCTGAAAGCGTCAGAAGACTATCGATACAATATGGTGCAGACATTCAATCGCCTGCAGATGGAAGAAATGACGCTTTCCGAGGATCTTGCCCGCAACGAAAGCTACGAAGCCGGTCAGCGCACACGCGTCGATTCGACCAACTGGCAAGAGATGCCGGTGTTTGAGTTGGCGCCACTGGATAATACGCAGCGATGGCAGGCGGCCTCGCAAGCGGGATTCACGCTGGGGATTTGGTTTATAGCGGCCTGCATGCTGCTTTCGCTTTCCGCAAGGTGGTTACGATCATGAGCATAGGATTCAGGATGCAGCAGGAGTTTAACTTCCTGCGAAAGAGCAAAGCAGTGCTTGGCGCCATGCTGCTATTGCTGGCGGTCTCCGGCATTAGCATCGGCCTGGGGCTCGATTATGTGGCGCAGGAGCGTCAACAGATTGAAGAATTCATCGCACTCGATGCTGAGCAACGCGCTTATAAGCGCACGCAGGCATACGACTGGGGTGGTGCTGCCTATGACGCTTTTCATGCGACTTGGAATTCTCCCTCTGATCTCACTTTTGCCGCAATCGGTCAACGTGACTTAAATCCAACCATGATGCGTATTCGTGCGCTTGCAGTGGAAGGTCAAATCTATGAAACCGACAGCGTCAATCCCGAGCTGGCACTCGCTGGCAGATTTGATTTCGCCTTTGTGATTGCCTACTTGCTGCCACTGATCGTGATTTTCGTGTTCTACGATCTGGTTGCCAGCGAACGTGAGAGTGGTCGGCTCAATCTGCTTTCAGTCTCTGCGGAAAACTCGCGCTCGATCTGGATCCCACGCATCGCACTGCGCTTGCTCGGCATCCTGTTTGCAATACTTGCACCGCTCTGGTTCGGCGGATTTGTGGAAGGGACCACGCTGTCTATTCTGTTGAGTGCGAGCTTGGCCGTCATGTTGCAGCTAGGCATCTGGACGGCGCTTGTCCTTGCAATTGCCATGCAGTTAACACTTCGTTCAGAAAGCATTGCCTCCATCAGCGTGGGTGTCTGGGTTGTTCTCACTCTGGCTATTCCCATTGCAGGAAAAGCCTACATCGAAAATGCCGTAACTGGTATCAAGGGAGCAGAGGTGGCGCTGGTGCAGCGCGAAGCGGTAAACGATGCCTGGGATTTACCCAAGGCCGATACTATGGAACCTTTCTATGCTTCCCATCCTCAGTGGTCTGATTCCGAGCCGATGACTGACGCCTTTCACTGGAAATGGTACTACGCGTTTCAACAGGTTGGCGATGAGATCGCAGCAGATCCGGCGAGAGAATACAGGGAGACTATGCTGGCTCGCGATGAGATGACGGCGGCGATCGCGTGGGTATCACCTGCGGTGGCTATCCAGCGCCAACTGGAAGCCCTGGCGCAGACGAATCTGGACGCCAGCCTCACCTTCGAAGATCAGGTACGAGGCTTTCACGAGAAAATTCGTCGTGCGTATTATCCCGTGCTGTTTCGCGAAGTGCCTTTCAGCAAAGAGCGTCTGGCCCAAATTTACATACCTGATTTCTCGGAAGCAGCTGGGTTAGGCTCTGACTAAGCTGCTTTGCGCAAGCAGCAGAGCTTTTACACTGCGATTAGCAATCCACGTGTAAACTCAAACGGAAAGCTTTCTGAGATCGACAAACAAGACAAACAGGATAAATAAAAAGATGCATAAATCTCTCTTGCGTCGATCTTTAGTTTTAGTCCACACCTTTACTACGGTGATAGCCACCTGTGTGGCCATTTTCAGTAACGTTGCTGTCGCTCAACCCGGCACCCTTGCAGTAAGCCCATTTGAACTTGCTCAGCTCGTTGTGCAGCCCGGCGATCAACTATCGGGAGAAATTTCAGTAGACGCAGGTCCAGATGATGAAGGCAGCTTCATTCCAGTTACGATTACCCACGGTAGTAATCCCGGGCCCGTTTTAACACTTATTGCTGGCATTCACGGGTCAGAATACGCGCCAATCATGGCCATGCAGCGTTTGCCGGCGTTGATCGATCCAAATAGCTTGTCTGGGACACTCATTGTTGTGCGTGTTGCGAATATACCGGCTTTTCAGGGCCGCACTATTTACTTCGGGCCTGGTGATTTGAAGAATCTCAATCGCTCGTTCCCTGGTGATGCCGATGGCACAATCACTGAACGCATTGCCGATACGCTGACCCAACAAGTAATGATGCGTTCAGATTACCTGATAGATATTCACGCTGGTGATGCCAACGAAAGCCTGCGACCCTCGTATAGCGCTTACTATGCTGAAGCCGGTGGCGAGTCTGTGGTGCAGGAATCCAGAAGAATCGCAGTAGCCTTTGGCTTGGATACCATCGTGCAATTCGCCGGTTCCTATGACTCGGTTGAGGAGGCTATCTATACAAGCGCACAGGCTGTTACCCTGGGGATCCCTGCCATGGATGTGGAATCTGGTGAGCTCGGCAAGGCTGATGATCCCTATGTCGATCCGATCACCGACGGCGCCTTAAATGTCATGCGTGAGCTAAATATGATCGCTGGCGAACCCGATTTGCCACCAAACCCCCTGTTTATCCGTGATCGGGCCCGAGTTTATAGTGCACATGATGGCATCTGGCATGCCGATGCATTGGTGCAGACCGGTGACTACGTGAGCGAAGGTGCTCGTCTGGGTAAGATTACCGACTATCACGGCAATGAATTGGAAACCATCGTCGCGCCTGCATCAGGGATACTCCTGATTCTATTTGGGACTCCACCAGTGAATGAAGGTGACAACATAGTGGTGATTGGTCGCGTGGCATCTCAGCGCGACAACTAGAGAGGTGATCGGCATGCGGATTCTTGCTCAATCAAAAAATACAGACACGAACCTGGTGGTTCGATTCGGTAACCCTCATTCCCTGGTTGCGATTGCTTTGTTAGCTGGACTATTAACGATGCCGGACCTGCTTGCGCAAGGTGCGCACGAACACGGCGTAGCAGAATTGAACCTTGTGAGAGAGGGCCAGGCAGTACAGATTGAATTTTTCAGCCCGGGCGCCAACCTGCTGGGCTTTGAGCGTATGCCTGCCAGCGCTGAAGAATGGACATTACTTGCTAGTGTTGTCGAAGATCTTGAGATTGGTGCCTGGTTATTGGGAGGGCAGCTCGATAACTGTGACATGCGTATCGAGGCGATGGGTATTCCGTCATTTTCTGCCGGGGTAGACGAGCACAGCGGTCATGACCATGACGACAATGATGAAGCTGAGCACACTGTCCATGTGGATTTCAGAGTTCAGTATGCGTTTGATTGTGCGGGCTCAGTGCCATCTCATCTGGACATCAAGGCATTCGTCCACTTTCCTGCGATTGAACGCCTCAATACACAATGGATTATTGCGGGTCGTCCCGGGTACAGTGAGCTTACGTCGAATGCTTCGTCCCTCAGTCTTGAGTGAGCGGTCAGTCATATTGATTAAGCCGGGGTTGTAAGGCTCAGGATTCAGGGGTCGGGTCTTAAGTTTAGTTCCAGGGTTTGCCGCTGAATCTAATAGGAATAGAGAGATACGCCTTCGGCTTTAAGGCGATAGGCTGAAGTCGCCAACTCGTTCTCGACCATTTCGCTGGACAACATGCCATTCACCACATGGGCATCATAAAAATTATCCAGCTGCACGCCGCGCTCGTAAGTGACATAGATAATCTGATTCGGTGGTGGTGGCGGCAGGTGGATGCAGGCGCCAAAGAAAGGTACCAGGAAGAACTCGGTAACTTTGCGTTCGTCGTTGTAGGCGGTTGGCACGATAAATCCCGGAATCAGGATGCGCTTGTTAATCAGATCTGGATTTACGTCCGCTGACTGCATGGCTTTCAGGTAAGCATCGCCTTCGCCGCTTTCCTCCAGTTGGTCTTGCCAGCCGTAGCCATCATGGGTCAGTTCGGGTGGATTCATAATGGCATCAAGATCGGCCTTGCTCAGCAGATCCACCCACTCGACAGCAAGCACATCCTGCTGGTCCTGACTCACCGCCAGGGGTGACCAGAGTGCTAAGGAAAAAATAAGAAGGGTGAGTAGCTTTTGCATGACAATGCTCGTGGTTAGTCGCTAAATTTTCGAGAATTGGCCAGAGTTTGTAAAGCCCATGTTTGTAAAGGCATAGTCACGAAACTTTTAAATTTCATAGGTATTTGAGTGCCACTAGTAGTTAAAATTACGTGAGTTTCCCTTGCAAACTGGATAATGTGTCATTACGGAGTTCGTAGATTGTTGGAATTGCCGAGAGAAGTAAACCCCGCGTCAAATAAAATCACATGACAGCTATTAGTATTAACAGTCTCGAATACACCTGGCCTGGCGCCGCGGCGCCAACCCTGAAGGTGCCAGAATTTAAGGTCGCGCGCGGTGAATCGGTGTTTCTACGGGGTGCCTCCGGTAGTGGTAAATCGACCCTGTTGAGTCTGATGTCAGGGATATTGGCGGCACCAGCGAACAGTGTGCAGGTGCTTGATACTGACCTGTCTGAATTGTCGGTGCGCAAGCGCGACCGCTTTCGCGCTAAGCACATTGGCATAGTATTCCAGCAGTTCAACCTGATCCCTTTTCTGTGCGTTGGCGCTAACCTGCGTCTCGCCGCGCGTTTTGTGCCGCAAGCCAATCAAGATGTAGAGGCGCGAGCCAGGTCCCTGATTGAATCCTTGCAGCTGCACCCAGACTTGCTGGCACAGCAGGCCGACAGGCTCAGTGTGGGACAGCAGCAGAGAGTGGCGATTGCGAGAGCGTTTATCAACCAGCCCGAGATTATCCTGGCGGATGAACCTACCTCAGCCCTGGATGCTGATGCCAGGGACCATTTCGTGCGCCTGCTGTTGTCGATCCGCGATACCACGGGATGTGCGGTGGTGTTTGCCAGTCATGATGATTCCCTGGCCGATTTTTTCGAAACCCGCGTGGCGCTGGCAGATATAAACTTGATCAAGCCAAGAGAGTTGAGCCATGTTTGAAGTCGCGCTCAGTAGTCTCTGGAGTCGTCGCGGCAGTGTAATGCTAACCCTGGCTTCGCTGACAATCAGCATGGCAATCGTGATTGGTGTCGAGCATGTTCGAGCCCAGGCGGAGAACAGTTTCGTCAGAACAGTGTCGGGGGTTGACCTGCTGGTCGGCGCCCGCACCAGCCAGGTAAACCTGCTGTTGTATTCCGTTTTTCGCATTGGTAACGCCACCAATAATATCCGCTGGCAAAGCTACGAAAATATCACCGCGCGCCAGGGTATCTCCTGGAGTATTCCATTCTCCCTGGGCGATTCTCATCGCGGCTACCGGGTGCTTGGCACGAACACTGATTACTTCGAGTATTTTCGCTACGGCGATGAGCAGCCACTGCGACTGGCTACTGGCGCGCCTTTTGAGAATCCACTACAAGCTGTTCTTGGTAGTGAAGTTGCTACAGCGCTTGTCTATAGCGTTGGCGATGAGATCGTCCTGTCACACGGGATTGGCAACACGAGTTTTGTGAATCATGAGAATTTGCCGTTCACGGTGTCCGGCATACTCGCGCCCACTGGCACACCGGTGGACAGGACCATTCATGTCACCTTGCAAGGGGTCGAAGCAATTCACCTGGGATGGCAGAACGGCGTTCAGGTAGCTGCCTTGAGTCCGGATGCGGATGACCCGAGGCTGGCTGCACTCCAACCCACCCAGATCACAGCGATTCTGTTGGGATTGGATACGCCCATGGCCGTATTTGGCTTGCAGCGCGCGATCAATAATTATCCCTCCGAACCCCTGACGGCGATTTTGCCCGCTGTGGCCCTCGGTGAGCTGTGGCAGATTATCGGCACACTTGAAAACCTGCTGCAGGTGATCTCGCTATTGGTGCTCACGGCCTCATTGTTGGGTCTGAGCACCATGCTGCTGTCTTCCTTAAGGGAGCGGCGGCGCGAATTGGCGCTGTATCGGGCCATCGGTGCTCACCCTTCGTTCATCGTCTGGCTAATCGAGTTGGAAGGAATCGCCATGGTGGCCACGGCGAGTCTGCTGGGTTACTTCGTTGTGGTGCTCGGCTTCAGCCTCACCCAGGATTGGCTCAGTGAGTCCTATGCGCTGGTTGTGGACATATGGCCATCATCCACCGGCATCTGGATCTACATTGCTGGCGCGTTGCTTGCTTCAGCGCTGCTGACATTGATTCCCGCTTTGATCGCGTATTCGCGCTCATTGGGACATTCCCTGCTGTCATCTTGATCCTCTTACTTTTCTGAGCGGCTAACTCTTGGAGTGCCGAGGCAGCAACTGTCACCGAATTCGTCGAGATTGCGGGCGCGCAGTCTGCGTGTAGTGAGAATCAGAAATGCGAGGTTTGAGGTGTTGAAGAGTTACGCGTGAGAAAGTGTGAGGGGCGGGTAGTTAGCCGTCAGGCCAAATCAGTCCGACACTGCTGCTTCAGCGGGTGCAGCGCGGTTGAGCAAAACTGGTTCAGAGACACCCGCAACGCCGACAAGCGTCAGCAAGTTTAGCAACGCTGCCTGTGGACCCAAATGCGAATCAACAGGTGCAAACCACTCCTCGGGGGAGTGGGCGCCGCCACCATCGCCACCGCCAGAGATGGTGATAGCAGGTATGCCCATGGACATGGGGACATTGGAGTCCGTGCTGGAAATGTTTACGCCTGAAATCTCAACCCCAAGCTGTGCATAGGACAGTGCGGCAACCTGCACGACAGGACTTGCAACCGGCGTGGATCCAACTGGCCTATCACCGATCAAATTGAACTCAACGCGGATTGCTTCGCTGTTCCAGCGCGCGTTTTCTTCGTCGACCGCTCTCAGTGCTGCTTGTTTGGCCTGGCGTTCAAAAATTGCCAGTGAGCTACTTTCGTTTGAGCGCATATCAATGGCAAAGGCGGCTTGGGCGGCGATGGAATTTACCGAAGTGCCACCGCTTACGGTGCCGACTGTAAAAGTAGTTCTTGGAAACTGTGGTGTGCGTAATTCAGCGATGAGTGCGATTGCTCTTCCCATTGCGTGAATGGCTGAGGGCAGTCCAAATGCCCCAAAGGAATGGCCGCCGGGCCCCTTGAAGACGAACTCGAAGCGGCGGCTGCCGGTGCCACCCGCAGTGATTCTTGTCAGTCGCACGCCGTCCACGGAGATAAACCCATCCACTTCGGGCATGTCGCGAAACAGGGCTTTGACGCCGCGCAGGTCACCGCGACCTTCTTCTCCGACATTGGCGCTGAAAACAATATCGCCCACTGTTTCGATTTGACTCTGATTGAGCGTGTCGATGAGAGAGAGTAGCACGGCAAGTCCGCGGGTATCATCGCCGATGCCTGGTGCATAGTACCGGCCTTCCCGGAGCTCAACAGTGGTGTCCACGGATTCGGGAAACACGGTGTCCAGATGGGCTGCGATCAACAGCGTCGGCCCATCACCTCTACCGGGCCTGGCGGCAACCACATTGCCTTCACTGTCGATGTAGGCATTGCTTAATCCCAGTGCCCGCACCCGCTGTAGAAAATCCTCGGCCCGGCGCTGTTCCTTGAACGGCGGTGCGGGGATTTCGGTGATTTCCAGCTGTTCCTCCACTGTCCGGGATTCCCGCTGCTGGATCAGCTGCAGAGCCTCCTGCACGCTCGGGTCAGACAACACCGAGATGAACTGCGTTTGGATGGCTGGATCGGGGGGTATGAGAGGGCGCATGCCCTGCGCCAGAACGGCATTGCAGAGCAGCAGCAAAATGCAGCCGCTGAGAGTCTGGGTTTTTAATTCAAACCTGACTCTCTGCTGCGGCGTTGCGGTTGGTGCAAGCGTGATGTTTCTCACCCAGAGTTTTATTGCTCGAATTTATTGTTCGAACCGATTGTTCCAACCTACTCTTCGAAATAAGGACGACGCACCAGATGATCAGGATCGGCATCGCGCGCCGGGATCATCTTCTGTGGCCTGCCAGCTTGATTGTCAGTGCCATAGAGATTGCCATCCTCGTCCGGTGACAGTGAATGCATCTCGATCCACATGTCCGGGCCTTCGGTTGGTAACAGCCAGGTGTACTCCTGGACGCCATCAAGATTGTATTTAACAATTTTGGGCGGACGGATGTCGGTCACCCAGGCGGCATTGTCACTGACTGTGATGTCCAGCGGCAGATCCAATCCAGTCCAGGTAGTTTCATATTCGTAGTTCGGATAGTCGGCTGAATCCAGCGCCGCTGTCTGGCGAAATACCTTCACGTCCCGCTTGTCACGATCCAGCGCATAGAGCCTCTGCTCCGGGCCCATAGCCAGGGAGTGGACCGATGCGAATTGGTGATCAGCATTGCCGCCCTCACCAAATTCGGAGCGATAAGTGCCATCGGCATTGCGCACCACGATGCGATTATTTCCACCCAGGCCATCGCCTACGAGAAACATGCCGTTTGGCAAGAAAGCCACGTCTTGAGGCAAACGGTAATGGGTTTCGTCTTTGCCCGCGATGCCCTTTTCGCCCAGGGTCATGATCAAGCGTTCACCGTCATTGGAAAACACATAGATGATGTGATTGGTTTCATCTACCAGCCACAGTCGGTTTTGCGGATCGTAGGGGCTCATGCGCACACGGTGTGGACCAGGTCCGTTGGTGCCTTTGAACAGGTGATCCCACTGATTCCACACTTCCAGGATTTCACCTTCACTGTTCGCTACATAAATGATGTTTTCCCAGACCCGGCCGCGGCCTTGCAGCACATTCCAGCCCAGCGAGGCGGGGAAGCCTGCATAGCTTTGTGGAATTGGATTTGGCAGTCGCGTTTCTCCGCGTTGAATGAAAAATATGCGGCCCTTGTTTTGAACATAGACACCGGAGGTGCCGCCGAAAGTTCTGCCTTCTTCAGCGAAGGTCTGCATCCAGCTTTGGGTCGTGTAATTGTAGGGGCTGGGACCGAGGATGTCGGGGTTTTGTGCTGATGCCGGGAGCGTCAGAGCGGTAGCAAATGTGAAGATCGCCAGATTGGCCAGGAGCGTTCTCATGAGGGTTTCCTTTGGGGCAGTATCAGTATTGGTTCTATTTGTAGTGGAACAATCTAGCATTTTGCTCCGATCAAAAAAAGCGACGCGCCACCTCGAAGCAGCCACAGCGTAAGCCGATCCTGTCTAAAACGCAGCGAAATTTGCCAGGCTATTGATTCTTCTCAAAAAAAGTCTTAAAAAACAGAGAGATACGGTTATTTTCTGGGTGTCTGAGGTGATATTGATGGTGAGGCGGTGCTGCCAATTGCCAGGATATTCCTTTGAAACCATCTGCTGTATACTGTTTTTCCTTCCAAAAATCAGTTAATTACGAGTGGTCTGCAGTTGTGGGGATGGTTGTGAGCTTGGTTGTGACGATGGCGGTGAGATTAATGAGAACTTTTTCCTTCATGCTGCTGTGCGCCGGATTATTTTCGGGAATGTTATCAGCTGCGGCTCCTGGTCAGGACAACTCTCCAACCGACTATGAGGTCAATTTTGAGATAGTAAATCCAGAGGAAGTGCTGTCTTTGAAATGGGAGGAATTGATGAGTAAGGCAGATCTCAATGCCTTCCTCAATGCGCCTCCGACCTCCCATGCCGGCACCGGTTGGGACGACAATTTAGATCAGGGTACGCCGGAAGAAATCGCTTTTCAAAATGCCCTGCAGTCTTTCGATGTAAATCCGGATCTGCTCGACAAGCGCGTCTTGTTGCCCGGTTTCATTGTGCCAATGGCCTATAACGATGAGCGTAGGGTAACGGAATTTTTTCTGGTTCCCTTTTTCGGTGCCTGTATTCACGTTCCGCCTCCGCCACCAAATCAGATCATCTATGTTAAGTACGAGCAGGGTGTAGAGTTGAATAGTCTCTATGACGCCTATTACGTGCTGGGTGAGCTTAACGGACAGGTAGTACGAAATGAGATGGCCGAGTCAGCCTATAGTCTGACCGCTGAAACTGTAGAAATTTTCACTTACTAGAATTAAAGATTTCCGGTTGGATCGACATTTTGACCCTGGCATTTGGCACAGAGCCCAAACAATTCGACGGTCATGTGTTTAACCTGAAAATCTTGCTTGTCTTCAACTTCGCTGATCGATTTGTTAAAGGCTTTTGATTCCAGCTCACGAACTATTTCACAACTTTCACAGATCAGGAAATGTCCCTGATGAACTTGTTTGGGTTGGGAACAACCCAAATAAGCGTTGAGCGATTCGAGCTTGTGCACTAAGCCCTGGGCCTGCAAAAAATCCAATGTCCGATAGACTGTCGCCGGCGCCACGCCGCTGCGTTTGGCAGATAGTTCTGATAGCAAGTCGTATGCTTTTACTGGCTTGTGCCCAGCCCAGACCAGCTCAAAGACCTGCATGCGCAGGTCGGTAAAACGCTCGCCGGACTGCTCACAGACGAGCCTGGCATTTTCTAGCGCTTCTTCGATGCAGGTGTCATGGTTATGATCGCAAGCGAATGCTAGCGAGTTCTTTGTAGACTTAGAGGATCTTGCAGCCAAAGTTTTTTCCAATCTGTGAATAGTGATGCGGGCAATAAATATCTCGTGACACTATGAACATCCTGTTGCCTCGAATGGATGTGATTTCGCAGCGCGAGAACTTGAGCCTACTAGACCAATAATATGCTGAAACGACTACAGGGCAATTCAGCAGTGTAGTCACAATCATACAGGTTATGCGCGCTAAAATCGGCACGGGAAATGCCCTTGCTTCCTGAGGCGCATCAAGCGATTCAATCCTGCCCTTTCCTCCAACAATAGAACGAAGCTTAAACCACCCAGCAGTGCAGACAATATTTGCGGGGCAAGTTAACTAGCCACCTGCGAATGCGCCAAGCTTTCGCCAACCACGCCTTCCGACAATACGAAATTAGTATTTGTTCTGCCAATGATGTTATATTATAACATTTTATTCACCAACTTGATTCAGGATATCAGCAAGCTGCTGACGCTGCATCAACTTCAGGCTGCCATGAACAGCTCGGGAATCCCGACAATCCAAAAGTTCAGTGCTTGGCGCATAGCATTATTGTGCGCCGCGTTGGTGTGTGCGCAGCTTCTTGAAGCAGAGCACGCGCTGGATCCCGATTGTGAAGAACACATCTGTGTTCTTTGTCAGTCGGGTGCAGAAGATGAGCAGGTGGGACCCGCGCCTGTCTCGTCCGATCTCGATGGCTATAGTCCACGTCCCTTGACCCTCGCCATTATTTCGCGCGTTTGCCTTACAGAGGGAAACCTGACAATTCGGGCGCCACCGACACTCTCCTCGTAAGCACCAAGACCAGGCTCAGTAGTAGCCGTTCATCACATCTAAATTAGTCTTATTCAGGAGTAGACCCATGCGGCATTTCTCATCCTCGCTGTCGGGTATTTTTGCGGTATCCGTCCTCAGTGCTGCCGTTAGCAGCGCCATTCACGCACAAACCCCCGCATTGCAAGAAATTGAAGAAGTCATCGTTCGTGCACACCCCCTATCAGCAGAAGGGCTGGCTCAGCCAGTTGCTGTTCTGTCAGGCGAGACTCTACACCGTGTCGTCTCGCCTTCACTCGCGGAAACTCTTCGCGATATTCCCGGCGTCCACTCGTCCAGCTTTGGACAGGCCGTCGGCAGGCCAGTAATTCGCGGTCTTGGCGGACCTCGAGTCAAAGTGATGGAAGATCGTATTGATAGCCTGGACGTGTCAGTGTCCAGCCCCGACCACATGACTATGGTTGAACCCTTCACCGCAGAAAGTATTGAGGTCTTAAAAGGACCCAGCACTCTGCTCTATGGTAGTGGCGCCATTGGTGGGGTTGTGGATGTGCACACCGGCCGTATTCCCCATGAAGTGCCAGAGAGCCTGTCTGGTTCCCTGGAACTCCGTGATTCAGACAATGCTAACCAGCGTACTGCTGCAGGCCGTATCGACGGTGGCATAGGCAGGCTCGCGTTCCACTTCGATGGATTTTATCGAGATGCGGACGAGTATGAGATTCCAGGCTTTGCTGAATCTGCGGCATTCAGGGCGCGTGAGGAAGAAGGTGGTCATGATGATGACCACGAAGATGACCACGAAGATGAACACAGTGAAGAAGCCGAAGCTTTTGGCATGTTGCCTAACAGCCAATTAAGGGCGCAGGGTGGTGCATTCGGCGCAACCTATGTTGGAGACAAAGGCTTCTTTGGGCTTTCTATTGCAAGTTACGATGCCGAATATGGTCTGCCCGGCCACAGCCATTCCCACCATCACGACGAAGACGAGCATGATGATCACGATGGCGAGGAGCAACATGACGAAGACCATGATGAGGATCACCATGACGAAGACCATGATGAGGATCACCATGACGAAGGCGAAGAGGGCGGGTCAATTCTGGATCTCGCGCAAACGCGCTTCGATCTGGAGGCGGGGATGGAAGACCCGTTAGCAGGTCTGAGGGCAATCAATTTCCGCTTGGGTTACAACGATTATGAACACATCGAGTTCGAAGGCAGTGGTGAGGCAGGGACGGTGTTTGCTACCGAAGCGTTAGAAGCGCGCCTTGAATTTACACACTATGAGTTGTTCGGCTTTGAGGGGGCAACTGGTTTCCAGCTATCAAGTCGGGAGTTCTCCGCCATTGGTGAAGAAGCATTTGTGGAGCCAGTAGATACCCAGACGCTGGGATTGTTCTGGGTAGGGCAGCGCAACCTTGGCAGTTTAGGGCTCGAAGCGGGTCTTCGCTATGAAAACGTGGAACAGAATCCAGCTCAGGGCGCGACCCGCGATTTCGACCTGGGTTCTGCGTCTTTGGGCTTGATCCAGCCCCTTAACGACAGCTGGACACTTAGCGGTCAGGTTGACTACTCCAGTCGAGCGCCGGTAGCAGAAGAGCTTTTCTCTGATGGACCACACCTCGCTACCCAAACCTTTGAGATTGGCGACCCCAGCCTGAACGAAGAAACAGCCACTAATCTTTCTGCCATGCTGCGCTATCAATTCGGCACGCTGGATTTCTCCTTAAGCGCCTATGTCTCTGAGTTCGATGATTTCATCTATGAGGCCAATACCGGGCTTGAAATGGACGAGCTGCCAGTGCTGCAGTGGACTCAGGCAGATGCCACGATTAGTGGCATTGAGGCTGATGCCTCCTGGCAAGCAATGAGTTGGCAAGGAGGCACTCTGACCTTTAATGCAGGATTCGATTCTGTTCGAGCGCGGCTTGATAGCAGCGCAAATCGCAATTTGCCACGCATTCCACCGCAACGCTGGCGTCTGGGTGCGATAGCCGATTGGAATGGTTTAGTGGCCGAGCTGAGCTGGCGCCGTGTAGACGATCAGGATGACATCGGTGTTGGGGAATTACCTACCGAGGGTTTCGATGATCTCCGACTGCATCTGGGTTATACCTTGGATGCCTGGGGGAGCCCGGTGCAACTCTTTATCAGCGGACGCAATCTCACAGATGACGAACAGCGTTACCACACTTCGTTTATCAAAGACCTCGCACCTCAGCCTGGTCGCACTATTGAAGCTGGTTTACAGATGCGTTTTTAGGCAAACGTGGTTTAAAGAGGAACGCAGTTTAAAGGAAGTTGCAGTTTAAAGGGTTTGATACCTGAACCCTTTACACAACCACCGCTGCGGGCAGTGGTGGTTGTCTATTGCACTCCGTCAAAACAATCCATGAGCTCCTGCTCCCACACAGGGTCGATTTGATCGGCAATGATTTCGATTCGGCTCTCCATACAGTCATCGATCGCGATTTCTGTCAACGCATCCCGGGTCAGGTTGTAAGCGAAAATTCCAGTACTTGTAATGAAGACAGCTTTCATGCGCTCGGCTTCCAGCCCGCTCAGAAAGCTGAGCAGGCGCTTGCGGTCGAACAGTTGGCTTGGGCTGAAGCGCCAGCCTTTGCTGGCAAAGCCTTCGCCTGAATTTTCCGCAGAAATCTGGCCGCTATCAGGCAGGGGCAAATCGCCAGCAAGGGTAACACTAGTATCTTGCGTGTGAGCCGCGGCAGCATCGTAATCTGCTGCTGGATTCCCTTGCAAATAATTCAGATCGATCTCACCGCGGCTTGTTACCTGAATTTCCACTTTGGGATTGGGATGTTGCTTGATAAAAGCATCGAGTGCCGCTCGATCTTCGTTTGTATAGAGGTCTGCCTTATTGGCTACGATAACGTCTGCGATTTCGAGTTGCTGGTTGAAAGTGGGATGGGATGTATAGCGCTCGTCACTGAGCTTTCTGGCATCCAGTAGCGTTAGTGTTCTCTGTAACTTAAGCACCTCGCGGTAGTGTTTTGCTGCAAGGGCCTGCATTACTTCGATGGGGTGACCGAGGCCGGTGGGTTCAATCAGCAGTCGTTGGGGCTTTGCCTGCTGTAGCAACAGGCTCAAAGCGATTTGCATAGGGAGGCCAGCTGCGCAACACATACAGCCGCCGGGCACTTCTTTGATATGAATGTCACTGTCGGTTCCGGATTGACCCTGAACTATACTACCGTCGACACCGATTTCGCCAAACTCGTTAATTAATACCGCCCAGCGTTCTTCGGCTGGTTTCTGGCTCAGTAAATGCACTATGGCAGTGGTTTTACCAACACCAAGGAAACCCGTAATGATGTTGGTCGGAACGGCGAGTAGTTTTTCTCGACTTGCAGGCAATGCAGTTTCTCCGCGCGGTGTTAAGCGTGAACAATTAACTCATATTCAAAATTTTTCTCAATGGCTCCAGTAAGCCACAGGCTCTAGCTTAGTTGGATTTGGCTGTTATAACACTCACCCGATCGAGGGTGGGATCAAGGCCAAGGTAGAAGCAGCTTTTTCGATTGGTGTGGCACGCATTACCAGCTTGGTTCACCTGACAAAGTATAGCGTCACCATCGCAGTCAAAACTGATGGACACGACGACCTGAAAATGGCCGCTGGTTTCGCCCTTGACCCATAGAGATTTTCTGCTGCGAGACCAGTAAGTCATCCTGCCGCTTGCAATGGTCTTCTCCAATGCTTCTCGGTTCATCCAGGCCAGCATCAGAACTTCGCCGGATTCTACATCCTGTGTTATTGCTGGTAGCAATCCGGCTTCATTAAAGGGGAGGCTGCCAACAAATTCCGACAGGGCGACGCCGTGACCCGGCAATAAATTCTCCATGCCGCTAAATAAGTCCTGGCTTTGGGATGTCATGCTACTAGTCCTAGCAAATTTTTGATGTGCGAAGCTGACACAGCTGGAAATTCCATCGATGGCTTATTGCCACTGAAACTGATCCAAGCAGTGTAATAAGCCTCTCGCCAGTTTCGCCAAACATTTCGTGTCCGAATGCGGTGCCAACGATCAAGATAATCAAGCCCGTAATACCAATGGTCAGCACAGATTTGTTTTGATGTCTCTTCACCCCGGAAACCAGAGCAAACACGCTTATCGGAAGAACAACCACAAGCAGCAAACGATGAAACCATTCATCATCGAACCCAAACATAGCTGCTGATGGCAGCAGCGCTATAGCGATGGGTAGCAGCAGGCAGTGTAGTGCGCAGATGAAAGACAGCCCAATTGCTGCCTTGTCTGCAGATTGTGTTAACTCTTTGGGAGATTGCATGGTGTGTTTCTTAAACCGCTGGAAAGCTATCCCAGGGCCCCGTGATGGCGAAGGTTAGTGTTGGTGAATAGGCGTTAACGAACATCCATTGCCCATCTGGTGAAAAGCAGGCGCCGGCCAATTCCGTTTGTAGTCGCAAACGTCCGAGTTTGAAGGCTTCGCCTTCGCGGCTAATAACGCGGAGATGATTATCAACTACATCGGTGTACTGGTCTTCACACACAATCAAATGTCCATTGGGTGCAACCAGCAGGTTGTCTCCGTAGTCAAACTGTTCCTTGGACTCGCTCTCAAAAAATAGCTCGATGCTATCTGGCGCGGAACCCCGGCTCGGGAACAACCGAAATATCTGCCCGAGCTTGTTGCTACCGCCACTGGTTGAGCAAAAATAGAGGTCATCGACGCCCATATGAATGCCTTCTCCGCGCGCAACTAGCGCTGCACCTGCTGCTACAGCACGGTGGCGCAGATCGTCCGCAGGCGCTTCGACATTGTCGAGGTCTATCCATTGAACCGCAAACGACTGGCCAACTGGCATCGCACTGATGTCCCAGTTCCGGGTGTCAGCGATTCCATCGATAACCATTGCCTGCAAGCGACCACCCGCATTCAGGTTCCCGGTCGTATCTGGAAGAAAGCGATACAGCACGCCGTCGCCTCGATCTTCAGTTTGATAGACTATGCCTGTTTCGGGGTCGACACAGGCCGCTTCGTGGTTGAAACGGCCCAAGGCGGTAAGCGGCTCAGCTTCGACCAAGCCCGTGGCAGAGGCTGGAACATCGAATACCCAACCGTGATTCTTCGTCAGGCCATCGCCAAAGCGTTGCCCAGGGCCGGTCACTGACTCTTCACAGGTGAGCCAGCTATTCCAGGGAGTAATGCCGCCAGAGCAGTTGCGAATGGTTCCGCCCAGAGATCGAAACTGGCGTTTCACATCCAGAGTCCCTACATCCAGTATGATATGAGTCGTGCCGCCTGGCACAAAATCACCATCGCGAGTACCGAAGCCGCTTGAAATTGGACCACCAGGCAGATCTCCGGGGACCAATTCATGATTTCTAATCAGGGCAAGCTCATTGTTACCAAGCGCGAAACAGCCCATTCCATCCGCTTTATCGGGTACGCTGCCACCGTCGCTCATGGCATCGCCAAGCCGAGAGAGGATGCGATAGCTGAAGTTCTCAGGCAGATCCAGGATTCCCGCCGGATCCGGCTGTAAGGGGCCGTAGCCAGTGAATGTTGAGTTTGCTTCAGAAGCGGCTCGCACGACACAACCACTAGCCAGCAGCGCGGCGAAGGCGCTGCCGGTAGCTTGCAAAAAGCGCCGCCGGCTCAATCCAGATGAAAACGGAATATTAGTCATTTCAGTAGATTTATTGGGTCATTGATTTTAAGAAAGCAGCGAACAGGCACTTGTGGGTTGCGTTATTCACTGGCCGCCAGTGAAATGGGTGCCACAGTGTTGCTCAGCCGATGTTACAATATAACATATTAAGGTATCCAGCCTCTACTGTTGATGCGGGCAGATACTGGCATTGCGATTCCCGGTCGTTTAAGTCCTATTACTTGCTAGATGTGTATGCAGCATGGGTAGGCGACAATTATCGGATTACTGCAAGGGTGGATAACCTTGCGGATGAAGATTATGTGTCTTGGGCTGATGTCTTTTATCTCGGGCAGACGGACCCTTCTTTCATTTATGCCAATCAGGTGATGATGGGTGCGCCACGCAACTACAGCGTGACTATGCAGTGGCAGTTCTGATTCCAAACCACACTGAAGAGGAGCTAACCACGTTTTGCTTTTCCACTAAACGTGGTCTGTCCCCTGAAGCTAAAATTCCTTCAAAAAAAAAGCCCTAGTCAAAGGCCAGGGCTTTTCGTTAGAGAAGCTTTATCAAGCGATTAAGGTTTTCGAAACCTTAAAGTCATTCGGTCTGATTCTCCTATCGCGAGCGTTTCAGGGTTATCCCTTCTAGTCGGAGGCAGGCGCCAAACGAAATTGTCTGCTGAATCGTTTTCGTTAGCGTTCATCTCGCTGCTGGCTTCCAGTGCAAATCCCGCGCGCTCGAATGCCGCGACAACAGCACTTTGCTTCACATAGCCGTTATTGCCTGACGCGAAGTCTGCCGCAGCAGATTCAGGAGCGCGATGCTGAACCACTCCTACTACACCGCCTGACGTGAGTAAATCGTAAACTTCTGACAAGGCGGTATCGATAAGGGGCTCGTCAAATCTGAACAGATGATGCATCGCGCGAAAGAACAGCACTGCATCAGCCTGGCCATTTTCTTTATCAGGGATGTTGTCGATTGTGTAACCCACTATTGGTTGAGTCGGGCTGACACTGGCGACGCTCATGTAACGGTCCATTTGCTCAATATGAGCACCATTGCGCTCTCGTGCGTCGTCATCCCAGGTGTTAAACATCTGGCTCCAGAGGCTGTCAGGATAAGTTAAACCGATGAGACGGCCTTCCTGAGCGGTGAGCGGATTGAGTATCTGCGTGTACCAGCCACCGCTGCCTGGAAGAACTTCGGCGACTGTCATGCCAGGTTCAATGCCGAAGAAAGATAAGGTGCGCGAAGGGTGACGCCATTCATCGCGCGCCCGGTTTCCATTCCGGCGTTCGTGGCTCAAAACTTCTGACAGCGATCCTTCCTGAGCGTAAGCCGTGGATAACACGGTATTACTGTTCAGGCTGGTGAGAGCCGTCAGAACCATAGCCATTGCGCTAAATTTTGCAATTTTTATCATAGGAACCTCCTGGTGATTTCGTCTTGTTTAGTCAGGTTTCGTGGTGCAAAAGGGAAATCACCGTATCATAGTTCTCTTGAAGCTGTACGTAAAAAGGCGACAAATATCAAGAGATAAATGTTATTGGTTTTGCTATCGATGGGAATGGCTGGCGTGGTCAATAGACGCTTGAGCAAGACTAGTCCCATAGCGTAACAGCAGGTTCAAGCACAAATGGAGTACTGAAGTGGAAATTTCTCAACCCAATCTGGATAAAACGGCAATAGGCTTGTCGCTAGTCTGCACAATTCATTGCCTTCTGACGCCATTGGCGATCGCATTGCTACCGGCCCTCGGCGCGACATTTCTGGATGATGAGCGTTTTCACTATGCCGTGTTGTTCTTTGTCATCCCCACCAGCCTCTATGCGCTGGGCTTGGGTTGTCGCAAGCATGGGCGCCTGGGGGTTCTCGCGATCGGTATGCTGGGTCTACTCGTGTTGTCGTCGATTTTGATCATTGGTGAGGAAACCTTGGGTGAGACGGGAGAGAAGGTCACGACGGTGCTCGGCGCCGTGATCGTCGCCAGTGCCCATATCCGCAACTATAGGCTGTGCCAGAAGAATGCCTGTCACGAATAAGCCGGCTTGATGTCCCATCATAGTTAGAGCGTGGCGCTTACGTTTAGCAGGCGCGGCTCAATCCAAATTCCTGGAGTTTCTCCCGGCCCGCAAATGGCAACTATGATTGATTTTTTGGATAAAAGGTGGGGCCGTAGACCAAGGTCCGCGGCCAAGTCACTGTCGAATTTTCAATTCCTATTCTTCCTCTTGCTCTGTTTTGGCCATATTGATCTCGTCATCAGCCAAACAGAGGAAGCCGAGTCAGCTTCACTTCAGGCCAGTCAGACACCGGTTGCAGTGGGTTCAGATGCTGAAAACTCAATCACAGACTTATCAGCGTAACTATTTTAACCAATACAATCCGCAAACGGCCTGGGACATTATTGATCGCTTGCCGGGTTTCACTCTGGATAGTGGGGAGGATCTGCGTGGATTTGGGGCAACTGCCGGAAACGTGTTAATCGATGGTGAAAGACCTTCTTCAAAAACAGGAGGTATAGTAGGTGCGTTGAACAGGATACCCGCAAATTTGATCGAGCGGGTCGAAGTGATTCGAGGAGTTGCAGGTAACAGCGAAGCTGCAGGGCAGGCAGTAGTTGCCAACCTAATTCAAATTGCCGATGCCACTTTGGCGGGCTGGGAGTCAAAGATAGAGCAGGCCGATGACAGTACGATTTATGGTAGTTCGGAGTTAACCTGGGCACAGCCATCCCGGCATAGAACAAGAGCTAAGGACAGTAGCCAAACTTTCAGCGGAACAGCTATCTCGCTTCGCAGGCGCTTATGAGATGCCAGAATACGAAACATTCAATGTCAGGGTGGTTGGCGACTACCTGGAAATGGCATCTGGATCCTTCGATCCGCCAATGTTGGTACTACCTCAGGGAAGCACTGAGTTCTTCAGTGTAGATGATGGTGAGATAGTCACTTTTGACGTCGAAGGTGAAGAAGTGCTGGGTTTTGAAGTCTGGAGCTTGCGTGCAGAGCGAGTCAGGCAGTAGGGAGCCATGCCTAGCTATCGGATGTACTGGTGCTTGCATCAGCCTCGTCGAATTCACTAGGCACGAAATCACCTGAAAAGCTCACCAGTAGATCATTCTGAAACAAAACCGAAATTCGTTCCTGACCGCGCACGCCGCCACCAGGCTGGTAGCTGTAAATGTAGTCCCAGCGATCTTGGTAATACGGATCTCGCACCAGAGGCGTGCCCATTACAAAAATAACCTGACGCTTGGTCATCCCTGGACGTAGCTGATCGACCATGTCCTGGGTGATGATATTGCCCTGCGGGATACCAATCTTGTAAACCCCGGGAAAATCCATGGAGCCCAAGTTGTTACAAGCGCTCAGGGCTAATGCACCTAGGCAGAATAGAATGGATTTCAGGCTTAACGATTGCACGTTGGTCAGGGGCTCTAAGAAACTGTAAGTTCGGTTTTCTCGACTCAGTAGCGACTCTTTGATTGCTTTTCACCTCGTCAAGGACGGGGCATAATACATTGATTCCACTTGGAGGAAAACTGTTCGCCCACTGGCTCTTATTCTGATTAGCAATACTAAATAGACAACAAAAACAGCCAGTTAGTTTCTTCCAAGGCTTTATCCCCTGCTAATTGAGAGAATACATGACTTCCGAAAACCAGGAACTGCGTAAAGCAGGCCTTAAAGTTACTCTACCGAGAGTGAAGATTCTTCAGATACTGGAAAGCTCTGATACCAAGCACCTCAGTGCCGAGGACGTCTACAAGGCGCTGATCGAAGCCGAAGAGGATGTGGGTTTGGCGACGGTATACCGCGTGCTCACCCAGTTCGAATCTGCCGGCCTGGTTTCTCGCCACCATTTCGAGGGTGGCCATTCAGTCTTTGAGCTGATGCCTGATGACCACCACGACCATATCGTCTGCGACAGCTGTGGCAAGGTGGAAGAATTCTTCGACGAGATCATCGAACAGCAGCAGGAAAAAATCGCCAACAAGTACGGCTACAAGATTACCGACCACAGTATGTATCTTTATGGCATCTGCAAAGACTGCCAGGAAGAGTCCAAGTAACCGCCAGGATTACTGCTAAGTGAGGTTCGCCACCAGCTGCTGCGCGTGGGCCAGGGATTCGTCGCTAAAGTCATCTCCACCTAGCATGCGCGCAACTTCCTGCACGATGCTGTCCCCATCCAGAGTGCTTATCGATGTCAGGCTCGAATCTGAGCTGGAGTCCTTGCTCACAAAGAAGTGGTGATGGCCCTGACCAGCCACCTGGGCCTGATGCGTCACGCAGAGGATCTGGGTGGTATCTCCAAGCTTTCGAAGCAGTTCCCCAACCACCCGTGCCACGCCGCCACCGATGCCGACATCAACTTCATCAAACACCAGGCTGGGCGTCTCAGAAGTCTGCGCGGTGATCACCTGTATTGCCAGGCTGATTCGAGACAGCTCGCCACCAGAGGCAACTTTGATCAGCGGTTTGGGGGGCTGTCCGGGATTGGTGCTCACCAGAAACTCGATTGATTCCAGTCCCTGCTGGGAAGGGTGTTCAGATTCTGATTCGACCAATGTGACGCTGAGTTCAGCGTGGGGCATGCCAAGGTTTTTCAGTTGGGCATTAACTGCCTTGTCGAGTTTCTTCGCTGCGCCGCGGCGCTGTTTGGATACGTCCTTGGCCAGTTTCAGGTACTGTTCGCGCAACAGGCCGTCATTGGCCTTGAGCTGCTCCAACTCGGTGTCGGAATTTTCAAAGCGCGCGAGCTGATCTCGGAGTTCCGCCATCAGTGCGTCGAGTTGCTTGACCGGTACCTTGTGTTTGCGTGCCAGGTCATGCAGGGCGCCGAGACGCGCATTAACTGTGTCCAGTCGCTGTGGGTCGGCATGAAATTTTTCACTAAAACCGCGCAGCTCATCGACTGCTTCGGTTAACTGGATTTCTGCACTTTCCATCAAGGTGATGGCGGACTCAAGATCCTTCGCCTGTTCTCCCAGGCCGCGGAGCCGCTGCAGAATTTGAGTGAGCTGATTCGCCAGCGAGTTATCTTCACCGCTGCACTCAGCCAGTGCACTATGTACTACGGTCAAGGTCTCGTCAGCATGGCTCAAGTTCTTGAATTCCGCTTCGAGCTGCTCTGCCTCATTCTCTGCGATGTTGAGTTCTTCCATCTCCGTGAGCTGGTACGAAAGTAACTGGGTTTGCGCGGAATACTCACTGGCCTGCTCAGCCAGAGTCTGCAGCTGCTGGTGATTCTGCTGCCACTGCTTCCAGGTCGAAACAAGGCTGCTACGCAGTTTTTGGTCGACCCCAAAATCATCCAACAGACGCTGGTGAGTGCTGCGCTGCAGCAATGACTGGTGCTCATGTTGACTGTGGATATCAATCAGCATTTCGCCCAGCTGTTTCAGGTTGGTCATGGTGACCGGTGAGCCGTTGATATAGCCCCTGGAGCGGCCATCCTCATTGACGACCCGGCGAAGCATGCACAGGTGCTCATCGGTTTCAGACTGCAGGTCGTTTGCCTGCAGCCACAAGCGTGCCGATTCAATCTGGCTGATGTCGAATTCGGCGCTGATGTCGGCGCGGGTTGCGCCGGGCCTGACGATGGTCTTGTCTGCGCGATCACCGAGGGTAAAGCCCAGCGCACCGAGGATGATGGACTTGCCAGCGCCAGTCTCACCGGTGAGCACGGTCATGCCCGGCTGAAATTCAATTTCCAGGGTTTTGACGGTGGCGTAATTCTTGATACTGAGGTGAGACAACATAGAGTGACAGTATAGGGGATGAGCCGAATGGTTTTCACTAAATTGAAGCCTCTAATTAGTGCGGAAATTCATGGCTTGGAAATCGCTGTCAGCGCTTGAATCCTCTTGGCTTGCCCCCATATAGCTCTTAGACGAACAAAGGGTCTGTTTGGCGGCTGTAGTCCAGTCCATCAGACAGTCCCTAACCAATTGATTTAAAACAAGTTAAAGATAGAAGAGGGCAGGGCAGGGCATGAGCAAAGAGCCGCATCAGGAAGCTGCTGAGCAAACCGGCACAGCCGCAGAAGAGTTGCAGGACCTTGAACAGGCGCAGGTCGGCGCTGAAACTGGCGATGATACGAATACCGACCAAGACATCAGCCTGGAGCAGGCGTTGGAGAAGCTAGCGCAAGCCGAGCTCGCGGCTGAGAAAGCGCACGATGATTTACTGCGGGTGCAGGCTGAAATGCAAAACCTGCGGCGGCGCACTGAACAGGACATTGAAAAGGCGCACAAATATGGCCAGGAGAAGTTCAGCGCTGAGTTATTGAGCGTTATGGACAACCTGGAGAGGGCGCTGGATGCCGCGTCGGCGCACGAAAATGAGGCCGTGAAGGCGATTTACGATGGCGTCGATCTGACCCTCAAGAGTTTTTCGGACTGTTTTACCAAATTCAACATCGAAGCGGTGGATCCTCTGGGTGAGCCATTTGACCCGGCTCTGCATCAAGCCATGTCCATGCAGGAAAACCCTGATGTTGAGCCCAACACGATAATCGCCGTCATGCAGAAGGGCTACACCCTGCATGGCCGGGTGATTCGACCAGCCATGGTAATGGTGGCGAAGGGATCCAGCCCCAAGATTGATGAGACTGTTTGAGGGTAGGGATTTAGAGGAGTTGATCTAAAGCAGGCCGGCAACAGGTTAATCAAGAACCATGCAGGGACATGATATTAGGTAGTCCAGCAACAGATTCACTAAAGATCTCGCACGAAAACTGGTTTAGAGCCTTGAATTTGCGGGAGCTGACCAAATATTGATGGCATAAGTGAAAGCCGGGCTACGGACGGCTTAGAAAGCATATAGAACTGGAGAAAGAAACAATGGGCAAGATAATCGGTATCGATTTGGGAACCACCAACTCCTGCGTCGCAGTGATGGACGGGGGCGAACCCAAAGTCATTGAGAATGCTGAAGGGGATCGAACCACTCCTTCCATCGTCGCCTATAGCAGCGATGGTGAAACCCTGGTGGGCCAGCCCGCAAAGCGCCAGGCGGTTACCAATCCAAATAACACGCTATTCGCCATAAAGCGGTTGATTGGCCGTCAGTTTAAAGATGATGTCGTGCAAAAAGACATCAAGATGGTCCCCTATTCAATTGTTGCCAACGACAATGGCGATGCCTGGGTTGAGGTAAATGGCGACAAGATGTCACCGCCACAGATCTCTGCCCAGATTCTGACCAAGATGAAGAAGACTGCCGAGGACTATCTCGGTGAGTCAGTCACTGAGGCCGTGGTTACTGTGCCTGCCTATTTCAACGATTCCCAGCGTCAGGCGACCAAGGACGCAGGCAAGATTGCCGGTCTGGAAGTAAAGCGAATTATCAATGAGCCTACTGCAGCGGCATTGGCCTATGGCATGGACAAAAAGGCGGGTGACGCCACCATTGCTGTCTACGACCTGGGTGGCGGCACATTCGATATCTCGATTATCGAAATTGCCGAGACCGACGGTGAGCACACTTTCGAAGTACTCTCTACCAACGGCGATACCTTCCTGGGTGGTGAAGACTTTGACCTGCGCTTGATTGATTACCTTGCGGACGAATTCAAGAAAGAGTCAGGTATGGATTTGCATAACGATCCATTAGCTCTGCAGCGCCTCAAGGAAGCGGCGGAGAAAGCCAAGATTGAGCTGTCTTCTTCGCAGCAAACTGAGGTAAACCTGCCTTACATTACTGCCGATGCCAGCGGTCCCAAGCACCTAGTGCAAAAGCTGACCCGAGCCAAATTCGAATCACTGGTTGAAGAACTGGTTGAAAACACGCTGGCGCCGGTGAAGATCGCGCTGAAGGATGCGGGCCTCGATACCGGTAGCATAGATGATGTCATCCTGGTGGGCGGTCAGACCCGCATGCCGCTGGTGCAGCAGAGAGTGGCTGACTTCTTCGGCAAAGAAGCGCGCCGGGATGTGAATCCTGACGAAGCAGTGGCTATGGGCGCCGCGATTCAGGCGGCGGTACTGTCTGGCGATGTCAATGACGTGCTATTGTTAGACGTGACCCCTTTGACTTTGGGTATTGAAACCCTGGGTGGCGTAGCTAGCCCACTGATCGATAAGAACACGACGATTCCTACCAAGAAGAGTCAGGTATTTTCAACAGCAGATGACAATCAGACTGCAGTAACCATTCATGTGGTCCAGGGCGAGCGCAAGCAGGCTGCTGAGAACAAGTCCCTGGGTCGATTTGACCTGTCGGATATTCCGCCTTCACCGCGCGGCATGCCGCAGATTGAAGTGTCTTTTGACCTGGACGCGAACGGTATTCTTAACGTTTCCGCGAAGGACAAGGCCACCGGCAAGGAACAGTCCATTATTATTAAGGCGTCCAGCGGTCTGTCTGACGAAGAGATCGATAAGATGGTCAAGGATGCAGAGGCCCATTCCGCCGATGATAAGAAATTTGAAGAGCTTATCACTGCACGCAACACCGCAGATGGCTTGATCCACGCGACCAAGAAGACGCTGGAAGAAGCCGGTGATAAGGCGAGCGATGAAGAAAAGGATGCGATCAATAACGCGATCACTGCCCTGGATGAAGCGCTTAAGTCAGATGACAAGGATGAGATCGAAGCGAAGACCAAGGATCTGACTGACGCGTCCACTAACCTTGCACAGAAGCTGTACGCTGAGCAGGCGGCGGCGGGGGCCGAAGCTGGCTCCTCTGAAGCTGCTGGTGACAGTGCAGAGGCTGGCGCCGATGAAGCGGTAGATGCCGAATTTGAAGAAGTTAAGGAAGAAGACAAGTAACAGGCTGAGCGCATACCAGCGTCAAGAGACGAAATCTGGAGACCTGCAAAGGTTACGGCGAAATAATTAACCAGGGGTCAGAGCAAAAATACAGTAGTTCGGACCATAACTACTGAATTTTTACTCTGTCCCCGCCTCTATTTTCTGGAATTTTTTTAGCACATGTCTAAGCGGGATTTTTACGAAGTATTGGGTGTCGAGCGCGGCGCCTCGGAAGCCGAGATCAAGAAGGCTTACCGGCGCGTGGCGATGAAAAACCACCCCGATCGCAATCCCGACAAACCTGAGGCAGAAGAGAAATTCAAGGAAGCCAACGAAGCTTTCGAAGTGCTGTCCGATGCCGAGAAACGGGCACGCTATGACCAGTATGGCCATGCCGGTATCGAGGGTCAGACCAGCGCCGGCTCCGCCGATTTCGGCGACATCTTCGGCGATATCTTCGGTGACATTTTCGGTGGCGGTGGTGGTCGCGGCGGCGGCCGCAGCCATGTGCGCAAGGGGGCCGACTTACGTTACAACCTGGAGCTGAACCTGGAAGAGGCGGTGGGCGGTACTACCGTCAAGATTCGCATTCCTACCACCGTGACCTGCACCAAGTGTGAAGGTACTGGCGCCAAGCCGGGCACGCAGCCTGTTGACTGCAGCACCTGCGCCGGTCATGGTCAGGTGCGCATGCAACAAGGCTTCTTCTCTGTGCAGCAAACCTGCCCACGCTGTCAGGGTGCGGGCAAACAGATCAAAGATCCCTGTCATGTCTGTCATGGCCGCGGCAATAGGGATGAAACCAAGACCCTCTCGGTTAAAGTGCCCGCCGGAGTCGATAGCGGCGACCGCATTCGTCTTACCGGTGAAGGCCAGGCCGGGGTCCACGGCGGCCCGCCAGGTGATCTCTTCGTTGAGATGCACATCAGGCCTCACGACATCTTTGAACGTGATGGGCGTAATCTGCACTGCGAAATTCCTATCAACTTCACCGATGCCGCTTTAGGTGGCGAGCTGGAAGTGCCGACTCTAGATGGCAAGGTTAAGCTGAAGATCCCCAGTGAAACCCAGACTGGTAAACTGTTTCGCCTGCGCGGCAAGGGTGTCACTTCAATTCGCGGCGGTGGTGCGGGCGACTTGCTGTGTCGCGTAGTGGTAGAGACACCTGTCAACCTGACAGCGCGTCAGAAAGAAATCCTGGAAGAGTTTCAGGGAATTCAGAAAGAGGAAGGCAGTCGCCAGTCTCCGCGAGAGTCTTCCTGGTTTGATGGCGTTAAGAAATTTGTTGATGGGCTAACTAGCTAGTCGCAAATAATGTTTCCGGTGTTGTAGTTAGAATCAACAAACTGCAAAAAATCCTCAGTGCGAGGTGGGAGCCGCGTTCCGAAATCTTCTGGACTACCTCAGATAAAAACAACGTTTAGTCGGCTCCTGCATATTCCGTTCAGGAAGTTGCTCCATACAGCGGCTCCGAGTACGCCATGCTTTTGTGCGTAGAAAGCGCTCTCAAAGATACCCCAAGGATGCAGCGACCCGGTCTGAGTTGACATAGTTCAGCGGAAGAAAGCGACTTCGAGTCTTCAAAAATTTGGGCATGTAAGTCCAGAAGGTCTTGCTCAACGGCCAAACGCCTATAAGCATTTAACTCAGCAGTCAGAGATTGCTAAGTCCGCGCTTGAATAGCATTGGTATTTTCCCTGGATTCCAATACCAGTAGGACAAGAGTCACGACTACGGCAATTCCGCTGAGTATTTCGGCAGAGAGTGCCCAGTGCTGCAGAGTGTTACTTTTCGTATTAAGCAGCTCAGGAAAGCTCCAACAGTTTCTGGTGAGCTTTGGGTTCCAATCGTGGCCCATATTGGGTGACTACCGTGGCGGACGCCACACTGGCCAGAGAGCCTGCGTCCTCAAAACTCATACCATTGGTGATGCCGTACAGGAATGCTCCTGAATACATGTCTCCAGCACCGTTGGTATCTACTACAGGCACGCGGCGTGGTGCGACTTTGATTAGCTGTTTGCCATCCCACAACACAGAGCCCTCAGCGCCGGTGGTTACCGCGAACTGCTTGGCTATTGTCTTGAGTGCTTCGATTGCCTTGTCCAGATCCTCTTCGCCTGACCACAGCTGCGCTTCCTGCCGATTACAGAACAGCAGGTCTACACCGTCACCCAATACTTCATTGACGTTGTCCTTGAAGTATTCAAGCATGGAGGGGTCTGAGAAAGTCATCGCGGTTTTGATGCCTTTTTCCCTGGCGAATTCTTTCATCTCGATAATTGCGGATCTTGCTGTGTCTGAGGTGACGAGATAGCCCTCCAGATACATATACTCGCAGTTGCTGGCGGCTTCAAAATCCATTTCTGAAATCGAGATGTTGTCTGACACGCCCAGATAAGTGAGCATAGTTCGCTCTGCATCCGGTGTGACCATCACCAGGCAGCGTCCGCTGACACCATCGACCCGCTGGCTGTTCTTGTTGGTCTCGATATTGTGATGACCCAGTTGATCCATGAAGAAATCGCCAGTCTCATCGTTTGCTACGCGGCAGGAATAGAAGGCGTTGCCACCGAATTGGCTCACCGCGTATAGAGTGTTAGCGGCAGAACCACCGCCGGTGCGGGTTTTGATACCGTAACGGTTGGTGAGCTCGTTGAGTAGGCTTTCTTGTTGCTCATGATCCACTAATGTCATGATGCCTTTCTCAATCGTGAAGTCCTTCAGAAAGGAATCCGTAATCTCGAATTCCTTGTCTACCAGCGCGTTGCCAATGCCGTATACGTCGTATCTCATTTGGGATATTTCTCTAATTTGGTTTGCTGCTAAAGTTGGTGCGCTTAAGTGATGCTGTTGAATGCTTTCTCGGCCGCATCCAGGGTTAGCTGAATTTCTTCCGCGCCGTGGGCAGAGGAAACAAAACCGGCCTCGAATGCTGAAGGTGCCAGGTAGACGCCATTTTCCAGCATGATATGAAAGTAAGTCTGGAACGCGGCCGAATCACCTGCCATCACGTTTGCGTAGCTGGTCACCTTGTCGTGCTTGTTGAAGAAACAACCGAACATGCCACCGACCTGATTAGTGGTGAAAGGGACGCCGGCAGCGTCTGCCCTTTCCTGCATGCCCGACAGCATGGTCTCCGCAGTGGCGGACAGCTTGTCGTAAAAATCTGGAGCAGAAACGGCATCAAGCATTGCCAGTCCAGCAGCAACAGCCAGTGGGCTGCCAGACAATGTGCCAGCCTGGTAGACCGCGCCATTGGGTGCGATATGATCCATGATGTCTTTGCGACCGCCAAATGCACCTACCGGTAAGCCCCCGCCGATCACTTTACCCAGTGCAGTCAGATCGGGCGTAACACCGTATACAGATTGGGCGCCACCCAGGGCAACCCGAAACCCGGTCATCACTTCATCAAATATCAAAACGCTGCCAAATTCATCGCAGCAGCTACGCAAGGTTTCCAAAAAGCCAGGAACCGGTGGCACGCAGTTCATGTTGCCGGCGATGGGCTCTACGATGATGCAAGCGACACGCTCACCATGCGCTTTGAAAAAGGCTTTAACTCCTTCGCTATCGTTATAGGTCAGGACGTGGGTAAGATCAGTATAGGCTTTGGGAACACCTAGCGAGTCCGGTTCACCCAGGGTGAGCGCGCCAGATCCAGCCTTAACCAGCAGGCCATCTACATGGCCGTGGTAACAACCCTCGAATTTCACGATCAGGTCGCGGCGAGTAAAACCGCGCGCCAGCCGGATCGCGCTCATGGTTGCTTCCGTGCCGGAGGTCACGAGGCGCACCTGCTGCAATGAGGGCACGAATTCACAGATCTTCTTGGCGATCTCAACCTCAGCCTCGGTGGTGGCACCGTAGCCGAGTCCCGCCTTGAGCTGTTCACTCAAAGCCGCCAGGACAGATTCGTCTCTATGGCCGAGAATCAGTGGACCATAGGCGCCCACATAATCAACGTAGCGATTGTCGTCGCTATCGATGACATAGGCGCCTTCCCCCCCTTTGATGAATAGGGGATTGCCGCCGACGCTCTTGAATGCGCGAACTGGGGAATTTACGCCTCCGGGAATGTAGGTCTGTGCTTGCTCAAAAAGCTCCCGGGATCGATCGTGTTTCATAAAGCGTCCTTGGGTTTTAATTGGCTGACTGAATCGCAGTGCTATTCAGAATCAGGATCTGATTCAGAGAAAAGTGCGTCAAGTTCGCGTGCTCTTGCCAGAATCTGCTTGTTAAAGTCTTGGCCTGAGTCTTTGTGGCTGACGTTCTCGGCAGCGCCAAACAGGCCGTTGATTACCGCTAGCATGTCTGCACCTGCGGCGATCAGAGAGGCGCCATTTTCCGGGTTGATGCCACCAATAGCAACTATGGGGATGTCGATTTTCTCGTGCGCCTGCGACAGGATTGCAAGTGCTGCTGGGCTGGCGTCTGGCTTGGTCTGAGACGGAAAGAAGCGGCCAAAGGCAACATAATCAGCTCCCGCATCTGCAGCCCTGGCAGCTTTCTCCAGCGAGTCGTGACAGGTCACACCGATGATGGCCTCAGCGCCAAGCAGCTTGCGTGCGGTGGCGCAGTCGCCGTCGCGCTGGCCCAGGTGCACGCCATTGGCCCCAATATCGGCGCAGAGCTGCATGTCATCATTAATGATTAGAGGTACGGAGAAGCGCTCGCATAACGCAAGTAGAAGCCGCGCCTGTTCTGTTTTATCTGGCAAAGCGAGACTCTTGCAGCGGTACTGCAGCAGCTTGATTCCGCCGAGCAGGGCTGCTTCAACAGCGGGTAGCACCGTGTCTGGAGACAGCAGCGCATCATCGGTGATGCCGTAAATTCCGCTTAGTGATGGCTTCATACTAGGGTTGCTGCTTGTTCCAGTAACTGCGATTTGGAATGTGTTGTCCAAATCCCATGCGAGTGCCGTGGCTCAGGGCTTCCCAGGTAAAACGCTGGGCCTGTTGGATGGCATCGCGCAGCGTTAGTTTGTGCGCCAGATACCCGGCAATAGCAGCGGCCAGGGTGCAGCCGGAACCATGATAGGAATCTGGCAGGCGGGGCCAATTGTGCAGAGTGACTTCCTGGTGCGATGTGTAGAGACGGTTTTCTACGCTCTCTGTTTGTGCATGCGTACCGGTGAGCAGCACGTGCTGACAGCCCGCCTTAATGAGTTCATTCGCACAGGCGTCAAGGGAATCTGCCGTAGGGGCCAGCTGTTTGATTTCATCGGTATTGGGAGTCAACACGGTGGTCAGTGGAATCAGCAATGAGCGGATAGCACTAAGTGCTTCAGTGTCGCTGAATTGGTAACCGCCGCCTGCCGCAACTACCGGATCCAGCACCACGGGGATATATGCGTAGTCTTTCAGGATACTGTGGATGGCTTCTACGGTTTCCATAGCGCCGACCAGCCCGATCTTGAAGCAATGAACCGGCATATCCTCCAGCACCGCACGGGCCTGCTGTACGATCAAAGCTGCGCTGGTGCTGTTAATGCTGAGGGCATTGTGGGTGTTCTGTGCGGTGAGCGCGGTAACAATTGGGACAGCATGACAGCCTAAGCTGAACAGGGTTTCGATATCCGCCTGAATCCCGGCTCCACCCGTAGGATCCAGCCCGGAGAAACACATCACCGTGGGTTTGGAATCCAGCATGAACAGCTACAGGGTCGGCTTCACAACAATAAGAATGACGACGCCGATAAGAAGAAAAACCGGCAGCTCGTTGAATACCCTGAAAAAGATATGGGTACGCAGGCTTCGCCCTTCACGCAGCTGTTTCATATGCCACCAGCAGAGCACATGGTAGACAACCAGCAGGGCAACCAGCGCTAGCTTCACATGCATCCACCACCAGGACATATAGTATCCCCAGTTACCCCAAAGCAACCAGAACCCGAATGCCAGTGTCAAAATCATGGAGGGAGTCGTGATACCCCAATAGAGTTTCCGCTCCATGATTACGAAGCGATCCTTGCTCACTTGATCCTCGCTCATGGCGTGGTAGACAAATAGCCTGGGCAGATAAAAGAGGCCGCTGAACCAGCAAACTACGAAAACGATATGAAAGGCTTTAATCCAAAGCATTAGTCTGTGCAATTCTTTGTTGAGTTGAGAAAGCCATCATAGCTCTCTAGGCATGTCTTTGGCTACCGTGGCATAGCTCTAAGTCTTTGATTTACAGTATTAAAAAGGCCAAATTATTGCAATTCTGTGAGCGCCGTGTATGATTCTTGTCCCGAACCTATAGGGCTCAGGGCCTGCATACCGCGGGTTACTGGCAAGGGCATAAACGTGATTAAGGCTGGCATCATCGGCGCTACGGGTTATTCCGGCGTTGAACTTCTGCGACTTCTGGCACCACGCCAGGACATCGAGTTGTATGTTGTCACTTCACGTGAGCTCCAGGGCAAGGCTGTTTCCGCGCATTTTCCTAATTTACGCGGGATAGTGGACATGCAGTTCACTGGCCCCAACGACCCGAGGCTAACGCAATGCGATGTTGTTTTTTATGCCACGCCCCATGGCGTTGCCATGCACTCCGCGGCCGAACTGTTGGCTGCTGGGGTGAAGGTCATAGATCTTTCCGCTGATTTCCGCATCAAGGATTTGGCTCTCTGGGAACAATGGTACAAACAGGCACACGCCTATCCTGATGGGGTTGCTGAGGCGGTTTACGGCTTGCCAGAGGTCAATCGAGAAGCCATCAAGCAGGCGCGGCTGGTCGCGGTCCCCGGATGCTATCCGACCGCAATCCAGCTCGGATTCATCCCACTGCTAGAGGCTGGCTTGCTAGATACATCCAGACTGATTGCTGATGCCAAATCCGGCGTAAGTGGGGCAGGCAGGAAAGCCGTGGAAGACTTTTTACTGTGCGAGGCGACTGAATCGATCAAGGCCTATGGGATCAGTGGTCATCGGCATCACCCTGAAATCAGCCAGGGCTTGACTCTGGCTAATGGAGCGCCAGTGGGACTCACATTCGTACCGCATCTGACGCCTATGGTTCGTGGCATTCTGGCGACCCTTTATGGCCCAATAAAATCTGGAATTCAGGTCACACGAGAGCAGTTGCAATCAATTTTTGAAAACCGCTATGCTAATGAATCGTTTGTAGATGTTTTGCCTGCAGGTGAACTGCCGGCTACACGTGATGTCAAAGGCTCTAACCGGTGCGCTATCGCAGTCTCTTACGCGGCAGATACCAATACCGCGCTGTTACTGGTAGCTGAAGACAACCTCGTCAAAGGGGCTTCCGGGCAGGCAGTGCAAAATCTTAATATTATGTTTGGCCTCAATGAGGCAGCAGGCTTGGAAGGGATCGCGTTACTGCCCTGAATTTACCGAACAGTGCCAATCAACAAGCTAAAAGTCTATGCCCAACGTTGTTAAAGGAAGCAAGCAAGAACAGATGGTTGTGGTGCCATATCGGCCACGGCAGCGGGTTCTGTTTACCTTGTTTCTGGTTTTGGGTGTTGCGATAAGCGCGGCAGGCGGTTGGGTGTATGGCCACTATAAGACAATGCTTACCCAGCAAACTGCACTGGCTGACCAGAGTGAGCTGACCGCAGAGATAGATTCCCTGCAGCTTGAAAACGCTGATCTGCAAAGACAAATAGCCATCCTGGAACGCTCCAGCGTCATGGACCAGCAAGCCAATGCCGAGGTGCAAAGTACCATCACTTCCTTACGTGCTCGCATCGCACAGTTGGAAGAAGACATCGTATTTTATCGCCAAGTGGTGGCAGAGGAAACCGAGGAGACCGGTTTGATGATTGGTCAACTCGATCTCGATGCGACGACAGATCCGGGGCGCTATCGATACAAACTTGTGATGCGCCAGAAAGATGCTGATGGCGACACATTTTTGTTGGGCCACGTAAATGTTAATCTGGTTGGCCTACAGAGTGATGAGCAGGTGATACTGGCATTGCGCGATATCTCGGAAACGGAGGATGAACTCGACATCCGTCTTCGGTTTAGATACTTTCAAAATATAGAGGGAGAACTGACCCTTCCGGAAGGCTTTCAGCCAGATCGAATTCAGATTGCCGCAGTCTCCGATGAGCCGGTCTCAAAAACAATTAGCGAGGATTTTGGTTGGGTTGTGGCCACAGAATAAGTGGCTTCTATTAATGAAGAATTTTGGAAAAAAATCAGGAAACAGGCGTTTCCCGGAGCAAATAAATGTTTGGCAAGTCTAATGACAACCCACCACCGGCAACGAACCTGCCCTCTATGACCCTGATCTCACGCAACACCGAGATTGTGGGTGATATTCATTTTAGTGGCGAATTGATCATCGAAGGTCGGGTCAAAGGCAACATCTACGCTGAGGATGACTCTGCGGCCTTAATTCGTGTAGCCGAGAATGGCGCCGTGGAGGGAGAGATCTGCGTTCCCTCTGCCGTGATTAATGGGCTTATTCAGGGTGACTTGCGCTCGGCAAATCATATCGAGCTGGCTTCCAAGGCGATAGTAGTTGGTAACGTCTACTACAACCTGATTGAAATGGTGATGGGCTCCGAGGTTAACGGCAACCTAATACATATCGGTGCAAATCAGAATGAAACCAAGTTGCTGGAAGCAAAAATGAACAAATTGCCCTTCGACACCCCATCTATTAAGCAAGATTAGCCGTTGTTAGCACGGTAAGGAACCCGCAGGGCCGGCTTTGCAGCACCGCCAGGCTCCGCTACAATATTAGACTGAATCCATAAGTTATTTGTTGGTGCATGAACTGCGAGACGGGTCGGGCATCGAGAACATGTGTCCGTAGCCCTAATCCTGCGCCAGGTGAGTTGGTTCAACGCAGCGAATAGCAAAAGAGTGCCTGAAGAGAGTTTCATGACAGTAGTTCAGACCGCAGAACCCGTGATCATGACCTTTACCGACAACGCGGCGGACAAGGTTCATAGCCTGATCGCGGAAGAGGGTAACGACAGGCTCAAGCTACGGGTTTTTGTCACAGGCGGCGGCTGCTCAGGTTTCCAGTACGGCTTTTCGTTCGACGAAGACGTCAATGACGATGACACCGTAATCAAGAACAACGGGGCCGAGTTGTTGGTTGACCCCTTGTCTTATCAGTACCTCGTTGGTGCGAGAATCGATTACACCGAGGGCCTGGAAGGCTCACGTTTCATCGTTGATAACCCAATGGCCACAACAACCTGTGGCTGTGGCGCTTCTTTTTCTATTTGATCCCTCTATCTGATCGTCTATCTAATTCCTCTATCTGAAAGCTCTGCCTGACAGTTTGTCCGGCCGCTCCCTGCTGAAAGCGCGCGTTTCGGGCGCAAATTGCTGCCCAAGTCTTATAGTTTGTAAGTGCTTACTATTAAATGAGGCGCTGCGGGTTTTGCAGTCCCAGGGACATGTTCAGGCCTGATAGATCCCGCCCAGAATCACAGCTTCGCTGGCGCCGGTGAACACAGACGTGTCAATTTTTCGTCCGGCGCAGGTTTCCCTCGCAATCCAGGCAAAGGCGATGGCCTCCACCCAGTCAGGGTCGACACCTAGCGTCAAGGTGCTAGCAACCGTGCAATTTGGTCGCGCCTGCGCCAGACCTTGCATCAGCGCGCGGTTATGGGCTCCACCGCCACAGATAAAAAGGGACTGGCAATGCGGGTCCAGTGCATCGACGATGGTGTCCACCGTAAGCTGCAGCATGGTGGCCTGCACATCCTGAGGTCCAATGGCGCCCCGGCACTGCGCCAGCTTGTTCTCTAGCCAGCTGCCGTTGAATAGCTCGCGTCCGGTACTCTTGGGGAGTGCTCGGGAGAAATAGGGTTCGTTCTTGCAGAGCTGTAGCAACTCATTGTGTACCGTGCCGCTGCTCGCCCAGACGCCGCCTTCGTCATACTTTTTTTGTTGGTGCTTGTCGATCCAAAAATCCATCAGCACATTGCCGGGCCCCGCATCGAAGGCAATTGGCTTGGTACCCTGACGCAGGCAGGTGATATTGCTGATGCCGCCAATGTTGATAATTGCCCTGTTCTCACTGCTTGATGCAAAGATGTGCTGGTGCAGGAGTGGGGCAAGTGGCGCCCCTTGACCTCCTGCACTGATGTCACGGCCGCGCATGTCAGCCACCGTGGTAATGCCCGTGCGCTGGGCGATAGTGCTGGCGTCGGCCAGTTGCAGGGTGAAGGGATTGCCG
>Ga0181559_10000221_pt1 | contig 49155 bp, 48 predicted proteins | sample 011ome_21_FD_133752 | JGI IMG/M metagenome (GOLD analysis project Ga0181559, IMG submission 133752) | Coastal salt marsh microbial communities from the Groves Creek Marsh, Skidaway Island, Georgia - 011508AT metaG (megahit assembly) | ecosystem: Environmental > Aquatic > Marine > Intertidal... | reverse complement strand
CAGCTCGGCGAGCCGATCCCCGGACACTTCGCCCAGCATGCGCACCGGATCCTGACCGGAGGAGGCCCAGAGCTCAGGGTCGATGGCCGCGAACAGGTCACGGGTCTGCGGGTGCCAGGACCACCGCAGATTGATGGCCAGTTCCTCCAACGCCTGGAGGTTCTCGGGCAGGACAGTACGGACGATGAATCGTCGGATCGCTCTCACACGGGGCATGTTAACGCTTTCATGGAGCCTGGTGGCAGCTGACCCGCATAGAATTGTCGGAATCTTTCAGAAGGCGCAAATCCTTTCACACCCGTCCCACCGGTACCGCCTGCCCGCCCGCTGCATCACCTCTTGGCATCCATAGCCGCTCGCATTGCCATCTGCATCGCTACGCTGCCAGCCATGGCCCGCACACCACGCTCCGCACCTGCTGTCACGAGCGAGCCCGGCCAGCCAGCGAAGTCCGGTCCGCCCCCTGAACTGACCGGTCGGTTCCCCATCACCGATGTGTCCCCCTCGAGCCTGGGCGGGCGTAGGCCCGCCACCGCCGCCGTGGGCGAGTCCGTTCCCGTGAGAGTCACCGCATTTCGCGAGGGTCACGACAGCCTCGGGGTCACCGTTCTCCTTCACCGACCGGATGGCTCCCTGGCGCAGACCGTGCGGATGTCTCCTGCGGGGATGGGCCTTGATGCGTGGGAGGCGCACGTGCGTCCCGACGAGATCGGCGACTGGTCCTTCACCATCGAGGCGTGGGGTAGTCCGTGGGACACCTGGGAGCACCGCGCCGGGATCAAGATCCCGGCTGGGGTGGACATCGATCTCGAGTGCACCGAGGGATCACTGCTCCTTGCCGAGGCGGCCGAAGCACTCGGGGATGACGGTGAGCGCGCAGTCCTCCTCGGCGCAGCCAACACCCTGACCTCGACCCGGCTGCCCGCTCCAGTACGCCTTGCAGCAGCAACCGATCCGGCCGTGCACGCGATCATGACGGCCAAGCCCCTCCGCACCGGACTGACCGAGAGCGGCCCCTGGCCCCTGCGCGTCCAGCGGCGGCGGGCACTCGTGGGCTCCTGGTACGAGTTCTTTCCGCGCAGCGAGGGTGCCACGCTCGACCCACCACGCTCCGGCACCCTCATCACCGCCGCCGACAGGCTCCCGGCGGTGGCCGACATGGGCTTCGACGTCGTGTACCTGCCGCCCATTCACCCCATTGGCGAGATGAATCGCAAGGGCCCCAACAACACCCTGACGCCAACATCCGGTGACCCCGGCTCCCCCTGGGCCATCGGATCAGCCGACGGAGGGCACGATGCCGTGCACCCCGATCTCGGAACCCTGGCGGACTTCGATGCCTTCGTGATCCGTGCGGGCGAGCTCGGCCTCGAGGTCGCCCTCGACCTGGCGCTCCAGGCAGCTCCAGACCATCCCTGGGTCGCCGCCCATCCGGAGTGGTTCACCACGCGGGCCGACGGCACCATCGCCTACGCCGAGAATCCACCGAAGAAGTACCAGGACATCTACCCCCTCAACTTCGACAACGACCCCGAGGGCCTCTATGCCGAGGTCGAACGCATCGTCCGCTTCTGGATGGCCCACGGCGTCCGCATCTTCCGCGTCGACAATCCGCACACGAAACCCCTGTGGGTCTGGGACAGGCTCCTGACGGCCATCTACGCCACGGATCCGGATGTTCTTTTCCTCGCAGAGGCATTCACCCGTCCGCCGATGATGCGGGCCCTGGCCCAGGTCGGCTACCAGCAGAGTTACACGTACTTCACCTGGCGCAACAACTCCGACGAGATCCGTTCCTACGCAATGGAACTGGCCGGCCCAGCGTCGGCGTACATGCGACCCAACTTCTTCGTCAACACACCCGACATCCTGCCCGAGTACCTCCAGCACTCCGGACCCGCGGGATTCGCCATCCGCGCAACCCTCGCGGCCACCCTCTCCCCCACCTACGGGGTCTACAGCGGATTCGAGCTATACGAGCACGTTCCTGTGCGACCCGGCAGCGAGGAGTACCTGGACTCCGAGAAGTACCAATACCGGCCACGAGACTGGGACCTTGCCCGGAAGCAGGGGCGCACGCTTGCGCCCTACCTGACACAGCTAAACGCCTTCAGGGCCGGACATCCAGCATTGCAGGACCTCAGGTCGCTCCGCTTCCACCACAGCGAGAACGCGCAGGTCATCGCCTACTCCAAGACCGACGACGATGACACCATCCTCGTCGTGTGCTCCCTGGACCCGGATCGCGATCAGGAGACCACCGTCTGGTGGGATCTCGCAGCACTCGGCCTGGAGCCCGGTGCTCGATTCGTCGCTCATGACCTCGTCACCGACTCCACCTGGGCCTGGGGCCCCAGCACGTACATTCGACTGTCCCCGTGGGAGCACGTCGCCCATATCGTCCACGTTCGACGCATCTGACTGACTCGCGAGGAGCCTTCCATGAGCAGCACCACGCCTCGTCCGACACCGGTCTCCGTGCTGGACATCGATCGGCTCGTCGATGGATGGCACCACGATCCCCATTCGATTCTGGGGCCGCATGCCAGCAGCGATGCCGTCACCGTTCGTGTCCTTCGCCCGGGCGCGGAGTCCGTCACCGTCGTGACCTCGGCAGGGCGGGTGCAGCTGGAGCATGAGCACCGCGGAGTGTGGGTCGGGGTGCTTCCCGGCAACACCGTTCCGGACTACTCCGTCGACGTCACCTACGTCGGCAGCACGATCCCCGGAGACGACCCCTACCGCTTCCTTCCGACCCTGGGCGACATCGACCTCCATCTCATCGGCGAGGGCCGGCACGAACAGCTGTGGGAGGTGCTCGGGGCGCACGTGCACACCTACGAGACCAGCCGGGGTCCCGTCACCGGCGTGTCGTTCGCCGTCTGGGCACCGAATGCCCAGGGTGTTCGCGTCGTCGGTGACTTCAACTACTGGGACGGAACTGCCCACCCGATGCGCTCCCTGGGATCGACGGGCATCTGGGAGCTCTTCATTCCCGCTGTCGGCGACGGCACCGTGTACAAGTTCGCCATCCTCGGCCGGGACGGGGCCTGGCGGCAGAAGGCCGATCCCATGGCCTTCGCCACCGAGATCCCGCCGGCCACCGGCTCCATCGTCTTCACCCCGCGTCATGAGTGGGGTGACGACCCCTGGCTGGAGTCGCGCGCTGCCACCGACCAGCACAAGCGTCCCCTGTCGATCTACGAAGTGCATCTGGGCTCATGGCGAGCCGGCCTGGACTACCGCCAGCTGGCCACGGAGCTCACCGACTACGTCCTCGACTCCGGCTTCACCCACGTCGAGTTCCTTCCCGTCGCCGAGCATCCGTACGGCCCGTCCTGGGGCTACCAGGTCACCTCCTACTTCGCCCCCACCTCGCGCTTCGGCTCCCCCGACGACCTCCGCCACCTGATCGACACCCTTCACCGAGCGGGCATCGGCGTGCTGGTCGACTGGGTTCCGGCCCACTTCCCCAAGGATGAATGGGCGCTGGCCCGGTTCGACGGCACCGCCCTCTACGAGCATGCTGACCCGCGCCGCGGCGAGCAGCCAGACTGGGGCACGTACGTCTTCGACTTCGGACGCACCGAGGTGCGCAATTTCCTCGTGTCGAATGCCCTCTACTGGCTGGAGGAGTTCCACGTCGACGGCCTGCGGGTCGACGCTGTCGCGTCGATGCTCTACCTGGACTACTCCAGGAAGGACGGGGAGTGGTACCCGAATGAGCACGGAGGTCGGGAGAACCTCGATGCCGTCGCGTTCCTGCAGGAGCTGAACGGCACCGTCTACAAGCGAGTGCCCGGCGTCATGATGATCGCCGAGGAGTCCACAGCATGGCCCGGCGTCACGCAGCCCACCTTCCTCGGCGGCCTCGGCTTCGGCTTCAAGTGGAACATGGGCTGGATGCACGACAGTCTCGAGTACATCTCCCACGAGCCGATTCATCGCCAGTACCACCACAGCGAGATGACCTTCTCCATGGTGTACGCCTACTCCGAGCACTTCATCCTGCCGATCTCTCACGACGAGGTCGTCCATGGCAAGGGCTCGCTGGTGGAGCGCATGCCCGGAGATCGCTGGCAGGAGCTGGCGAACCTCCGCTCGTACCTGGGGTACATGTGGGGGCACCCCGGCAAGAAGCTGCTGTTCATGGGCTCGGAGTTCGCGCAGTCGCAGGAGTGGTCCAGCGAGCGCAGTCTGGACTGGTGGCTGCTGCAGTTCCCCGAGCATGCGGGTGTTCTCCAGGTCGTCACCGACCTCAACGCCATGTATGCCGCGACCCCCGCACTCTGGCAGCGCGACGACGATCCCTCCGGATTCGAGTGGATCGACGCCAACGACTCCGGCTCCAACACGTTCAGCTGGATCCGCTGGGATGACGACGGCGGCTGCGTGGCCGTCATCTCGAACATGGCCCCCGTGCCCCGCGAGGGCTACCGACTCGGACTCCCCATGGCCGGGCGTTGGGCCGAGGTGCTCAATACCGATGCCGTGGCCTACGGCGGGTCAGGGATGGGCAATCTGGGCGAAGTTCATGCGGAGGATGTCCCCTGGCACGGCCGTCCCGCGTCCGCCAGCATCGTCCTGCCGCCGCTGTCGACGACCTTCTTCAGATTCGATCCCTAGACCTGCGGCCGCCGGCCATGTCCGTCAGGCATGGTCGGCCAAGTCAGAACAGCCCGGTCAGAACAGCGCGCTCGCGAGCGCCGTGCGGGCACGCGGCACCGATGGGTCGTCCCCCGCGATCATGAAGTAGTCGAGAACCCTGGCTCGTGCCGCTTCGCGCTCGTCACCCGTCGCATCGCGCACTGCCGTGATTCCGAGCTCGAAGGCGCGCGGCCAGTCCCCCTGCAGGGCGGCATAGTCCGCCGAGACCAGCAACGGGGCATCGGCCGGCTCGTCCTGACCGTCGGTGCGGGCATAGAGGTCGACCACCGCACGCCCAGCACGCGCATCTGCATCCGACGGATCAGACACCAGCACCGCCTCGTAGGCAGCGCGTGCCGAGGCCCAGTCGCCGGCTTCGATGGCGGCGTAGGCCGCCTCGAACCTCGGGTCTCCCGGATCCTCGACCTCCTCGACCGCAGGCGCTTCAGCCTCTCCCGCCAGGGTTCCGGCCACGCCCTGCTCCGCCGCAACCCGCAGGAGCTCGTCCAGGTACTGGCGAATCTGCTGCTCGGGCAGTGCGCCCTGGAACAGCGGCACCGGCTGCCCCTTGATGACTGCGAAGACGGACGGAATCGACTGCACCTGGAAGGCCGCGGCAATCTGCTGCTCTGCGTCGACGTCGACCTTCGCGAGCACCCAGCGACCACCATCCTCCGCGGCCAGCCGCTCGAGGATCGGTGAGAGCTGCTTGCAGGGGCCGCACCACTCCGCCCACAGGTCCAGGACCACGGGAACCGTCATGGACTGCTGGATGACCTGCTGCTCGAACGCAGCCGTCGTCACATCGATCACGACACCAGGAGGCGCTGCAGCAAGCGCGGCCGAAGCCTTCTTCTGATTGCTCTTCTGGGAGGCGAGGGCGCCGAGATCCACGGCGCCGCGGGCATTGATGTTCGAAGCCATCCACCTATTGTCACGTATCGGCCCCCCGGGTTCGAATCGGCGGGTTGGCACCCGGGAATCGCCCTTACCCCCCAGAATGTCCGAATGCATGTCTCAGCGAAGGCCGACTACGGCATGCGCGCCCTCCTGGTGCTGGCAGCTGCCTACGAGGAGGCCCCCACGCGACTCGTCAAGGGCGACGCGATCGCTGCATCCCAGGACGTGCCAGTCAAGTTCCTTGAAGGAATCCTGCGGCAGCTTCGACAGACCGGCATCGTCGCCAGCCAGCGCGGCGCAGAAGGGGGCTACCGACTCGATCGAGCACCCTCCCAGGTCACGATCGCCGACGTTGTCCGAGCCCTCGACGGCCCCCTCGCGGCGGTGCGAGGTCAGCGCCCCGAGGACATCGACTACCGGGGCGAGGCCGAGCACCTGCGCGAGGTCTGGGTGGCGGTCAGAGCAGCAATGCGGGACGTGCTCGAGCGTGTCACGCTGTCCGATGTGGCGCAGGGGGCGTTCCCCATCGAGATCACCCGACTCCTCGATGAGCCAGGAGCGTGGCACCGGCGCTGACGCCACGAGCTGCAGCGGCGTCAGTCCCCCTGGGCGCGGGTGATCACAGTCCGTCGACGAGTGCAGCCGCCGCCGCGTAGGCGTCGGTGGTCCCCTCGAGCACCTCACGGGCAAGATGGTCGAGTCGCTCGCGTCCGGTGCCGGTCTCCAGGCGACTCCTCAGCGCAGCCAGTGCCAGCGCCTCGATCTCGTCCCGCGAGCGCCGTAGTCGACGGGCCTCCCCTTCCCCACTCACTGCCAGCCATCGCTCATGATCCGAAATCGCATCGCACAGCACATCGATGCCATCACCCGTTGTGGCGACCGTGGAGAGCACCGGTGACGTCCATGCATCTGCGCCACTCCCGGAGAGAGCGATCATCGAGCGCACCTCCCGCACCGTCGCTTCGACCCCATCCCGGTCAGCCTTGTTCACCACGAGAATGTCGGCCACCTCGAGAATGCCAGCCTTGGCAGCCTGGATCCCGTCGCCCATTCCCGGTGCCAGCAGCACCAGACACGTGTCTGCGGCGGCAGCCACATCGATCTCCGACTGACCCACACCGACGGTCTCGAGCAGGATGGTCGTGAACCCGGCCACGTCCAGGGCCCTGATCGCCTGCGGCACCGCGGCCGCCAGACCCCCGAGTCGGCCGCGCGATGCCATGGAGCGGATGAAGACACCCTCGTCGGTGGCGTGCTCGTGCATCCGGATGCGATCACCGAGGAGCGCCCCGCCCGAGAATGGCGAGGAAGGATCAATCGCCAGCACCCCGACCCGCTCGCCGCGAGCCCGCAGGACGCCGACGAGTGCCGAGGTGAGAGTGGACTTGCCGACACCGGGTGAACCGGTGATGCCGACGATCCGGGCAGAGGGCGTATCGCCTGCCGTCTCGGCCAGGAGTGCGGCGACGGACGGATTCCCGTCCTCGATGAGCGACAGGAGTCGAGCGACATCGCGGGTGCGACCGATGCGCGCCCCAGCGACGATCTGCACAAGATCGCGCGTCATGGGCCCAGCCGCAGTGTGACCACTGACACTCTCATCGTCACGCGCAGCCCTTCCTCGACCATGATTCCGATGACAACATAGCCTCCATGGACTCCCTCCTCACTCGGATCGATCACGTGGGCATCGCCGTCGCCGACCTCGATGCGGCCATCGACTTCTATGAGCGCGTATTCGGCCTGAGCAAGGCGCACGAGGAGGTGAATGAGGAGCAGGGCGTCCGCGAGGCGATGATGGCCGTCGGCGACTCGGGCTCATTCATCCAGCTCCTCGCACCGCTGTCCCCCGAGTCGACCATCGCGAAGTTCCTGGATCGCTCGGGCCCGGGCATCCAGCAGGTGGCGTACGGAGTGGACGATGTCGAGGCCACGGCTGCCGCACTGCGCGAGCGCGGGGTGCGTGTCCTGTACGACACTGCGAAGTCCGGGACAGCCGGGTCCCTCGTCAACTTCTGCCATCCGAAGGACTGCGGTGGCGTGCTCGTCGAACTCGTGCAGGTCGCTGATGGAGGGGGACATTGATGGACAGGATCCGCGATGCCATCGTCCAGGGCGCCGAGCCCGAGGCCTTCGCGGCCCTGGACGTTCCGGCGTCCTACCGCGCGGTGACCGTGCACAAGGACGAGCAGGACATGTTCGATGGCATGTCCTCTCACGACAAGGACCCCCGCCGCTCGCTTCACCTGGACGATGTCCCCACTCCGCAGCTCGCGCCCGGTGAAGCATTGATCGCGGTGATGGCGTCGAGCATCAACTACAACACCGTGTGGACGTCGATCTTCGAGCCGGTGAGCACCTTCGGCTTCCTCGAGCGGTACGGGCGCACGCATGCCGACGCCAAGAGGCACGATCAGCCGTACCACGTGATCGGGTCCGATGCGTCCGGCGTCGTGCTCCGGGTGGGGCCGGGCGTCAATGCGTGGAAGCCGGGCGACACCGTCGTCGCCCACTGCCTCAGCGTGGAGTTGGAGTCCCCCATGGGCCACAACGACACCATGCTCGATCCCGAGCAGCGGATCTGGGGGTTCGAGACCAACTTCGGCGGCCTAGCTGAGCTCGCCATCGTGAAGGCGAACCAGCTGATGCCCAAGCCCGCTCACCTGACATGGGAGGAGGCTGCCTCACCAGGGCTGGTGAACTCCACCGCCTACCGCCAGCTGGTCTCGCGCAACGGCGCGGGCATGAAGCAGGGCGATGTCGTGCTGATCTGGGGAGCTTCCGGCGGCCTGGGCTCGTATGCCACTCAGTACGCATTGAATGGTGGTGCGATTCCGGTCTGCGTCGTCTCGTCCCCGGAGAAGGCGGACATCTGCCGCGCCATGGGTGCCGAGCTCGTCATCGACCGCAATGCCGAGGGCTACCGCTTCTGGAAGGACGAGCACACCCAGGACCCCAAGGAATGGCAGCGACTGGGCAAGCGCATCCGTGAGCTCACGGGGGGAGACGACCCCGACATCGTGTTCGAGCATCCAGGACGCGAGACCTTCGGAGCCAGCGTCTACGTCACACGCAAGGGCGGCACGATCGTCACGTGCGCGTCCACGAGCGGCTTCATGCACGAGTACGACAACCGGTACCTGTGGATGAATCTCAAGTCCATCGTCGGTAGCCACTTCGCGAACTATCGCGAGGCCTTCGAGGCCAACCGGCTCATCGCCAAGGGCATGATCCACCCCACCCTCTCCAAGACCTTCGCGCTCGAGGACGCCGGTCAGGCCGCCTACGAGGTGCACTGCAACGCCCACCAGGGGAAGGTCGGAGTGCTCGCCCTGGCTCCGGAGCCGGGGCTCGGCGTCACCGATCCCGACCTTCGCGCCCGCCTGGAGCCAGAGATCAACCGTTTTCGCAACACCTGATTGATCCGCTCGGCACGTAGCATGGGCATGTGTCCACGAGCCCTCCCGTGATTCCCGGAGCCATGCCGTGGGCTCTCGACCGCGGCCGCACCAAGGGCGAGATGGGCTATCTCCCTGGACTCGACGGCGTGCGTGCGCTCGCAGTGCTCGGCGTCCTGCTCTATCACGCCGACCTGACGTGGATCTCCGGTGGCTTCCTCGGCGTCGACGTCTTCTTCGTCCTCAGCGGCTTCCTCATCACCTCGCTGATCCTCGAGGAGTTCGACCGATCGGGGCGCATCGACTTCCGTCGCTTCTACCTCGGGCGAGCACGACGACTGCTGCCTGCACTCCTTCTGATGCTGCTCGTGACGGCAGCCGCAGCCGCCTTCTTCTTCCGCGATGCAGCAGCGTCGGTTCGAGCCGACACCATCGCTTCGCTGCTCTACGTCAACAACTGGTGGTACATCCTCAATGACGCCTCCTACTTCGAGTTCATCGGCCGCCCGCCCCTCCTGAAGCACCTGTGGTCACTGGCCGTCGAGGAGCAGTTCTACCTTGTCTGGCCGTTCATCGCGTTCCTGATGATGAGGCGTTGGAACAGGGCCGGGGTGCGAATGCTGGCCATCGTCCTCGCGATCGCCTCCACCGCGTGGATGGTCTACCTGTCCATCGGCAATGGGTTTCCCGAGTACGCGGATCCCAGTCGGGTCTACTTCGGGACCGATGCCCACGCCATGGGTCTGCTGATCGGTGCGGCGCTGGCCACCTTCTGGCGTCCAGGCCGACTCAACGCGGACATTCCGACAGTCGCGCGCGTCATGATCACGTCGGTGGGTCTGGGTGCCCTCGCCACGGTCATCGCATTCTTCCTGTTCGTCGGGGAGTTCACGCCGTGGATGTACCAGAGCGGTGGCTTCCTGCTGCTCGCCCTTGTGGTCGCTCTCCTGATCGCGATGGCGACCCATCCGGCCTCTCCTCTGGGCTCGTGGATGGGAACCCAGCCGTGGAGGTATCTCGGCCAGCGCTCCTACGGCCTCTACCTGTGGCACTGGCCGATCTTCATGGTCACGCGCCCATCCCTGGATGTGCCCCTCGACGGAATTCCGCTGCTCCTCCTGCGGCTCGGCCTCACGGTGGGCATCGCCGAACTGAGCTATCGATTCCTCGAGATGCCCATCCGCCGGGGCGCCATCGACCGCTGGCTGACGACGTGGCGCGAGGCCTCCGGCCGGGCGCGCACCCGGCTCACCCGGCAGGGCACCGCCGTCGTCGCGGTGCTTGCCGCCATCGTCCTCAGCGTCGGCTGGGCCCTCGCCACGGCCCCCGCGCCCGGGGCGCAGGAGGCACTCCCGGCCGACGTCGCGCAGGCCCTCGGACTCGACGACGGCGGTCCGACCGAGGTCTCGCTCGACGACACAGCCAGCCCGGCCGAGCCGGACGCGGCACCGGTCGACGTCGAGACGGACCAGGCTGTCGAGGACGAATCGGCGGGAGCCAACGCCAACGGAAGGGTCAGCGCGATCGGTGACTCGGTCATGCTGGGTGCGCGCAGCACGCTGACAAGCGTCATCCCCGGTACGAAGGTCGACGCTGCGGTCTCTCGTTTCCCCGGAGCCTTCGTCGGCAAGCTCAAGAAGTACTCCAAGCGCGACAAACTGGCGCCGACGGTCGTGATCCATGCCGGCACCAACGGTGTCATGCCAGAGGCCATGCTGCGGGAGATGCTCGACACCCTCGCAGACGTTCCCCGGGTCATCGTCCTGACCACCAACATGCCGCGCTCATGGCGAGCACCGAACAACAAGGCCATCAAGTCCGTGGTGCCCGACTACGACAACGCGGTACTCGTCGATTGGTACGCGGCGTCCAAGGATCACCCCGAGTACTTCGTCTCCGACGGCATCCACCTCACGTCCAAGGGAGCGCGAGCCTACGCCAAGCTGATCAAGAAGGCGGCTGAGGCTCCGCTCTCGCCCTAGCCGTTTCCCGTGCTCACGCGCTCCAACCACCGCAGAATGGCCAGGCTCACGGCGCTGGGATCCTCGACAGCGGTGAGGTGCCCGGCGGCCGGGACCTTCACCTTCATCGAGTCGGTCAGGACGGACAGCATCAGGTCCTGCTCGACGTCGGGACTCAGGGTGTCCTCCTCGCCCCACAGCACGAGGCTGGGCTGGGCGAAGTCGGCGAGCACGGCCAGGGAATCGGGGCGCTCCGCCATCGCACGCTGGTACCACGCCACCGAACGACCGTCCGCCATGCGCAGCCACTGACGAACCTGTCTCACGACATCCGGGCGACAGTCATGCGTGGTGGCTCCCACAAGGCCGGGTAGCACGGCCTGCTCCAGTACTCGGGCCGTGTCCGACGAGGGCTCCTCGACCACGTCGGCCAAGCGATTTCTCTGCTCGCGCGCAGCCGGCGGGTCGGCCGTGGCCTTGGTGTCGCACAGCGCCACCCCGGCGAGCAGCTCACCATGCCGTCGGGCAAGGTTCATCGCCAGGTAGCCACCCAGCGATATCCCCACCACTGCCCAGACCCCGCCATCAGCACGCAGGCTCTTCGCGATCACATCCCCGACGGCATCCAAGGAAGGTGGACTGTCCAGGAGAGCCGTCTCACCGAAGCCGGGCAGGTCAGGCGTTCGAACCGCGTACCCCGCCGCCGCAACTGCATCAGCCTGCGCCCGCCACATACTTCCCTGGCATGGAAAGGCGTGCAGGAATAGGACACCCGGCCGAATCACAGGTCGCTCCACCGCCCACGAGTCACAGGTCGCTCCACCGCTCTGATGGACCGTCCCACTCCTCCGGCAACGGTCCCGTACCCGGCATGACGACATCCACGATCTCGTTCAGCACTCGCTTCACCTGCTTCTCCCCGACCCACAGGTGCTTCGCTTCATCCACTCCACGGACATCGGCCTGATGCACGCGCGCGAAACGCGAGCATGCCTCGTCCGGCTTCAGATAGTCATCATGCTCGGGTACCAGGCACACCAGCGGCCGCCCCGACATGTCCCAGTCGTCGAGATCGTCATCCGTCGAAAAGCGCAGCGGCGGAGACAGGAGGATGGCGCCTGCCACCGGATCGACATTTCCGTGCTTGAGGATCACGTCAGTGCCGAAGGACCACCCGACCAGCCATGGCGCAGGCCAGCCACGACGCACGACCTCCGCGATAGCGGCATGAAGATCTCGCCCCTCGCCGCGGGCCTCATCGAACGCTCCCTCACTCGTGCCGGCGGCGCTCGTGGTCCCCCGCGTGTTGAATCGGAGGACCGCGATGTCGGCCAGGGCCGGCAGGCGCCATGCCATCTTCCTCAACACGTGGCTGTCCATCATTCCGCCGTGGGTGGGAAGCGGGTGGACCGTCACGATCGACGCGACGGGGGGCTCCGACTCCGGGTAGGCCACCTCGCCCACAAGAGTGAGCCCGTCCTCCGTGGTCAGGCGCACTGGCTCACGACGCGCGGGCAGGACAGAGTTGGCAACGATGCGCTCTGGCGTCGTCATCGCGGCCACCGCGGCGCGCGCTTGTCCCGGGCCGCCCAGCACGGCGTGTGCCAATGCCGGCGATACTCCACTCCCTGCGGATCGTCTGCGGGAAATGCGACAACGTGCGGCGTGGCCGGTGGAATCTCCTGATCACACCCCGGGCATCGATATGCACTGGTGGCGGCAGCGCCCGTCGTGCGCTGGACCACCCAGTCACCATCGGGGTGCGATTCGACGGTCCGACTGGCGGACGACGCCCCCAATGGGCGGGAGTCGTCGTCCCGTCGGCGATTCTTGCGGCCCATCAGCTCGAGTAGTCGCGGAACCCGTGACCGGTCTTGCGACCCAGGTAGCCCGCAGTGACGAGGTGCTCGAGCCTGGGCACCGGGGCGAAGCCGGGCTCTCGGAATTCGAGGTAGAGGGTCCGCTGGATGGCGAGCGACACATCGAGACCGACCACGTCCAGGAGCTCGAATGGCCCCATGGGGTAGCCACACCCCTTCTTCATGGCGAGATCGATGTCGTCAGCGGTCGCGTAGTTCGCCTGCAGCATCTTGATCGAGTCATTGAGATAGGGGAAGAGCAGCGCGTTGACGATGAAGCCCGCGCGATCGCCGCACGTGACAGGGTGCTTTCCGATCTCCCGGCACAAGGCCACCGCGGTGGCCGTCACGTCGTCACTGGTGGAGACCGTGCGCACGACCTCGACCAGCTTCATGCGCGATGCCGGATTGAAGAAGTGCAGGCCGACGACGTCGGCAGCGCGTGATGTCGCGACGGCCAGGTCGATGACCGGCAGGCTCGACGTGGTCGTGGCCAGCACTGCACCCGGCTTGCAGGTGCGGTCCAGTTCGACGAACAGGGCCTTCTTGATCTCCAGATCCTCGACGACCGCCTCGACGACCAGGTCCGCATAGGAGAGTTCGGCCAGAGAGGCGGTGCCACGCAGGCGCGCGAGCACCGCGTCACGTTCAGCGGGATCAAGGGACCCCTTGTCGACCGCCTTCGCGAGCGAGCTCGCCACCCGACTCACCGCCATCTGCGCCTTGTCTGCGCTCCTGGCGACCAGGACGACGTCCTTGCCGCCACGGGCGAACACCTCGGCGATTCCGCTGGCCATGGTGCCCGAACCGACCACTCCGACAGACTGAATCGAGCGAGTCTCGATCTCCGACTCGCCTCCCGACTCGGGCAGGTCCACGACCACAGGCGACCCGGGTGCCTCGTAGGCGTAGAAGCCCCGTCCGGACTTGCGGCCTCGGTGGCCTGCGGTCACCAACTGCTTGAGGATCGGTGACGGGGCGTGCAGTCGGTCGCGTCCCTGCTTGTACATCGTGTCGAGGATCTCGTAGGCGGTGTCGAGACCGATCAGATCGAGCAGCATGAGCGGACCCATGGGGTATCCGCAGCCCAACCGCATTGCGTCGTCGATGTCCTCCCGGGAGGCATAGTTGGATTCGTACATCGATACCGCGTGATTGAGGTAGCCGAACAGCAGCGCATTGGCGATGAAGCCGGCCCGGTCCCCGATCACGACGGGCTGCTTGCCCAGTGACTGCGCGAATGCCAGTGCCTCGTCCACGACCTCCTGCGAGGTGACGACGGTGCGAACGATCTCCACGAAGGCCTGAACAGGAGCCGGATTGAAGAAGTGAATCCCCACGACGTTGGCCGGGCGCCCGGTGGCGACCGCGATGTCGGTGACCGACAGGGATGACGTGTTCGAGGCCAGGATGGCGTGAGGAGGGGCGATGGCATCGACCTCGGCGAAGATCGCCTTCTTCAGCTCCAGACTCTCACTGACCGCCTCGATGACAAGATCGATGTGTGCGAGTGCGGGATAGTCCGTCGTGAAAGTGATCCGTCCCAGCAGGCTCTCCCGATCACCCTCGGTGAGCTTGCCGCGCGAGACAGCTCGCTGGGTGGACTTCTCGATCATCTCGCGGCCGTGCTCGAGAGCTGCCGTGCTGCCTTCGATCGCCACGACGTTGAAACCGTTTCGGGCGATCACCTCGGCGATGCCCGCTCCCATCGTGCCCAGTCCGATCACGCCCACGCGGGAGATAGTCATGCCGTTCCTCTCATCACCTCGGGCGCCCCCACGGACGGCCCGCGCCTCTGCTCGAACACCACCGAGACCCTATCCTCCGGCAGCTTCCGCCACCGATGAGCGCAGGCCTTCGGAGTCAGAAGAGGCGCGACTCGGCGTCGTCCACTCCACGCAGGGCGTCGTAGTCGACCACCACGCACTCGATTCCTCGGTCCTCTGCGAGCACTCGAGCCTGCGGCTTGATCTCCTGGGCGGCGAACATTCCGCGCACGGGACTGAGAAGCGGGTCCCGATTGAGCAGGTCAAGGTATCTGGTCAGCTGCTCCACGCCATCGATCTCGCCACGTCGCTTGATCTCGACCGCCACTGCGGCACCGTTCGCATCCCTGCACATGAGATCGACGGGGCCGATGGCCGTCGGGTACTCCCGCCGAACGAGCCGCCAGCCCGAGCCCAGCGCGTCCAGTTGCTCCGACAGGAGCTTCTGCAGGTGCGCCTCAACACCGTCCTTGACCAGCCCCGGGTCGACCCCCAGCTCGTGCTCGTGTCGGTGAAGGACCTCATGAAGGGTGACCACCAACTGCTCACCCGCCCTGTTCTCCACTGTCCAAACCTCAGCTGCAGAGCCATCCTCCGGCACCTCGACCCGGGTAGTGCACGGTGGACTCATCCAATTCAGCGGCTTGTAGGAGCCGCCGTCCGAGTGGATGAGCACGGATCCGTCGGCCTTCACCATGATCACTCGCGATGCATCAGGGAGGTGGGCGGTCAGGCGGCCTACATAGTCAACGGTGCAACGCGCCACCAGAATCTGCATGCCCGGCAGCGTATCGCTCCTGTTCAACGAGTCGCCGGTGCCAGAATGAACGCATGACGACCACTGCAGTGAGCGTTACGGACGTGACGAAGCGCTACGGCTCCGTGGTGGCTCTGGACGGTGTCACCTTCGACGTTCAGGAGGGCGAGTGCTTCGCCCTCCTGGGGCCCAATGGAGCAGGAAAGACGACGGTCACCGAGATCCTCGAGGGCTACCGCCGTCGAGACAGCGGAGCCGCCCAGGTTCTGGGCATTGATCCCGCTCAGGGCAACCGGGCCTGGCGGTCACAGCTCGGGATCGTCCTCCAGTCGGACCGCGACCTGGGTGACCTCACCGCGGCCGAGGCCGTGCATCACTTCGCCGGCTACTACCCCGATCCACGCGACCCCGACAGCGTTCTCGCGGCCGTGGGACTCGCCGACAAGGCCACCTCACGCAACGACAAGCTGTCCGGGGGGCAGCGACGCCGACTGGACGTCGCGCTGGGCGTGATCGGCCGACCGCGGGTGCTCTTCCTCGACGAGCCCACCACCGGCTTCGACCCAGAGGCTCGCCGCGAGTTCTGGACCCTCATCGAGGAGCTGAAGGCCGAGGGAACCACCATCCTGCTCACGACGCACTACCTCGACGAGGCCGAGTATCTGGCCGACCGCGTCGCGGTGATCGCCCAAGGTCGCGTCCTCGCCTGCGACACGCCGTCACGCATCGGCGGACGCGAACGGGGAAGTGCGCGCGTCTCCTGGGCCGACCACGACGGGGATCACGAGATCCACACCGACAATCCGACTGAGGCGGTCGTCGCACTCTCCCAGCGCCTCGGCGGCGACATCCCGGCGCTTCAGGTGCGACGTCAGTCCCTTGAGGACGTGTATCTCGACCTCATCGCAGGCGATCGCCCCACTGAGCCGGGTCCGGACGAGGCAGGTGTCTCATGACGACCATCACCCCGCATCGGGCACCCGGAACCATCTCGATCGGTGCTCGACGCGTCTCCATCGAGCTCAAGCAGTTCTTCCGCGATCGCAATTCAGCCGTCTTCAACTTCGCGTTCCCGATGATCCTGCTCATCATCTTCGGCTCAGTCTTCGGCGGCCAGGAGATGCCCGACGGCATCACGTTCGCCCAGTATTTCGTCGCCGGCATGATCGCGTCCGGGGTCCTCTACACGTCGTTCCAGAACCTCGCCATCGCCATCCCCCTCGAACGCGAGGACGGAACCCTCAAGCGACTGCGCGGTACCCCGATGCCGAAGGCGTCCTACTTCATCGGCAAGGTGGGAACGGTCTTCGTGGCCTATGCGGTCCAGGTGAGCATCCTCATCGCCGTCGGTGTCGCCTTCTACGGGATCGTGCTGCCATCGACGGCCCAGCAGTGGTTCACGTTCGTGTGGGCGAGCATCCTCGGCCTCATCGCCTGCACCCTGGCCGGCATCGCCTTCTCCGTCGTGCCCAAGACCGGCAGAGGAGCCTCGGCGATCGCCACGCCCGTCGTCCTCGTCCTGCAGTTCACCTCCGGCGTGTTCTTCGTCTTCACCGACCTGCCCTCGTGGATGCAGACCTTCGCGTCGTTCTTCCCGCTCAAGTGGCTGGCCCAGGCGATGCGCAGCGTCTTCCTGCCAGAGTCAGCCGCAGCCATGGAGGCCGCGGGAAACTGGGAGCTCGGCATGGCGGCCGCCGTTCTCGCAGCCTGGTGCCTGCTGGGCCTGATTCTCGCGGTGGTCTTCTTCCGATGGACTCCGCGCGGCTCCAACTAGCCGACCCACCACCTCCAGCGGTAGCGCAATCACCCACCGTGGAGGACGATATGGCTCGTGCCTTCCTGGGGATCGTTCTCCTACGCGTTCGGCCCCCTCATGGCCGTCGGGCTCATCGTCGTGTTCGTGGTCGTCCTGCGGTGGGCCTTCGGCCGCGGAACGTCCGTCGTGGCGGCGCCCGCTCGTCCCGGTGCACCGAATGACTACGGCCTGATGGTTCCGGTCTCCTTCCCCGGCTCCTACGCCGAGGGGGAGATCCAGCGGAGACGGCTGGAGGACGCAGGGATCCGGGCCAACCTGGCAACCACGCTCGACGGCCCTCGCGTGATGGTGTGGCCGGCCGATGAGTCCCGAGCACGGGACGCGCTCGCTCGACGTCGATGACCCGTCAGCTGGCCATACGCCGACGACGTCGACCCGTCACTCCGTGACGAGATCGCGCTCCACATCGGCACCCAGACCCACGAGCGCAGGCACCAGACCCGCATAGCCTCGGTCGATGTGTCCGACGCCGTAGACGGTGGTCGTGCCCTCGGCCACGAGCCCGGCCAGCACGAGCCCGGCGCCGGCCCGGATATCGGTCGCCTCCACCGGTGCACCTGACAGTGCCCGCCGCCCCCGGACAAGCGCATGGTGTCCGTCCGTGCGCACATCCGCACCCAGGCGTGCCAGCTCCTGGACGAAACGGAAACGGGCTTCGAAGAGGTTCTCCGTGACGAGAGCTGCTCCCTCGGCAACAGAGTTCATCGCAATGAACTGCGGCTGCAGATCGGTCGGGAAACCCGGGTACGGCAGCGTGACGACATCCACGGCGGCCGGTCGGCGCCCCATGCGCACCCGGAATCCATCGTCCAGGATGTCAACATCGGCACCCGCCGTCACCAGCTTCTCCAACGCGATGCTCAAATGCTGGGCATGGGCGTGCCGGACGGTGACGTCGCCCTGTGTCATGACAGCCGCCACTGCCCACGTGCCCGCCACGATCCGGTCAGGCACCGTGGCGTGCTCCACCGGATGCAACGACGCCACCCCCTCGATCGTGAGCGTCGACGTTCCGACTCCATCGATGACGGCACCCATCTCCTGGAGCATGGTGCAGATGTCGATGATCTCGGGCTCGCGGGCGGCATTGTCGATCACCGTCGTTCCGTCGGCCAGGACCGCCGCCATGAGGATCGTCTCGGTGGCTCCCACGCTCGGGAAGTCAAGCCAGGTCTCGGCGCCGGTGAGTCGCTCGGATGCCTGCGCCAGCAGGTAGCCGTGCTCCGAGGTCACCTCGGCACCCATACGTCGAAGGCCGTCCACATGCATGTCGAGCCCGCGGGAGCCGATGTTGTCACCTCCGGGCAGGGCGACATCGGCCGCTCCGACTCGGGCGACCAGTGGCCCGAGCACACAGATCGACGCACGCATGCGGCGCACGAGGTCGTAGTCCGCACGGTGGTCAGGGCGCTCAGGCACCGTGATCTGCACGCGGGCGCGATCCTTGTCGTGCTCGACCTCACAGCCCAGACGACGCAGCAGTTCCGCCATGATCTCGACATCGAGGATGTCGGGAACATTCGTGATCGTGGAGGTTCCCGTGGCGAGCAGCGTTGCTGCCATGAGCTTCAGGACCGAGTTCTTCGCGCCGGGAAGGGTGACAGAACCCGTCAGGCGACGACCTCCCGTGACCCTCAGCACCTCCACGGACCGAATGGTACGGGTCGTGGCCACTTTCCGACGGGCCCCGGGCCCGCCTGTGGCGTAGTGTCGACGCATGGTCAATCTGACGCGCATCTACACCCGTACCGGCGACGACGGCACCACCTCGCTCGGTGACATGAGTCGGACAGGCAAGAATGACGCGCGTCTACGCGCCTACGCCGACGTCGACGAGGCCAATTGCACCATCGGGCTTGCATTGGCAACCGCCGAGTTCGAGCCGGGCATGCGCGCTCTCCTGGTCGCCGTGCAGAACGATCTCTTCGATGTCGGGGCCGACCTGTGCACGCCCGTCGTCGACGAGCCCGCTCACCCGCCTCTGCGCGTGACCGACGACTATGTGGACCGTCTCGAGGCAGCCTGTGACGACTACAACGCGAAGCTCGAGCCGTTGCGCTCGTTCGTGCTTCCCGGCGGCTCCCCCGCCGCCGCGCACCTGCATGTGGCCCGCACCGTCGTCCGTCGTGCGGAGAGGTCCACCTGGGCAGCGCTGGACACGTATCACGGCGGAATGAACCCCACGACCGCTGCCTATCTCAACCGACTCAGCGACCTGCTGTTCATCCTGGCGCGGGTTGCCAACAAGGATGCGGGCGGCGACGTCCTGTGGGAGCCCGGCCTCAACCGCTGACGACCCAGATGCCGAAGGCCCTCATCCCAGCATGGGAGTGAGGGCCTTCGGCATCTGATCTCGGTGTCTAGCGGCTGACGACCTGCTTTGCGATGCCAGCGACCTGGATACGCGTCTCAGCGCGCCTGAGGGCTGCCTGATCGGCCTCGTCCGGCTGGCTCTCCGCCTGGAGACGCGCCAGGGCGGCCTGGGCACGGTCGGCGTCGATGTCCTCAGACAGCTCGGCCACCTCAGCGATGACATTGACCTCATTGCCCGACACGGAGAAGAACCCACCGTGAACGGCCACCATGAGTGTCGATCCGTCGAGCTCCTCGACCTTCAGAGCGGAACTGTCGACGAGAAGCGCCAGCACCGGCTCGTGGTTGGCCAGAATGCCGATGTCGCCCTCGGGCGTCTTGGCCACGAGCGACTTGGCCTGACCGGACCACAGGGACCGTTCAGCCGAGACGACAGCGACGTTCAGCACCTTGTCAGCGTCAGCCATGAGTGACTAGCCCTTCGCCAGGGCGGCAGCGTTCTTCTCGACATCCTCGATGCCGCCGCACATGAAGAAGGCCTGCTCGGGAATGTGATCGTAGGTGCCCTCCGTGAGCGCCTTGAAGGACGCGATGGTCTCCTCGACCGGCACGAAGGAGCCCGGCTGGCCGGTGAATGCCTCGGCCACGAACATGTTCTGCGACAGGAAGCGCTGGATCCGGCGGGCGCGACCAACGAGGATCTTGTCCTCTTCCGAGAGCTCATCGATGCCAAGGATGGCGATGATGTCCTGGAGGTCCTTGTAGCGCTGCAGGACCTCCTTGACGCGGGCCGCGACGGCGTAGTGCTCGTCACCGACGTAGCGCGGGTCGAGGATGCGGGAGGTCGAGTCGAGCGGATCCACGGCCGGGTAGATGCCCAGCTCAGAGATCGGACGGCTCAGGACGGTCGTCGCGTCCAGATGGGCGAAGGTGGTCGCCGGCGCCGGGTCGGTCAGGTCGTCTGCGGGAACGTAGATGGCCTGCAGGGACGTGATGGAGTGTCCACGGGTGGACGTGATGCGCTCCTGCAGCTGGCCCATCTCATCGGCCAGAGTCGGCTGGTATCCCACCGCGGACGGCATACGACCGAGCAGCGTGGACACCTCCGAACCGGCCTGGGTGAAGCGGAAGATGTTGTCGATGAACAGGAGCACGTCCTGCTTCTGCACATCGCGGAAGTACTCCGCCATGGTCAGTGCAGTGAGGGCGACGCGAAGACGGGTGCCCGGGGGCTCATCCATCTGGCCGAAGACCAGCGCGGTCTTCTCGATGACGCCGGACTCTGTCATCTCGAGGAAGAGGTCGTTGCCCTCACGGGTGCGCTCGCCGACGCCGGCGAACACCGAGACGCCGCCGAAGTTCTCCGCGACGCGGTAGATCATCTCCTGGATGAGGACCGTCTTGCCGACGCCCGCACCGCCGAACAGGCCGATCTTGCCGCCCTTGACATAGGGGGTCAGCAGGTCGATGCACTTGATGCCCGTGGCGAAGACCTCGGTCTTCGACTCGAGCTGGTCGAACGCCGGTGCCGAACGGTGGATGCTCCACCGATCCTTGATGTCCAGCGTTGACTCCTCGACATCGAGCGGGATGCCCAGGGTGTTCCACACATGACCCTTGGTGACGTCGCCGACCGGCACCATGATGGCGTTGCCGGTGTCGCGCACCGGAGCGCCGCGAACGAGGCCGTCGGTGGGCTGCATCGAAATGGCCCGAACCATGTTGTCGCCGATGTGCTGGGCGACCTCGAGCGTCAGCATGTGCTTGCCGCCGCCCTCTTCGCCCTCGTCGAAGCTGACATCCACCTGAAGGGCGTTGTACAGCTCCGGCATGCCCTCGACGGGGAACTCCACGTCGACGACGGGGCCGGTGACGCGGGCTACTCGCCCCACGCCGGTCGTGGTCTCGGTCGTTGCGGTCATCGTTGTTCCCTCTCCTAGCGTGCAGCGCTCAAGGCGTCGGCGCCGCCGACGATCTCGCTGATCTCTTGGGTGATCTCGGCCTGACGGGCCTGGTTGGCTTGCCGTGACAACGACTTGATCATCTCTTCGGCGTTGTCAGTGGCGGACTTCATGGCGCGACGACGGGCAGCGTGCTCAGACGCGGCCGACATCAGCAGTGACGAGTACACCGTCTGGTCGATGTACTGCGGAAGCAGCCCATCCAGGACAGTCTCCGCGTCTGGCTCGAACTCGTACAGGGCGGTCGGCTGGGCATCCTCGGAGCGCTCGACGACCTCGTCCACGACCTCCAGGGGCAGGATGCGTCGGATTCGAGCCTCCTGGGACACCATCGAGGCAAAGTGCGTGTAGACCACATGAATCTCGTCGACTCCGCCCTCCTCCGTCGCTGTCAGGAAGGCCTGAAGCAGATCTTCACCAATGCGCTTCGCGTCTGCGTAGGTGGGCTGGTCGGTGAAGCCCACGTACTCACCGCCCATGACGCGGTCACGGAACCGGAAGTACGACACTCCCTTGCGACCCACCACGAACGGCACGACGCTGATGCCCTTCTCGCGGAGGTTCGTGGTCAGCGCCTCGGCCTCCTTGATGGCATTCGACGAGTAGGCGCCTGCAAGACCCCGGTCAGCTGTGATCACGAGCACGGCCGCCTTCGTGCGGTTGTCCGCATTCGCCATCAGCGGGTGCTTGCGCACGTCCGCAGCGCCTGTGGCCGCCGCATTGATGGCCGCGTACAGATGCGTGAGGTAGGGCAGCGACGCCTCGAGACGCTGCTGCGCCTTCACGATGCGCGAGGAGGCGATCAGCTCCATCGCCTTCGTGATCTTCTTGGTCGCCTGGACGGACTTGATCCGTCGTCGGTAGACCCGCAGTTGTGCACCCATGACGTCTAGCCCCGGACCGCCCGCTTGATCTGAGTGGGGTCGATCTCCTCGTCGGCGACGGCCGCAACGGGCTCATCGTTCACGAGGATGTTGCCGGCCGACGTCGTGAACTGCCGCTTGAACTCAGCGATCGCCGCCTCAAGAACGGAGACGGAGTCGTCGGACAGGTCCTTCGTCGAGCGGATCGCCTCGAGCACCTCGGGCTTGGTGCGCTCGATGTACGCGAGGAACTCGGCGTCGAAGCGACGGATGTCCTCAACCGGCACATCGTCGAGCTGGCCCGTCGTTCCGGCCCACACCGACACGACCTCCCGCTCCATGGCCTGCGGCTGGTACTGGGGCTGCTTGAGCAGCTCCACCAGGCGCGCGCCACGCTCGAGCTGCGCCTTGGACGCAGCATCGAGGTCGGAGCCGAATGCCGCGAAGGCCTCGAGCTCACGGAACTGAGCCAGGTTCAGGCGCAGACGGCCGGCGACCTTCTTCATCGCCTTCGGCTGGGCCGAGCCACCGACGCGGGACACCGAGATGCCGACGTTGATGGCCGGACGCACACCGGAGTTGAACAGGTCGGACTCCAGGAAGCACTGCCCGTCCGTGATCGAGATGACGTTGGTCGGGATGAAGGCTGAGACATCGTTGGCCTTGGTCTCGATGATCGGCAGGCCGGTCATCGAACCGCCGCCCATCTCGTCGGACAGCTTGGCGCAGCGCTCGAGGAGACGGCTGTGCAGGTAGAAGACGTCACCCGGGTAGGCCTCGCGACCCGGCGGACGACGCAGCAGCAGCGACACGGCGCGGTAGGCCTCAGCCTGCTTGGACAGGTCGTCGAACACGATGAGAACGTGCTTGCCGCCGTACATCCAGTGCTGGCCGATGGCCGAGCCGGTGTACGGGGCCAGGTACTTGAAGCCGGCGGGATCGGATGCCGGAGCAGCGACGATGGTGGTGTACTCCATCGCGCCGTACTCTTCGAGCGCACCCTTGACGGACGCGATCGTCGAGCCCTTCTGGCCGACCGCCACGTAGATGCAGCGGACCTGCTTGGTCGGATCACCCGACAGCCAGTTCTCACGCTGGTTGAGGATCGTGTCCAGGCAGACAGCGGTCTTGCCCGTCTGGCGGTCCCCGATGATCAGCTGGCGCTGACCACGGCCGATGGCGGTCATGGCGTCAATGGCCTTGATGCCGGTCTGCATGGGCTCGGTCACGGGCTGGCGCTGCACAACCGTAGGAGCCTGAACCTCGAGGGCGCGGCGCGCATCGGGCGTGATCGGGCCGAGGCCGTCGATCGGGTTGCCCAGCGGATCGACCACACGACCGAGGAATGCGTCACCGACCGGCACGGACAGGACCTCACCCGTGCGGCGAACCGGCTGCCCCTCCTCGATGTGGCTGCCGTCGCCCAGCAGGACGACGCCGATCTCGCGGACGTCGAGGTTCAGTGCGACTCCGAGGAGACCGCCCTCGAACTCCAGCAGCTCGTTGGTCATCGCCGAATGGAGACCCTCGACGCGCGCAATGCCGTCACCGGTCTCAATGACGCGACCCACCTCTTCACGGGCGGTTCCCGGCGAGTACGCCGCGACGTTCCGCTCGATCGCATCCCGGATCTCTTCCGGTCGGATCGTCAGCTCCGTCATGGTGTCCTGCTCTCTTTCTCGGCCCGTTGCGCGGGCGTTGGTTCGGTTGGTGTTGGTTTGGGTCAGCCGAGGATTGCTCGGCTGGCGTTCTCCATGCGGGCTGCCACGGTCCCATCGATGACCTCATCACCGATACGGACGTGAACCCCGCCGAGCACGGCCGGGTCGACCGCGACATTGAGTCGGACGGTCCGGCCCTTGAGTCGGGTGAGGACGTCGGCGAGACGGCGGACCTGGTCTGCTTCGAGCGGCTCGGCAACCCGGACCTCGGCCACCACCCGCTGGCGCTGCTCCGCCGCCAGGCTGCACAGCTCGTCGATCACCGAGTCGATGCGGCGTCCGTGCAGGTGACCAACGGCATAGCCGAGGACCTCACGGGTCGCAGCAGTGGTGCGATCCGCCAGCAGGTCCGCCACAACCTTGGCCTTGGTGGTCGCATTCTGGGCCGGGTCGGTGAGGGTCATCTGCAGATCGGGTGAGCCGTCGACAGCGCGACCGAAGCGGAAGAGCTCCTCCTCGGTGGTCTCGAGGGTGCCATTGGCATCAGCCACCGTGAAGGCAGCCTGATCCGCCAGCTGCTCGAGAGCCAGAATGAGGTCGAGATTCTCCGCCCAGCGCCGACCGACGACCAGCAGCAGCACGTCGATGGCAAGGTCGCTGACCTTGCCGCCGAACACCTGCCGGACGAGTCCTTCGCGCACCTCTGCGGGCTGACCTGAGTCAGCCAGCACGCTGCGCAGCTGCGTCTCGGCAGCCAGAACTCCTGCGACGGCGAACAGCTGACCGGACAGCAGGTCGAAGCCGGCCGCGTCCCGGCGGGCGTCGAGGCCCTCCCGGCAGGCGGCGAGACTCTCGCGGCTGGATCCGATCATTACTGGGCGCTCCCCTGGTCTGCAGCCTGACGCTCGAGGTCGGCGATGAAGTCCTCCACCGTCTGACGCACACGCGCGTCATCCGTCAGTGACTGCCCGACAACCTTGCCCGCCAGGTCGACCGCCAACTCACCTATCTGTCGAGTGAGGGCAGCGGTCGCCTGCGACCGATCTGCAGCGATCTGAGCCTCGGCCTGAGCCGTGACCGTCTGAGCCGCTGCCCGAGCCTCCGAGCGCGCCTCCTCGATCATCGCTGAACGGTCAGCCTGCGCCTGGGTGCGGATGCCAGCGGCTTCCTCACGTGCTGCAGCAAGCTGCTCTCGGTACTGCTCTGCCAGCGCGCTGGCCTCGGCCTCGGCCTTGGCCGCCCGCTCGATACCGCCCTCAATGGCATCGGTGCGCTCCGCAAGCGTCTTCTTGATGTTGGGCAGCGCGAACTTGGCGAGCCCTCCGAAGACGATGAGGAACGCGATGATGCCGATGATCAGCTCATCGATCGGTACCGCGAGGACCGAGGGCATCTCTTCAGCGCCCTCGCCGCCAGCGGCGACCACAGCCTGCGCTGCAGCAATGACGTTAATCACGACGGTGACCTTCCCGTGTCAGCCAGTGGATCGAAACCTGTGGAGGCTTCGATCACGGACCGAAGACGAAGGGGGCAACGAAGCCGATGAGGGCGAGTGCCTCAGCGAGCGCGAAGCCCAGGATCATGTTCTGGCGAATAACGCCGTAGGCCTCGGGCTGGCGAGCGATGGCCTGCACGCCCTGTCCGAAGATGATGCCGATGCCGACACCGGGTCCGATGGCTGCCAGGCCGTAGCCGATCGAGCCGAGCGAGCCGGTGACTTCAGCGAGAAGCGACATGTCGTTTCCTTTGCTTTCCTGGCCGGCGGTCGATCCGCCGGTCTGGGGGTCTTGTGTGCTGCGATCTATTCGATTGTGTTTTCCCGGGCGATCAGTGCTCGGGCTTGAGCGCACCCGCGATGTAGACCGCCGCGAGCAGGGTGAAGATGTAGGCCTGAAGCGCCTGGATCAGCGCCTCGAAACCGGTCAGTGCAACGGCCACCGTGAAGGAGGCGGCCGAGCCGAGCAGTCCGATGACGCTGGCGCTCAGCAAGTAGAAGGCGGCGATGCTGAACGTGGCGATCAGCAGGTGGCCGGCGAACATGTTGGCGAAGAGACGGATGGCGTGCGTCGCCGGTCGGACGATGAGGTTCGACAGGAACTCCAGGGGGGCCAGCAGGATGTACATGGCCTTGGGCACACCCGGGGGGAACAGCAGGTTCTTGAAGAACCCGAAGAACCCCTGGCGGTAGATGCCGATAGGCACCCATGTGATGTAGACGATGAGGGCGAAGGCCACCGGGATGGCGAAGATCGACGTCACCGGGATCTGGGCGAAGGGCACGATCCCCATGAAGTTCGTGATCCACACCAGGAAGAAGAAGGAGAACAGGAACGGCACGAACTTGTCACCGTCCTTGCCCATGGTGTCGCGAGCGATTCCGTCGCGGATGAACAAGTAGCCCATCTCGCCCACGTTCTGCGCACCGCGCGGCACCAGCTTGGGCTTGCGGAAGGCGTAGGTGAAGAAGCCCAGGATGATGAAGACCGCTACGAAGAGCAGGATCGTCACCTTGGTGACGTGGAACTCCAGGTTGCCGATCGTGAAGGCGGCGACATTGTCGAAGAGGAAGATCTCCGCTCCGGGGGCCGGGAAGCCGCAGCCGGAGTTCAGGTGACAGTCCAGTCCTCCGGACGCGACCACAACTTCAGCAGACACCAGGCTCCTCCATGCCCCGTACGGACGTTTTCACGTTCATCAGTCGACACTCCCCTGACGTTTCTCATCCTCGCGGCTCTCATGAGCCAGGCTCTTGAAGACGAGGTAGTACGACAGTGCGAGACCGACCATAGCTCCGATGGCCATCAGAAGTGCCTGGTGTCCTACCCACCTCGACACCAGCCAGCCGAGACCGGTGTACATGAGTAGGCCAGTGATCAAGCGACTGCTGTTGGCCCACGCAGAGTTGGACATCCTCCGGGCATCGTCCAACGTGACCGTCCGCCTCCGCGCGCCCGAACGGTACCAGCCAGCGCGGACCCGCGTCGTTCCGGGGGCGGTCACTTCATGCCCTCCGGCTCCACGTATAGGACCTTGGTGCGGGAGAACACCCACACCTCGGCGAATGTCCAGGCAAGTGTGCACGAGACGATGACGGCCGCAAACACCTTGGGGGCAAAGAACGTCGCGTCCTGAAGCACCAGCAGCAGCACCAGCAGGACACCGATCTTCACGAGGTACAGCGCCATCGCCACCATCATGGCGTTCTGCGGGTTGTTCTTCAGAACCGAGCCGAGGACGAGTTGGCCCACACTGAAGAAGACGAGAACGATGACGGTTCCGAGCGCCCCACCGATGAATCCGGGAGCTCCGGCGACCACCGACCCGATGATCGTGCCCACAACCCCGACGATCAGGGCCGCGAGTCCTGCGCGACGCAGCATGAGTCGATCGATCGAGGGCACTCCCCGACGCTATCGCACGCTTCCGAAACGTCCCAGCCGAGTCATGGGAGCAGGCAACGTGTGGTTGATCACGTCCGAGGGTTCGAGGACCCTAGGAGCCTGTTTCGCGCTCCAGCGGCGTGACCGTTGCCTGCGCGGATCGTCCCGGGCGACGAACGGCCACCACGAGAAGGGCCAGCCCCACGATGAAGAACCCTGCCGCATAGGGCGCAGGCACGAAGGCGACCAGCACTGCTCCCCCGGCGATGAGCGCTGTCCATGCGTACATCAGCAGGACGGCCCGGACCTGGGAGTGGCCCATCTCAAGCAGTCGATGATGCAGATGCTGCTTGTCCGGTGCGAACGGATTGCGGCCCGCTCTCGTCCGCCTGATGACTGCCAGCAGCAGATCGATGAGCGGGATCGCCATGACGGCCACGGGAAGGAGCACCGGGAGGAGCGCCGGGAACAGGGTTCCGCCCGCGACGGCACTCGGATCCACCTGTCCGGAGAGGGTGATCGTTCCGGCCGCGAGCAGCAGGCCCAGCATCATCGAGCCCGTGTCGCCCATGAAGATTCGTGCTCGGAAGAAGTTGTGAGGCAGGAATCCGACCGTGAGGCCTACGAGCAGAACGGATACGAGTGTCGCCAGCGTGGCCCGTTCGAAGCCGAGCTCCACGGAGAGCAGGTACGAGTAGGCGAAGAACGCACCCGCAGCGATCATCACGATGCCCGCGGCGAGGCCATCGAGCCCGTCGACGAAGTTGATTGCGTTGATGCTCACCAGCACGATGATCACGGTGAACAGCACACTGGTGATCGGATCCAGGACGAACGTGCCCCCGATCGGCAGCCAGATGATGGCCACCCCCTGGAAGGCCATCACCCCCGCCGCCAGCACCTGTCCGGCGAGCTTGGTCGGGGCATCCAGGCCCCACCGGTCGTCCACGATCCCCAGCGCGACGATGATGGCGATGCCGGAGAGGACAGCGATCGCCGTGTTCGTACCTTCGAACACAGCTCGCATCATCGGCAGCTTGCTCGCGAGCAGCAGCCCGGCCAGCACACCGCCGAGCATTGCCAGGCCGCCCAGACGTGGCGTGGGCTCAGCATGGACGTCACGATCCCGAACCTCGGCCATGAAGCCGAACCTGAGTGCCAGCCGGCGGACCGGTGCGGTCAGCAGGTAGGTGACCGCCGCAGCGGCCAGCAGGCACAGCAGGTACTCGCGCATGCGAGTGTCAGCCCCGCGGGTACGCCGGGTGGGCGGTGACGAGGCTGGTGACCTCCTGGGTGATGGCTGCGGCATCTGTGCCATCGTCATCGCGCACGGCCCGAGCGATCAGGCTGGCGATGGTCGACATGTCGCCCTCCCCCATGCCCTGGGTCGTGACAGCCGGCGTGCCGACCCGGATTCCCGAGCCCTTCGACGGCGGTTGGGGATCGTACGGAATGGCGTTCTTGTTGAGCGTGATCCGCGCGGCATCGCAACGAGCCTCGGCCACATCGCCCGTCACTCCGGTGCCCTGGATGTCGATCAGTGCGAGGTGAGTGTCGGTCCCACCGCTGACTGGGCGCATGCCCTCCGCGGCGAGTCCGGCGGCAAGGGCCTGCGCATTCACGATGACCTGGCGCGCGTACTCCTGGTAGGCCGGCGTCGCAGCTTCCTTCAAGGCGACCGCCTTGGCCGCGACGGCGTGCATCAGCGGGCCGCCCTGCATCATCGGGAACACGGCCTTGTCGATCTTGGCAGCATGCTCCTCCTTACAAAGGATCATTCCGCCGCGGGGCCCACGCAGCACCTTGTGCGTGGTGAACGTGACCACGTCCGCATACGGCACAGGACTCGGGATGGCCTTGCCCGCCACCAGTCCGATGAAGTGAGCCGCGTCGACCATCAGGATCGCACCCACCTCATCCGCGATCGCGCGGAACGCAGCGAAGTCGATGAGCCTCGGGTACGCGGTGGCCCCGGCGATGATCATCTTGGGACGACGCTCCAACGCGATCGAGCGCACCTCGTCGTAGTCGATCAGCTCGGTGTCCTGGCGCACCCCATAGGAGGCGATGTCGAACCACTTGCCGGAGAAGTTCACCTTCGATCCGTGCGTCAGATGACCGCCGTGCGCAAGGCTCATGGCCATCACCGTGTCGCCCGGCATGACGAATGCGCCATAGGCCGCCAGATTGGCGCTCGCCCCGCTGTGCGCCTGAAGATTCGCGTGCTCCGCACCGAAGAGCTCCTTGGCCCGCTCGATGCCGATGAGCTCAGCCCGATCAACGTCGGAGCAACCGCCGTAGTAGCGCTTGTCGGGGTAGCCCTCGGCGTACTTGTTGCTCAGTGTCGAGCCCAACGCGGCGAGCACCGCCGGCGACGTGAAGTTCTCACTCGCGATGAGCTGCAGTCCGCTGCGGAGGCGTTCCAGCTCATCGAGAATGATGCCGGCGATCTGCGGATCCTCGTCAGTGAGCTGATCGAAGTCCGGTCCCCAGAACGGCGTGGTGTTCATGATCTCCCTCACTATGGGCCACTCGACGGTGCACGTTCGAGGCAGCTGCCTCGACACTCACCCAGCACTCTACGGGGTGGTGGATTCATCTCCGAGGATCACATGCGGGCAGCAGTCCCGAAGGTCCTCTCCTGACACAGCACCAGGGCGCACCAGTCTGGGCGGGCTGACCGTCGCATCGATGATGGTGCTGGCCAGGCCCTGGTCCTCGCCCAGCGGACCAGCATCGAGCGCGAGAGTGATGCTGTCTCCCAACTGGTCGAGCGCATCATCGACATCGGTCGGCGCCGAGAGGCCGGGCAGGTTGGCCGCAGTCACGACCAAGGGTCCCGTCGCGCCGAGGACGGCGAGCGTCAGCGGATGCAGGGGCATTCGAACGGCGAGCGGGGAATCAGCGGGGAGGTCCCACGCCAGGGTTGGCTGACTGGACAGGAGAATGGTGAGCGATCCCGGCCAGAAGCGATTCATGAGAGCAGTCGCATCGGGGCTGATGCGGGCCGCGATGCCGGAGACTGTCGATCCACTGCCGACCATCACGGGCAGGGGTGAGCGCTCGTCGTAGCCCTTGGCCTCACGCAGGGCCCGTACTCCACGCGGGGAGAAGGCGTCCGTGGCCACCGCGTACACGGATTCGGTAGGCAGCAGGACGAGGTCACCCCGACGAATGGCCGCGAGCGCTGTCGCCACCGCCTGACCGCGATGGGCTCCGTCAGCACAGGCGATCCGCTGGGTCACCGCAGGCCGGCCTTCCGGGCGAGGGTGAAGCGAGGCAGGCCATTGAGGTCGATGCGATCGACGACGTCGACGAATGCGGGAGCACCCGCCGGCAGGCCAGCGCTCACCGCCCACGGATCCTCGGCCCGCAGGCTGGCAAGAACGCCCGGGACACCAGCGGGTCCGGCATCGACGCCCTGGACGTCCGCATGTTCGATCACGAGCAGGCCCCCCGGCCGTAGGAGCCGCGCAGCGGTCACTGCAACACCGCGAATGACGTCCAGTCCGTCCTCGCCACCGAAGAGCGCGACGTGCGGCTCGTGATCGCGAACCTCCGGCTCCCGCGGCACCATCTGGTTGGGAATGTATGGCGGGTTGCTGGCTACCACGGCGACTGTGCCTGCCAGGCCGTCCAGAGCCTGGCCAGGCTCGGCGACGGTGGTCGCGTCGGCGTGCTCCACGGTCATCCGTGAACGCCGCGCATCAGCTGCAGCCTGATGCGTCTCCACATTGCGGCGCGTCCACACAACAGCGTCGTCATCCCACTCGACTGCGCAGACGGTGCTGTCCTCGCACTCGGTGGCCAGGGCGATCGCCACAATCCCGCTTCCCGAGCAGAGGTCGACGGCTATCCGCTCCTCTGCGGGCCGCGCATTCAGCTCCCGGATGGCCGCCTCAGCGAGGAGCTCTGTCTCCGGCCGGGGAATGAACACTCCCGGGCCCACGGCAACGTCGAGGTAACGGAAGGCCGCCGTGCCCAGCAGGTGCTGCAGTGGGACACGCGCCAGCCGTCGAGTCAACAGCCGCTCGATGTGAACCTTCTGCTCCTCGGAGAGCTCCTCCTGGAGGAAGAGCCGGCCCCGCGTGGTGTCGAGTGCGAACGCCACGATCTCGGCCGCGTCGACGGATGGAGAGGGCACGCCGGCGTTTCGGAGACGATGCTCAGCATCGAACAGCACGTCGCGAACGGTGGACCGCCCGCCGATCGTGAAGTCTTCCGGCCCCGACGTGGTCACGCCGGCGACTCACTGAGCCGGCTGGCCTGGTCGGCCTCCACACAGGCGTCGATGACCGCATCCAACTCGCCGTCGAGGACCTGGTCGAGGTTGTAGGCCTTGAATCCGACGCGATGGTCGCTGATGCGGTTCTCCGGGAAGTTGTAGGTGCGAATCCGCTCGCTCCGGTCGACCGTCCGCACCTGCGAGCGGCGTGCGTCGGACGCCTCCCGGGCCGCCTGCTCCTGGGCCTCCGCGAGGAGCCGGGCGCGCAGGATGCGCATGGCCGACTCCTTGTTCTGCAACTGGCTCTTCTCGTTCTGACACGAGACCACCACTCCCGTGGGGATGTGGGTGATGCGCACTGCGGAGTCCGTCGTGTTGACGCTCTGCCCGCCCGGACCGGAGGAACGGAAGACGTCGATTCGCAGATCGTTCTGGTCGATGACGACGTCAACGTCCTCCGCCTCCGGAAGCACCAGCACTCCCGCCGCTGAGGTATGGATGCGGCCCTGCGATTCGGTCACCGGCACTCGCTGGACCCGATGGACGCCGCCTTCAAACTTCAGCCGCGCAAACGGGGCCTGACCGGGCTCGGGCACGCCCTTGGCCTTCATGGCTATCGAGATTCCCTTGTAGCCACCGAGATCCGACTCAACCGAGTCGATGACCTGAGGAGTCCAGCCGTGACGCTCCGCGTATCGCATGTACATGCGGGCCAGGTCTCCGGCGAAGAGCGCGGACTCCTCGCCGCCCTCCCCCGCCTTGACCTCGACAATCACATCCTTGTCGTCCATCGGATCGCGGGGCAGCAGCAACGCCGTCAGCCTTTCAGCGGCGCTGTCACGACGCTTCTCCTGGACTACAGCCTCCTCGGCGAAGTCCGGATCCACATCGATCAGTTCCTGGGCCGCTGCAAGATCACCGCAGGCGGACATCCACTCCCGATAGGCCGCCACCACGGGGCCGAGTTCGGCAAAGCGGCGTCCGAGCCGGCGAGCCGCCGCCTGGTCGCCATGGATCGCCGGGTCGGACAACTGCGCCTCGACATCGGCGTATTCAGCCACGAGCTCGTTGCAGGACTCGAACATGCGATCTCCCTTGCACTACGCCCGGACAGAGAACACCCCGGGCGCCGGCTTGGGGTCTGCCGCGTGACGGGGGAGACACGCGGCAGACGCCGAACCGGCGCCCGGGGCAGTGAAGCTAGTTGGCGTCCTTCTTGCCGTAACGGCTCTCGAACTTGGCGACGCGGCCGCCCGTGTCGAGGATCTTCTGCTTGCCCGTGTAGAACGGATGGCACTGCGAGCAGACATCAGCGTGGATGACGCCATCCTTCGCGGTGCTGCGGGTCGTGAAGCTCGCACCACAGGTGCAGGTCACGGTGGTCTCCCCATAAGCGGGGTGGATATCGGCCTTCATGATGTCCTCTCATGGCACCGGGTCGACCCGCCCGGGCGGGCGGTCGTGAACCGGAGCCCACTAAGTATGCCATCCGTACGGGATGGCGCGAAATCAGGTGGGCCTGCCCACTACTGCTCAGTCGTCGTCGCTCGCGCCGCTGACGGCGGGAGTCGTCTTCTGCACCTGTAGCAGGAACTCCTGGTTGCTCTGGGTCTCGCGGAGCTTCGTCAGGAGCAGCTCGATCGACTGCTGCTGATCGAGGGCGTGGAGCACTCGACGCAGCTTCCAGACGATCTTGAGCTCCTCACCGGACATGAGCAGATCCTCCTTGCGGGTGCCGGACGCATCGACGTCCACAGCCGGGAAGACACGCTTGTCGGCGAGGCGACGGTCGAGCTTGAGCTCCATGTTTCCGGTGCCCTTGAACTCCTCGAAGATGACCTCATCCATGCGGGAGCCGGTCTCGACAAGCGCCGTGGCGAGGATCGTCAGCGAGCCGCCGTTCTCGATGTTGCGTGCCGCTCCGAAGAACCGCTTCGGCGGATACAGGGCCGTCGAATCGACACCACCGGACAGGATGCGCCCGGACGCCGGGGCGGCCAAGTTGTAGGCGCGTCCAAGACGGGTCATCGAGTCCAGCAGGACCACGACATCGTGACCGAGCTCGACGAGGCGCTTGGCACGCTCGATCGACAGCTCCGCGATGATGGTGTGGTCCTCGGCAGGGCGGTCGAAGGTCGAGGCGATGACCTCTCCCTTCACCGACCTCTGCATGTCGGTGACTTCCTCAGGCCGCTCATCGACCAGCACCACCATGAGGTGAACCTCTGGGTTGTTGGTGACGATGGCGTTGGCGATGGACTGAAGGACCATCGTCTTACCCGCCTTCGGCGGCGACACGATCAGTCCGCGCTGTCCCTTGCCGATGGGCGCGACGAGGTCGATCACCCGGGTGGTCAGGTTCGACGAGGTCGTCTCGAGCTTGAGCCGATCCTGGGGGTACAGCGGGGTCAGCTTCGCGAACTCCGGCCGATTGCGGGCGGCCTCGAGGGGCCCGCCGTTGACGGTGTCGATGCGCACCAGCGGGGCGAACTTCTCCTTGCGCTCGCTCTCCTTCGGCTGGCGCGTGGCACCCGTGATGGCATCGCCCTTGCGGAGTCCGTTCTTGCGCACCATGGACAAGGACACATAGAGATCGTTCTGGCCCGGGAGGTATCCACTCGTACGGACGAACGCGTAGTTGTCCATGACGTCGAGGATGCCCGCGACCGGCACCAGGACATCGTCCTCGCTGATCTCGAGATCGGCCTCGTTGTAGCTGCCGCCGCGCTGGCGATCCCGGCGGTCGCGGAATCGGTCGCGTCCACGACGACGGCGACTGCGATTGCCGCCTTCGTCGGAGTAGTCGTTGCGGTCATTGTCGCCGCGGTCGTTGCGGTCATTGTCACCGCGATTGCCGCGGTCGTTGCGGTCATTGTCGCCGCGATTGCCGCGGTCGCGACGCTGGCCTCGGTCGTTCCGGTCGGCGCGATCATTTCGATCCTCGCCGGTGCGGTCGCCGTCATTGCTCTTGGCACGATCACCGCGGTCGTTGCGCGAGGTGCGCTCCGAGCGGTCACCCCGCTCTTCGCGATCGTCACCGTCCGACTTCGTCGTCGAGGTGTCAGCAATCGGAGCTGCGGATGTGTCCGATGCCGGGGCGCCGGCATCGCGGCGTGCTGCCCGGCGAGGTCGCTCGCCTGTGCTCGATGAGCCGCTGGAGGCGCCCTGCCGGTCGGCGATGGCGGCAACCAGATCGCCCTTGCGCATGCCACTGGCCCCGGAGATGCCCATCTGCTGGGCCAACTGCTTGAGCTCGGGGAGAAGCATGCTGGACAGGCCCTTGCCCTTGCTGGGTGCTGTGCCTGTCACGTCAGTATCCGTCACGTGGATTCCTTCGAGATTTGCCCTCATGATCGAGGGGGGTTCACCCTCGCCTTCGAGGGAGGTTTGTGGTGCTCCCGTGATACCGGGGAGCGAGCACCCATGCAGCGCAGGAAATGCCCTTGAGTGGGTGAGTTCTTTACGCGTGGTTCACGCGCTCCCGGAGATTCTCCGGTTTGGTGCGGCGAGTGTGTTTCTCAGCGCCCCCGAACTGCCATCAGGCTACCACTGCGGTGTGATCCTGACCCGCAGCGACCCTCTCGGAGGGGGTCGGACCGCTCGAGCATTGAATTCGGTGGTGTTCCACAGAGGCTCGCGACATCAGGCCAGAAGTGGCACTTCCCGGGCCCCCGTCGACGAGACCGCCACCTCACGGATGATCCAGTCCCCCTCATCCATCGACGCCAGCACATGCTCATTCGATGCATCGATGAAGGCCAGGACCGACGGTCCTGCACCCGAGATCACTGCGGGGACACCGGTCTCCCTCATGCGCTGCACGAGGGCAACCGAGTCTGGGTACGCACCGGCACGACTGGCCTGGTGGATGCGGTCCTCGGTCGCGGCCAACAGTCGTGTCGGGTCGACCGTGAGCGCATGGACGAGGAGTGCGGATCGGGAGATGTTCACCGTCGCCTCTGCCAAGGTGACCGACTCCGGCAGCAGCGTGCGCGCCTGGGCGGTCGAGAGCGCAAGCGAGGGCACCATCACGACGGGCCGCACCTGCTCATGGGCGGCCATGCGCACAGCGTCTGCTCGACCGTCTGCCTCCAGCCACGCAACCGTGAAGCCTCCGTGCAAAGCGGCAGCCAGGTTGTCGGGATGTGACTCCTGTCGAAGCGCCAGCTGCAGCACGTCATCGTCAGTCATCCGCTCGCGTCCGTCGTCGACCATCGCGCGCGCGAGAACGATGCCACCGACTATGGCTGCAGCAGACGAGCCGAGACCCCGACCATGCGGGATCGAGTTGATGCACCGCAGCACGAAACCTGGTGCTGCCACATCCAGCCAGTCGAATGCGGCCCGCATGGACCGGACCACCAGATGCTGCTCGTCCCGAGGCAACGAGGCCTCTCCCTCGCCGGAGATCTCGACGAGCACACCCTCGTCGTCGGTGGCCATGGCCACGAGATCATCGAAGACGGACAGGGCCAGGCCAGCCGAATCGAACGCGGGACCGAGGTTCGCACTGGTCGCCGGGACCACGACCCGCACAGCGTCGCGCCGCAGGTGACTCATCCGTCGACCAGGCCCAGAGCCCGTGCAGCAGCGTCGGCGTCGACGGGTACGACCACCGGGTCGGCTGCGCCTTCGAGTGCCCACTGCGGATCCTTCAGGCCGTTGCCCGTGAGCGTGCAGACGATCGTCTGGCCCGGGTCAAGCTGACCTGCCGCGTGCTTCTTGATGATGCCGGCCACGCTCGCCGCGCTCGCCGGCTCGCAGAAGAGACCCTCTCGGGAGGCCAGCAGGTGGTACGCGGCCAGGATCTCCTCGTCCGTCACTGCTTCGATGACGCCGTCGGACTCGTCACGTGCCTGCTCCGCCAGTTGCCACGATGCCGGGTTGCCGATGCGGATCGCCGTGGCGATGGTCTCAGGGGACTCGACGGGATGACCGAGGACGATGGGAGCCGATCCCGCCGCCTGAAAGCCCCACATTCGCGGCCGCGATGCCACGATGCCGTCGGCGGCGTACTCGCTGTAGCCCTTCCAATAGGCCGTGATATTGCCGGCATTGCCGACGGGAAGCGCATGGATGTCCGGAGCGAGGCCGAGCTGGTCGACCACCTCGAAGCTTGCCGTCTTCTGGCCCTCAATCCGTGCGGGATTCACGCTGTTGACCAGCTCGACGGGGAAGCGATCCGCGAGATCGCGAGCCACGCGCAGACAGTCATCGAAGTTGCCGTCCACCTGAAGCAGCGTCGCGCCATGGACGATTGCCTGTGCCAGCTTGCCCATGGCGATCTTGCCCTGGGGCACGAGCACAGCACTGCGCATTCCCGCCTTGACGGCATAGGCCGCAGCACTCGCTGATGTGTTGCCCGTGGACGCGCAGATGACCACCTTGGCGCCAGCTTCGGCCGCCTTCGAGATGGCCATGGTCATGCCGCGGTCCTTGAAGGACCCCGTGGGGTTGGCGCCGTCGTACTTCAGCCAGACCTCGCTTCCGACCATCTCGCTGATCGTGCAGGCGTACACCAGCGGCGTGCCTCCCTCTCGCAGGGTCACGACAGGAGTTGCGTCCGTCACCGGAAGGCGATCCCGGTACTCCTCGATGAGTCCACGCCAAACATGCGCCATGACTACTCTCCTGCCTCGCCTTCGACTCGCATCACTCCGATCACCGCACGCACGGTGTCGAGGTCGTTCAGCTGGTTCACGGTCTGCCTGAGCGCGGCATCGCTCGCCAAGTGGGTGCGCACGATCAGGCCTGCATCATTGCCATGCCCGTCCTGTCGCACGACCTGGATGCTCACGCCGTTGTCCGCGAAGGCGGAGGCGATCGATGCGAGGACGCCCGGGCGATCCGCCACGTCGAGGTTGACGTAGTAGCGCGTTCGAGCATGACCGATCGACAGCACATCCAAGTTTCCGTAAGTGCTCTCCCCCGGTCCCCTGCCACCGACGACACGGTTGCGTGCCGCGGTCACCAGGTCGCCCATGACGGCGCTGGCCGTCGGGTCTCCACCGGCGCCCCGACCGTAGAACATCAGCTCGCCCGCAGCCTCCGCCTCCACGAACACAGCGTTGAAGGAGCCGCGCACGGCCGCCAGCGGGTGACTGCGAGGGAGCATGGTCGGGTGAACTCGGACGATGACACCGTCACCGGTGCGCTCGGCAACAGCCAGGAGCTTGATGACGAACCCCATCTGCTGAGCGGCACGGACGTCGTCTGCGGTCACCTGCGAGATGCCCTCGCAGTACACGTCGTCGATCGTCACACGGGTGTGGAATGCGAGCTCAGCGAGAATGGCAGCCTTGGCTGCGGCGTCGTGACCGTCGATATCCAGGCTCGGGTCAGCCTCCAGATAGCCCAGGGCCGTCGCCTCCTCGAATACGTCGCCGTATTCGACACCCTCCTCGTCCATCTTCGTCAGCATGAAGTTGGTCGATCCGTTGACGATGCCCATCACCTTGAGCACGCGATCGCCCGCCAGTGACTCGCGCAGGGGACGAAGAAGCGGGATGGCACCGGCCACGGACGCCTCGAAGTACAGGTCCACGCCATGCTTCGCTGCCGCCGCATAGAGCGTCGCGCCGTCCTCGGCCAGCAGCGCCTTGTTGGCTGTCACCACACTGGATCCGGAGGCCATGGCGCTGAGGATGAGATCGCGCGCATCGTCAATCCCACCGATGAGCTCGACGACGATGTCTGCGCCGCTGCTGGCCAGACTGGCGGCATCCGTGGTCAGCAGACCGGGTGGGACACCGTCACGGGATCGACCGAGATCGCGGACGGCGACCCCGGTGACCTCGACTGGGGCACCGATGCGCTCACGCAGCTCCTCGCGGTGCTCCACGAGCATGCGCACTACCGACGCTCCCACGGTGCCGCCGCCGAGGACAGCGATGGTCAAGGGGGGCATCTCAGGCATGGGCAAAGCCTCTCAGGTACCAGCAGTCCAGCCGTACGCGGGGATTGCTCCACCCCACGGGATCGTCACTTCACATGCGCACAAACCCAACGGCGCGCCTACCGACGACGGCCATGGGGAGGAAGACACTTCTGAGCAGGAAGGACGGGAGGCTCCCGTCACCGCAAGGAGGAGAAATGTCTCTCACGTCACGGAAGCTGGTCGCTGAGTTCGTCGGCACGTTCCTGCTCGTGTTCCTGGCCGTGGGTGCTGCCATCTTCGGCATCGGCGCTCTGGTGGGGGTCGACAAGACCGGGCCCGGATCCGGCGTTCTCGGTGTGGCCTTCGCCTTCGGACTCGTCCTGTTCGCCGTCGCCTACGCCTTCGGTCCCATCTCCGGCGGCCATGTGAATCCCGCGGTCACCCTCGCCATGCTCCTTGGCCGACGAATGCCGGCCAAGGAGGCCGTCGGGTACTGGGTCGTGCAGTTCCTCGGCGCCATCGCCGCGGCCGCCGTGCTGAAGCTGTTCGTCTCCTCCTTCGGCGTCACCGACTACACCGGTGCCCTGGGGACCAACAGCTACGACAACGGGGCCATAAACATGCCCGGCGCCTTCGTACTGGAGATGCTGCTCACAGCAGCGTTCGTGGTGGTGATCCTGCTGGTCACGGAGCGGGTAGCCGCCCCGGGCTTCGCCGGTGCGGCAATCGGCTTCACGCTGGCGCTCGTGCACATCGTGGGAATTCCGCTGACGGGCACCTCGGTGAACCCTGCTCGCTCCTTCGGTCCGGCACTGTTCGAAGGAGGCAGCTCACTCGGGCAGGTGTGGCTCTTCATCCTTGCGCCGCTTGTCGGCGCCGTCGTCGCCGTCGTCCTGTGGAAGCTCACGCGAACGGAGTCCGAGGAGATGGAATCCCTTGTCGCGGGCTCCGAGCGGGAGTAGCGACCCTCAGGCGCCGGGGTCCAGCCGCAGAAGGTCGTCCATCGACTCTCGTCGCAGGACGACAGTGGTGGCTCCGTTCAGCGCCGCCACCACAGCCGGGCGTGGCAGGTAGTTGTAGTTGGAGGCCATCGATCGGCAGTAGGCGCCTGTCGCTGCCACGGCGAGAAGGTCACTGGGGACCAGGTCCGAGGGAAGCCAGGCGTGTCGCACCACGATGTCGCCGGACTCGCAGTGCTTGCCCACGACTCGGCACAGCATGGGCTCCGCGGTCGACTCCCGGGACGCCAGCGTGACGGAGTACTCGGCGTCGTAGAGAGCCGTGCGGATGTTGTCGCTCATGCCTCCATCCACGGAGACGTAGGTGCGGACTGCTCCACCATCCAGCTGAACCTGCTTGACCGTGCCCACTTCGTACACGGTGACGGTTGACGGCCCCACGATCGCCCGACCCGGCTCGAACGCCAGCGACGGCATAGGGATGCCCTCCTGAGCGCATTGCTTGCCGATCACATCACCGATCTGCCTCGCCATGTCCGGGACGTCGAGGGGGTCGTCGGTCTCGAGGTAGGCAATGCCCATGCCACCGCCGAGATTGAGCTCTTCCACCTCGATGCCCTGCTCATCCCAGATTCGCTGGGCCACAGAGACGATTCGCGATGCTGCGACCTCGAATCCCGCAGCATCGAAGATCTGCGACCCGATATGAGAATGCAGCCCCCGGAAGTCAAGGCTGGGCAGCTTGGCGATGCGACGTACGGCTTCCTCGGCTGCGCCGGATGTGACGGAGAGCCCGAACTTCTGATCCTCGTGGGCCGTGGCGATGAACTCATGCGTGTGCGCCTCGACGCCCAAGGTCACTCGCACGAGAACGGATTGCACGACGCCAGCACGCGCAGCGGCATCCGCCACCCGCACGACGTCCTCGAACGAGTCGATCACTATGCGGCCGACCCGGGCATCCACGGCCGCCTCGATCTCCGCCATCGACTTGTTGTTCCCGTGCATGAGGAGGCGATCGCCTTCCACACCGGCACGCACCGCAACGGCCAGCTCCCCGCCGGAGGCAACGTCGATGCCGAGGCCCTCCTCCGTGACCCACCGGGCGATGGCCGTAGTCAGAAATGCCTTGGCCGCGTAGTAGACGATCCGGGCCCCCGACTCCAGGTAGGCACGCCGGTAGTCCCGTGCCCGTTGGCGGAGGTCCGCTTCGTCCATCATGAAGAGCGGGGTGCCGTAGTCAGCAGCCGCGTCGCGGACGTCCACCCCAGCAATCTCCATGGCTCCTTCAGTGTTGCGGCCACATGACGAAGGCCACACGCGCGCGGAGAGGGCATTCATGGATTCGATCGACACGGGGCGTGCCAGGCTCCCGTGGTCCATCGTGACATCAGCGTGGAGAGGTCCGGCCGGGTGAGCGCGCATGGTTACAAGGCTAGGCGGTACTCAGTCGGTTGGCGTGGAAGCCCCGGCAACGCCCTGTCCGTCAAGGAGCCGAAGGATCTCCAGACCAGCGACGTCGAGGTCCGGCGCAGGTCCAGGCTCGCCACCTTGGGTATCCAGTTCAGAAACACCGTTGACGCCCTGCGCGGTTCCCGACTGAAGGCCGTCGGGATTCTGCTGCGCATCCGCCATGGCCTGTGCTGACGACTGTCCGAGGGTGGCGTAGTGCGTCGCCATGGCCTCCGCGGGCCCCTCGCCCAGGACCTTCACATTGGCCTGGGTCACGGAGTCGGTGATCTGGGAGTCGACGGTTCCGTTGTCGATGAGGATCGCTGCCGGTCCGTCATTCGGCACGTCTCCGCCGGCTATCCGCCACCGGACCGATCCCGATTCAGTCCACGCTGGGTCCGCGAGAGTGGTGAACACGGGAGATCCAGAGGCGACACTCACAGCCGCATTCGGCGGGTCGGACACGAAGCCCATCGGGGTCCACAGCGACACGAGGGTCTCCGGCTCAACATCGAGGCGGACCCGTGCAGGGCGGTCGGCGAAGAGAAGCGCATCCGAGGGATCATCGAGCCGCAGGTACTGCTCACCCGATCTGTCCTCCACCGTCAAGTCCCCCGACACGGCCATGAGCCACTGAACCTGATCCGGTGACGGGTCCTGTGTCGCGGCACTCCCGCCCCCACAGGCAGAGAGGGTCAGACAGATCGCGACCGCACCCGCCATCGAGAGGAGGCGGGAGCGGGCCTTCACATCCGCTCCGGGGAACTCACACCCAGGAGGTCCAGGCCATTGGCCAGGGTCTGCCTGGCCGCGGCGCACAGCCACAGTCGAGAGATATGGAGAGGTCCGACTTCCTCGTCACCGCGTGGCAGGACCCAGCACACGTCATAGAAGCGGTGGTAGGCGGTCGCGAGATCCTCGAGATAGCGAGCAACCCGATGAGGTTCGCGCAGTTCGGCAGCCCCCGCGACGATGCGGGGGAACTCACCGATCATGCCCAGCAGATTGTTCTCACGCTCGTGGTCCAGGATCGCTGGGTCGAATTCCGCACCGCGCCAGTCAATGCCCAGCTCCTCGGCGTTGCGCAGCACGGACGCGATGCGTGCGTGGGCGTACTGGACGTAGAAGACGGGATTGTCACTCGTCGCGCGGGTCATCTCCTCCAGGTCGAGGGTGAGCGGCGAGTCCGCCGGATAGCGAGCGAGTGTGTAGCGCGCCGCATCCACACCCACCTCGCCCACAAGGTCGTCGAGAGTCACGATCGTGCCCGCGCGCTTGGAGAGCTTGACCTCCTCACCACCGCGTGTGATCTTCACCAGCTGACCGATGAGGACCTCGACGTTCTCGTCCATGTCATCGCCAGCACATGCGGCAACGGCCCGCAGCCGATTGACATACCCATGGTGATCGGCGCCGAGCAGGTACACGTTGATGTCGAATCCCCGCGCGCGCTTGTCGACGTAATACGCGGTGTCGGAGGCGAAGTACGTGTACTCGCCATCAGCCTTGACAAGGACGCGATCCTTGTCGTCGCCGAAGTCGGTGGTGCGCAGCCAGATGGCACCCCCCTGTTCGAAGACGTGTCCCTGCTCGCGGAGCTTTGCCATTCCACGCTCGACGGCACCCGACTCGTGCAGGCTGCGCTCGGAGAACCAGACGTCGAAATGAGTCCGGAAGAGCTCGAGCACCTGCTGCTGCTGCTTCAGCTGCAGTCCGTAGGCGGCTTCGCGAAACGCCACGAGCTGCTGCTCCTCGGGCAGGCTGGTGATGTCCGGGCGCGCCATGCAGATGGCTGCCGCCAGGTCGAGGATGTAGCCACCGTGGTAGCCGTCCTCCGGCACCGGTCGACCTTGGGCTGCCGCCATCACCGAAGCGCCGAACTTGTCCATCTGGACACCGCGGTCGTTGACGTAGAACTCCGTTGCCACGGTCGCCCCCGCCGCAGCCAGCACCCGGGCGATGGCATCTCCCACAGCCGCCCAGCGGGTATGTCCCAGGTGAAGCGGTCCTGTGGGATTGGCCGAGATGAACTCCACGTTGATGGTTCGGCCGGCAAGCGAGGAGCCGTGGCCCCAGAGCGAGCCTGCTTCCACGGCCGTTCGCGCCAGTGCGCCCTGTGCTGCACTGTCGAGGCGGATGTTGACGAATCCGGGGCCCGCCACCTCGGCCGAGGCGATGCCGGGCACCTGCCCGAGCCGTGCTGCCAGCTCGTCCGCGAGGGCGCGTGGGGCCATGCCCGCCGGCTTCGCCAGCGCCAGTGCGATGTTCGTCGCATAGTCACCGTGATCACGGCTCTTGGGCCGCTCCATGCGGACCTCGGGGACCACCATCTCGGGCAGGAAGCCCTCCCGAAGGAGGTCCGTCACGATGCTCGAAACAGCGAGTGCCAATGCGTCAGGATTCACATCCGGAGCCTATCCACGCCGGTTTGCCCCCCTCCGAGGACCCGAACGGCTATCGTGAAACGCAGGCAAGGCCAGTCAGCACCACTGTTCTGCGATGCTCGCCATGCGTGACGGGCATCGGTACTTCGAAGGATCTGCACTGCAGCGGGACAACGGTATGAGCGGCTACGCCGCGTGCCGGACGCCCGTTCGGCATGACGTCAGCAGTATCCGCAAGGAGAATGTGCATCATGGCTCAAGGAACGGTGAAGTGGTTCAACGCTGAGAAGGGCTACGGCTTCATCGCCCAGGCCGACGGCGGCCCGGACGTGTTCGTCCACTACTCGGCTATCCAGTCGGACGGCTACCGCTCACTCGAGGAGAACCAGCTCGTCGAGTTCGAGATCGTCCAGGGTCCGAAGGGTCCTCAGGCTGACAAGGTCAGCATCGTCTAGGCCCCGACCTGTCGCGTGGTAGCCGAGCACTTCGTCGCCACTCGACTCCCCCAAGCATCAGAAGGGCTCCACCTCACCGGTGGAGCCCTTCTGCTTGTCCGTCGCGGCCCCCCGACCGTTCCGGACAACCGGGTGATACCCCCGTCCCCCAGGCTTCAAACCTCATCCCCCCTGAGATTCATTCATGCGATTTGAACCGCTTCCCGGTTCAAATCGTGAGATTTCGGGGGAAACCGGTTCAGTTCTCAAGAACTGAACCGGGAAGCGGTTCAAATCGCATGAATGCCCGCGCGGAGGGGTGGGGGCACAATGGACGCATGGCTGACGATGACATCGAACGACTCCTCCGCGAACTGAACGCGACCTCGTCCGGAACACCATCCCCCTCCAAGGATGTTGCACCCCGGTCCGGGGAGGTGGAACAGACGTCCGGATCAGGAGGTCGACTGGCCTTCTCGGTCGTCGCTGCCGGAGTCATGGGAGTCGGCGCGTTCGTCTTCGGCGTCTTCACCCCGTGGACGGGCGCCTTGGACATGGCTTTCGCCGGAGCCGGAGCCGCGTTCCTGACCGGCCTGATCGCCGGCCCGCCTCGCTGGTTCTCCTCGTGATCACGAATCCGACGAACGCCGCTCCGCATCTGCCTCGATGACGGCCCCCCACAGCAGGGCGACGAAGCACAGGTAGAGCCAGAGCAGGATGACCACCGCTGCGCCGAACACCAGAATCGCCGTGCTGATGCTGGTCGAGAAGCGCGTGAAGAGACCCACTCCAGCCGTCGCCGCAGCGATTCCCACGGTCGCGGTCCAGGCCCCTGGTGATAGCCATGACACGCTGGCCGTCCTGTCGGGCCCGTGTTGAAGCAGCCAGCGCACCGACACGAACACGAGCAACATCACCACGAGCCAGTCAAGAATCGGCACGCCCGTCGTGAGAGGCGCGTTCGCAAGGCCAAGCCACTCCAGCACCTGGGGCACGATGGTGAGCAGCACAACCAGCCCCACCCCGACGACCATGGCCACCAGTGTCACGACCGCCGAGATGGCCCGCTCCACAAGCCCACTGCGAGTCTCCAGAACGCCGAATGCCGTATTCATAGCCATGCGAAGGCCCAGAACCACCTTCGACGCTGCATAGACGGCGATCAGGGCGCTGATGACGGTGGTGATGGTGAACGAGCTTCCCGAGGCGGATTCCACCGTGCCCAGAAGCGCCTTGGCCGCCGGTTCGAGCGCGGCAAACGTGTCGGGGGCGCGCTGGGAGAGTCTCTCCAGCGCATCACGCACCTGATCAGGGTTCAAGAGGAATCCCGCCAGCGTTCCGAAGGCCAGAGCCGCCGGCGCCATCGACAGTGCCGCGAAGTAGGCCAGGCCACCTGCAGCCAGGGATGAGCGTGTCCGTCGGTACTCCGCGGACAGCCGGGTGCCATAGTCAGCGACTGCCGTCACCCGCGGATTCATAGGGGCCATCCTGTCGGACGACCGCCCACGCTCACCTGTCGGTGCGCTGATAGCCTGTGGCCGCCCGAGCCCCCGTAGCTCAGGGGATAGAGCGCCGGTTTCCGGTACCGAAGGTCGCAGGTTCGAATCCTGCCGGGGGCGCCACCGGATCTCTCGCGCTGACGCCCCGCCCCGCTTCGAGGACCAGTGGCTTACCCAGCCCGACATCTCCCGACCAGAGCCCTCTCGCATCCACCCGGCCACCGTGATTACACGGTGGTCCTCAATGCGCCTCCGAAGGGTCTGGCAGGATCGCTCCACGGAACATCCACACGAGGTTCCCGCCCCCGGTTACCGGCACCCATCGAGGCAGGTTCGAATCCTGTCGGAGGCGCACCATGGATAACAATCACGAGCGTTCACCTGCCCTGTCACAGTCGTCGGTCGGCCCTGCGCACTTCGCCGTGACGGGAACCAGCCTGTACCCGTACATCATCGCGATCTTCGTGGCGCTGCTGCTGCTGTCGAACATCGGAGCGACCAAGTTCATCGCGGTGGGCCCGCTGACGTTCGACGGCGGTGCCATCCTCTTCCCGCTCACCTACGTGATCGGCGACATTCTCAGCGAGGTGTACGGACTCAAGGCTGCGAGAAAGGCGATCGTGCTCGGCTTCGCCATGTCGATCCTGGCGGCCGTGACCCTCTGGCTGATCCAGATCGCCCCGGGCGCGGACTTCTGGGAGAACCAGGAGGCCTACGAGTCGGTTCTCGGCTTCGTTCCCGCGATCGTGCTCGCCAGCATCTTCGGGTTCCTGGTTGGCCAGTACTTGAATGCGTACGTCTTGGTGCGTATCAAGGAGCGGACCAAGGAGCGCCTCCTGTGGGTTCGACTCATGTCCTCGACGGTCGTGGGCGAGTTCGCCGACACATTCGTCTTCTGCACGATCTACGGCATCGCCTTCGGCCTCACCCTGGGTGACTTCTGGAACTACCTGATCGTGGGATTCACCTACAAGGTGGCAGTCGAGGCGCTCCTGCTGCCCGTCACCTACCGGGTGATTCGCTGGGTCAAGCGGCGCGAGCCCACCTACGCGCTCGCCTCCTGACGTTCGAGGGATCGCCGCTCACACGTCGCGACCTAGGACCTCGTCACGCAGGTCCGTGAACGTGCCGTCGATGATGCTGGCTCGCACGCGGTCCAGGAGCCGCACGATGTAGCGCTCATTGTGGATCGTGGCGAGGGTTGCCGCGAGCATCTCCTTGGCCTTGAAGAGATGGTGGACGTAGGCGCGCGTGTAGTGACGGCATGTGTAGCAGTCGCACTGATCGTCAATCGGCGTGAAGTCACGTCGATAACGGCCATTGGTGAGGTGGAATCGCTTCACGGAGTGGTAGACCGTCCCGTTGCGTGCGTTGCGGGACGGCGCCACACAGTCGAAGGTGTCAGCGCCGCTGACCACTGCGGCGAAGACATCATCGGGCTCGCCGATCCCCAGCAGGTGGCGGGGACGGTCCTCGGGGAGCTCCTCGCACACCCAGCGGACGATCGTGCCGAGCTGGTCCTTCTCCAGCGCTCCCCCGATACCGAAACCATCGACGTCCAGCGCGGCAAGGTCGCGTGCCGACAGGCGCCGCAGATCCTCGTACTGCGCACCCTGCACCACGGCAAAGAGCGCCTGGTACGGCATCGCCACTCGTTCGCGGGTCAGACGCTGATGCTCTGCGACGCAGCGCTCAGCCCACCGCTGAGTGCGCTCAACCGACTGCTCCTGATACTCGCGGGTGTTCAGCAGGGTGGTGCACTCGTCGAAGGCGAAGATGATGTCTGCACCGATCTGGTGCTGCACCTGCATGGACACCTCCGGTGTGAACCTGTGCATGCTCCCGTCCAGATGGGACTTGAATGTGACACCGTCATCGTCGACGTGCGCAAGTCGATCCTTGCCCTCCGCGATGACATCGTCCGAGCGCTTCCGGCTGACATCCATCGCCAGGATCTTCTTGAATCCGACGCCCAGGGACAAGACCTGGAAGCCGCCGCTGTCGGTGATCGTCGGACCGTCCCAGCCCATGAAGCTCGCGAGTCCGCCCGCTTCATCGACGATGTCGGCGCCGGGCTGCAGATAGAGGTGGTAGGCGTTCGCCAGAATCACCTGCGCCCCGAGGTCGCGCATCGCCTCCGGCACGACCGCCTTCACGGTGGCCTTGGTGCCCACCGGAGTGAACGCGGGGGTCTGGATATCACCGTGCGGCGTATGGATGGTGCCAGCGCGCCCCAGGGTTCCCTCCAAGCGCCTGTCGATCTCGAAGCTGAAGCCGCTCATTCGCCCTCCGGGGCCAGGATGTCCATGGCAGGGAACAGCGATCGCGCCGGGGCGATCCAGCTGGAAATGCGGTCAGCCGCGTCAGGACCCCCGCCACCGCACTCGTCCACGCTCACGTCGGCCAGCACTGCCGTCGACGCGACCACCTTGAGCTCGGATGACGTGCCGCCAACACAGCCCCCTGCTGCGGAACCCCCGGGTTCCTCTCTCACACCTGGCAGAGCCTCACCCCATCCGTTCCACACCTGGGTCGGCGTGGGGACCGCCTGCTGGGCGAGAACGTCCCCGTAGCTGTCGACCACGATGGTCGTCTCCTCCTTCGTGATGGTGATGACGAAACTGCGGTGGTACTGAGGAGGGACTGATGCATCGTGGAAGGAGTAGGTGATGACCGTGTCGTCGGGCAGGGTCGTCGACGTCGCCTGGGAGCAGCCCACGAGTCCCACCAGCACTGCAGATGACATTGCTCCGCTCATGACCCATGGGGATGGACTGCGCACGCTCTGACCCTATTCGGCGCCTCGTCGTCGCTCACACGTGGACAATGACGACATGAGCGACAGCGGCGAGTCCCCGGAGGTCGGCACGTCCATCACCGCCGCAGGCATCTCCACGAATGTCCACGTGGTGAACGGCCCCGACCCGGTGGCACCGGCGGTGCTCCTGATCCACGGGTCCGGTCCGGGGGTCACTGCGTGGGCCAACTGGCGGTTGACCATCCCTGCCCTGGCCGAACGCTTTCGCATCGTGGCTCCGGACATCGTCGGATTCGGCTACACCGAGCGGCCCGACGACATCACCTACGACATGACCACGTGGACGGCGCACTCCATCGGAGTTCTCGACGCCCTGGGAATCGAGCGCTGCCACGTCATCGGCAACTCGTTCGGCGGATCCGTGGCACTCTCGTTGGCCATTCATCATCCTGAGCGCGTCTCCGGACTCGTTCTGATGGGGGCTGCAGGTGTTCCCTTCACCCTGACGCCGGGACTGGATGCTGTCTGGGGCTACCAGCCGTCCGTGCAGGCGATGGAGGAGCTGCTGGAGCTGTTTGCCTACGACCGGGGCCTGATCGGGCCTGACCTGGCTGAACTGCGCTTCCAGGCCAGCATTCGCCCGGGAGTGCAGGAGGCCTACAGCCGGATGTTTCCGGAGCCACGCCAGCAGGCGCTAGATGCCATCACGCATTCCACCGACGACATCGGTCGGATCGGGGCGCCCACCCTCATCGTCCATGGACGAGATGACGTGATCATTCCGCCCAGCAACGCCTACGACCTTCTGAACCTGATCGACGACGCGCAGGCGCACATCTTCGGCCGGTGCGGTCACTGGACCCAGATCGAGCACGCAGAGGCGTTCTCGGCCCTCGTGACCGACTTCCTGTCAGGGGTTTCCGCCTCAGAGTGATTCCGGAACGCGTGAAGCAAGGCCAGCGGCCAGTCTCGCGAATCCCTCATCGAGGCCAACCTTCGGAGTCCAGTCCAGGGCTGCACGAGTCGCACGCTGGTCGAACCAGTGCGCCGTCGCCAGCTGCTCGGCCACGAACGACGTCAGCGGGGGCTCATCCGGGCGATCGCCCCACGTCCAGACCTGCTCGAGCAGGCGACCCGCCGGTCGGGCGACACCCAGCGGAACCGACCTTCGCGGCGGCTCAGCGCCACCCGCACGAGCCATCCTTCCCAGCAGTTCCGACACCGTCCGCGGCTCACCGTTCGTGACGACGAATGCCTTTCCTCGAACGACAGGCAGGTCACATCT
>Ga0181559_10000212_pt1 | contig 49723 bp, 46 predicted proteins | sample 011ome_21_FD_133752 | JGI IMG/M metagenome (GOLD analysis project Ga0181559, IMG submission 133752) | Coastal salt marsh microbial communities from the Groves Creek Marsh, Skidaway Island, Georgia - 011508AT metaG (megahit assembly) | ecosystem: Environmental > Aquatic > Marine > Intertidal... | reverse complement strand
CACGGGGTAACGCCTAATCCGCGCCACCCCGAGTCGTCCTGCTCTTCTCACCTTTAGCTCCGAACTCTCCATCTAAAGAGACCAGCACATAAAATTACGCGGACGACTCAGCGTTCGTGCCACTACCCCTTTTTGTTGTATGCTTCGCCGTTGTCAAATTTCAGCAGGCTCGACAGGTGCGTCACCCTCATCCCCAACACTCCTTGCCCCAGGCCTTCGCTGTCGCCAGCGTGGGCATTGCCACCTTTGCCGGTATGGATGTGGTGATGAAGGGCTTGGCCCTGGAACTAGGCGCCTATAACGCCATATTCTGGCGCAGTACATTCATCATAGTGCTAGCCGGAATCCTCTACTGGTGGCGGCGCACATCCTGGCCAAGTCTGACAGTACTGAAACTCCACGCTTTGCGAGGGCTCATCGTTTCCATTATGGCCTTTCTCTTCTTCTGGGGGCTTAAGTATCTGCCGGTGGCGGAAGCCATTGGTTTGTCCTTCATCGCACCATTAATCGCGCTCTACCTGTCAGCGGTGATACTGCACGAGCACATCAGCAAACGTGCAATCCTGGCTTCAATCATTGGTTTGATCGGGGCGGTTGTGGTAATTGCGGGGCGCTTAAACGGTGACTATGGCCTGGATATGGGCAAAGGTATTGCCGCGATACTCTGCTCCGCAGTGCTGTATGCCTATAACCTCATTCTGCAGCGCCAGCAGGCCCTGGTGGCAAACCCATTTGAGATTGGGTTTTTTCAGAATTGCGTGGTCATCATCTTGTTTGGCCTGTTATCCCCATTCCTGGCGCAAGCACCGCCGCTGGCTATCGCACCCAAGCTGTTCGCTGCAGCCGCACTGGGCCTGGTATCCATGCTGATGATGTCCTGGGCCTACGCGAGAGCGCCCGCCAGTACCCTGCTACCTGTTGAATACTCGGCTTTCGCTTGGGCGGCCCTGTTGGGTTGGCTGGTGTTTGCGGAACAAGTAACCCTGACCACGCTACTGGGAACGGGCTTGATTGTATCCGGCTGTCTGGTGGCAGCGTGGCAAACTCAGGACCGAGTAGACCACGTGGAGACAACGGCGCTCTAGAAAGCGCTAAGTTTGCAGCGCTGGCGTGCCAGGGCTCTACTCCTCATCCGGCTTGCGCAAGCTAGCCAAGCCTGCAAATCCCTGACGCGAATTCTCACGGCTGAGAAAGAGCTCATGCGAATTACGCCAGACCACTGCTTCCCATTGGTCGGCTGGTCCGATACTCAGGGAGTGGCTGTTGTCCCAATCTACGCCAGCGTCTGTAGTCGGCGCCCACCACAGGCGCGTACCTCGACCGAAACCTGCACTATCATAGGAGAGCAGAACCAACTCTCCGGTCTCAGGATTGATGTCCGCCGCTGTCACCAGGGCATTCACAGGCAGCGTTTGCGCTTGCGCTACGCTGTAAGTTCCCGGCAACTTAGGTAAGCGATACAGATTACTGTTACCGTCACCGCGATTCTTCGTAAACAGCCAGAGCTCTGAACCACGCACCGCCAAGGCCTCTGAATCAAAATTATGGGAACCGCGATTACCGGACGCATAATCAGCATAACGCAAGGTGATGACATCAGCATTGACGCTGTCTTGTTCTAAAGTCGGAATAGGTATGCGGTAAATGCTAAGCTCGCCACGGCTGTTAAGATTGTTACCGGTATCGGCAACGTATAAATAGTTTTCATCCTGGGCAAGAGATTCCCAATCTGTATTGCGGCTATTCAATATTGTTACCGTGGCAAGCAGCTCACCGTTTTCCGACAAACCGAACAATACCGGGTCATTGCCGCTATCATTAAGCGACCAAAGCACGTTGTCGTGAAAGGCTAGCGCAGAGCTTTCATCAAGCACTGCTGGAAATTGCGCAACGCTTTGCACCAGTGCATCAGGCGCCTCCGGTAACTCTTCGGGCTCGCAGCCAGCCAGACAAGCGGTCAAGACCAGCGCGACAGTTTGCTTTGCCTTGCTATACACAGCAAATCTCCATATCAGTTGCTAAACTGCGCGCGAGCGCGCCAGGATAATAGCGCCAGGCCAACAAAAAATGCAGCGACAACGATGCCCGCCATCAGGCCGCCACTGCGCGCGTCCATTAAGCTCCAGATAAACATGCCTAATGCGATTTGCAGTAAATAGACTATGGCCCAAGGATGCATCCAGCGCTTCATTTTCCAATAGCCGTAGGCAGCGGCAGCATAAACAATCCAGTGCAGCACACCGCCCGCCTTGGCCGCCCAGCCCGTAAACAACACACCGAACCAGACTTCCTGATCCTCGCTGAGCGGCTTCAGCAAGACATCCCAGGGTAGATAAATAAAGGTCATGTAGATACAAAACAGGAAAATAGCGTTCATCCACAGCGGACGCATCGCCACCTGCTGTTTTACTGTTGCGATTGGGCTCATGTAACACTATCTCTGAATTGGCGAGAGTCGAGGTTAAGGTGAATACCGGCAAACTGCAATGCAACGCCAGTTCAGCGCGCCAAAGCTGACGGGGTCAATGCTTGATTTATGCGAGTGTCTCTAAGCATGACTACAAGCTGGACTACAAGCATCACAACACTACAACAGTGTTAGAATAGCCCTAGCGAATTTAGCTTCTATCCCCAGTTTGCTTATTCTGGTTTATTCATGCCGCAGCGCAAAATTCCTTCAACTGCATCCCCAGAGCGATTCATTCCGCACTGCTTACTTATCTTGCTGATGTTTATCGGCAGCTCACTGGGGCTCGCCCAGACCCAATGGCAAAACCTGGACTCAAGCTGGTTGTCGGAAATCATGCCTGCTGCAGCCAGCTTCTCTGATAAGGCTGGTGTTCCACCTGTTATTCGCGCCTATCGCAGTGCTGCCCAGGAAGAAGTTATAGGGTATGTGTTCACCACCCCTGATGTGCCGCCAGAGGAACTGGGTTTTAGCGGTACTATTCACATGCTAATCGGCATGGATCTGGATGGCGTGCTCACCGGCGTAAAGATTCTTCACTATGATGAGTCCTATAAATCATTCCGGGGCGATTTTATCGGCGAATCGGGTATCGCCTCAGGGCTTAGCGGAAAGTCCGTCAGTGACGAATTCAGACTGGGTGTAGATGTTGATGCCATTAGCCGCGCCACCATAAGCAGCTGGGCACTAGCCAGGGGCGCGCGCAATGCTGCCCGCCGGGTAGCTGAAATTTATCTGACCGAATCTGATTTCGGTATCGAGGCGAGTTACGAGATTTCCGCGCTGTTAGAAATTGAGCAGAAAAACTGGGAGGCGTTGCTGGCAGAGGGGTTTATAAAGGAATTCAGCACCGCAGTTGATGATAACAGCGTGCTAAGTTTTTCTGTGATGTTCATGGGCCATGGTCGGCTCGGCGAAATGCTGATCGGGGCGAGGGACTATTCGAATGTAGAGCGTGTTCTGAGTGAACGTGGCGTAGAAGGCAACCTGTTGCTCCTGGGCATGAGAGGCAGCACTGCACGTTTGCAGCAAAGACGCTTGGCGCTGGCACAGGGTGGTAAGATTTACCCTAGCACCGAAAGCTCAATACTTTTTGCAGGTACCGGAAATGCAGGCAAGCTAAGCGGTAGAGCAAGCCTTGCTGTTGCCATGGTCATGGATGCGAGCGTCGATCCTCAGCAACCCTTTCGTGTGGTTTATGGCACAGGGCCGGTGGGTAATGAGTTTGCGAGCCGGGATGACGTCCAGTACACCATGCTACCCGGTTTGGCTGAATTCCTGTTTGGTGCTGCCGACCCAGCGCCGAATACTGCAACGGGCCTGGCAAAGGATGACAGTGGACTAGGGTTCGCTGGTCTGTTGGCCTTGCTTGTTGTCGGTCTGACACTGTTGCTGGTGGCGGGAATTCACATCAAACGTAAGTTCACGCTTGGGTAATGGCGGTCTTGCCTGGCTACACTATTTAAGCTGCTGCAATAGTTTTCGCAACTGGGCGATCACGAAAGACCTATCACTGTGAACCACCATATGCCCTTTTGCCGGAAAGCGGATTATCTCCGCCGGAATATGAGCGAGACTGGCTTCCAGGAAATCGGCATGATCCGGATTCACCAGCATATCCCTTTCGCCCTGAATTACCGTCACCGGCAGGTCTACTGTCGACCAGCGATCCCGCATTAATTCCAATCCGGGTTGTACCAGCATCATCTCGTCGTTTGATATTTTGAGCCCAAACCCGCTCAAGGAAGCCAGCCAGGATACTGGCGGCACCTCGGTCATCAAATTGTACCATCGCGGCGCCGCCAGATCTGGGTCGGCAGCGCCCGCCAACAGCAGTGCTGCAGAGATGCACTGTGGATGATTCATTGCCAGCAGTGGCGTCAGAGTCGCACCATAGGAGTGAGCAACTATCACAACTTGCTGCGCAGGAGCTGATGACTTAATACTACAGAGAAATTTTCCGAGCATGGCAGATTGGGCCGCCAGAGTGCCATCAAACTGATTCTTCGCTTGTGAAGTCCCCCAGCCGGGACGGTCTAAGGCCAGCAGACGCAGGTCCTGCAGGTCCGGATGCAGCAGGTAACTGGCAAAGAATTCTGCGCTTCCGGGCGTACCGTGAATGAAAACCACGGGCTGACCTGCGGAATCCCCACCTTCCACTATATGTAAGTCAAAGTCGTTAAAAGACTCGATGCGCTCACTAATGGAATCGATATTGCTCAAGCGTGACTCCTCCTCGCCACCCAAGGCAAGGCAGCCACTCACCAGCACCAGAAAAGTGAGTGCAAAAAAGGCGTTGCGGGGACGGACCACACCTTGAACTCTCGACACAACAGTAGACATGATAACTTGACCAATTTCGGACTCGGCAACAATTATTCCCTGCTATTAGGCATTTTGCCACCGATAAGGCCTGCTCAGCCACGAGACCAGTATGCTCGTCCTGATACCCTTTATAAATGCCCAAACGTCAGCAACAAAAAAGTCGTAACGAGTTTGTACTGTATAGCGCTAAGAACGATGTGCATACTTGCCCCATAGACAATCGCTTATGTGAATATCCAAGCGACCGAAACATATTATGAAGTCTATACATAGAGTTATTAGCTGAGTAAAACGAACAAGCTATTGTGAACCCCTCCAATTCCCCCATCTCAACCTCAAAATCCGGCCCCACTCGTGAGCGAAAAGAATATGGGCTGTTTAGCCTGATCCAAGGAGGCTGGTTAGGCTACGTTCTGGCTGGATTCGCCATCAGATATCCAACGCGCGCTGTTATGTTGGCGGGACTGGCGGGATGCTCAGCGCCATCGATTGCGATAATCGAAGGCAGCTTTATCAACCCAGATCTGAGCCTGGATCTTTTTCACGACATCGGCTGGTGGAATCAGTTTACACTGGCATTTCCCACGCTGCTGTTTCTCTCTAGCGCTTACTTTGGCACATTTCCGCACACCCTGCGAGAGCTGGTTGACTCGGGATTTCTCAAAGCCACCGATACGCAATGGAAGCACCTCCGAGAATTAGTGCAAGCCAAACTCACACGCCGCGCCAATGTTGTGCTGCCTTATCTGATGGGAATCATCGGCGCAATTCTCAGCTCCTCCTTACTATTGGGGCGGAGGGCATGGTTTTCTGCGGACAGTTATGTCGCGGGATGGCTAATCCCGTTGCACGTATTTCTCCTTTACTAATTTATGACATTTCTCGCGCTGCGACTTTTAATCGCTTTTTTCGTACTTAAGTCGCTTTTCAGGTTACCGGTTAATATTCAGCCCTTCAATGTTGATGGTTGCGGAGGCCTAAGCAGTCTGGCAAAGCAGTCCAGTAAGCTATACGCTGTATTCATTGCCTTTGGCGTTATTGCAGCGTTAGGTGTCATTTCAAACTTTTTAAACTACGGGACCGAACTCACCAGCCCCTACAACCTGGCCTTACTTGTCGCCTATTTTGGCTTGACAACGATCGCTTTCTTTCTGCCCTTATATACAACTAGAAAAAGCATGAGTGCGGCCAAAAAGGAACTGATAGCCTCAATAAACCAGCGCTACGAGAAAATTCACGCAAAACTGGAATCTGAAAGTGCCAGTGATGCTGGGTATCAGTCAATTGCAAGCAAAGAAGACCTTGAGGCACTGAGACTATTACTCAAGACAGTTACCAAGATGCAGGTGTGGCCATTTAACTACCGTTCGCTGGCCCTGTTCTTCTCGTCCTTGTCCACACCACTTTTCCTTACCTATCTTGCTGCTCAGGTTTTCGGTAGCGGCTAAGTTCTGACGAAGCACTTGAAGTGCTGCCTCCTCGGTAACCCTCTAGGTAGCATTAACCTTGTTAGGCAAAGTCGCTTTTTATTTGCCTGTTTATTCTTAACAAAAAAGCAGAGGTCTCTTTCAAGAACTCTGCTTTTTTGTGTTGCTGAATAATCCTAAAGCCTGCTCATTCAGTGCTGAAAGTCACGGGAGTTAGATAACGCCAGGACTGGTTCCCTGTGAAAACTTTCCGGCTTTATTTTCTTCGGTGGACTCCACGAATTCTACCGCTGAAGCGATTGCGTCGCGTCGCGTGTCAAAGTAATGGTCTTCCGGGATCACGTCGCCCATCAGATCTGTGAGCATGGTCCGAATTTCGGCGGTCATACCCGATATATACACCAGCTTATTCGATATCTTACCGTCATTGGCGATGGTTTCCACCGCACGGGCAGCTGAGACATCGATAAACGGCACCTGGGCAAAGTCAAAGATCATCACTTCACTAACGCCTTTAGACTTTTCCCGCACCTGGTGCCCAACGTCTGCGGCAGCGCCAAAGCTTAGCGGACCGCCAAAGTCGAAGACATTGATACGGTGATGGGAATGGGTCATCAACTCAGCTTCCTCTTTTGAGAAATTGATAGACAAGCCTTCTTTAGTAATATCCCGCAGCTGCTTTAGTTGCTCATCGGCAATCTGCTTCACAAATGCCAGCGAGGCCAACACCACACCTGCTACGACTGCTGTAATCAGGTCAACGAAGACTGTCAGGCCAAGCACCATCAGCATCAGGGCAAGATCCCAGCGAGGACCACGGTGAGCTTTCAGGATATATGCACGATCAACAATGTCATAACCTGTCTTGATCAGAATTCCCGCCAGCACAGTATGTGGAATAGCTGCAGCCAAAGGCGCCAGAGCAATCACAATAGCCAACAGCAACATACTGTGTACCATGCCTGAGATCTTGGTAGATCCACCGGTTCTAATATTGATCACTGTACGCATGGTAGCGCCAGCGCTGGCGATGCCGCCAAACAACCCAGCAATCATGTTACCCACACCCTGACCTATCAACTCTTTGTTAGAATTGTGGCGAGTACGGGTCATATTATCAGCCACCAGTGAAGTCAGCAGGCTATCAATTGACCCTAGCAGTGCCAGAATCATGGCTGCCTCGATTACCACCAGTAAAGAGTCCTGACTAAAGCTCGGCATGATAAAACTAGGCAGACCGGTAGGAATATCGCCAAGAATCGGTGCGCCGGTAATGAACAGACTGGTCACTGTGCCAATAATTAGCGCCGCCAGAGGTGCCGGGACAAACTTGGCGAATTTCGCAGGCCACCTGAATACCACTAGCAGGGTCAACACACCAAGAAACAATGCTGCCAGATTGGGATCCATGACCGCACCAGGTATTTCGACGAGAGCCGGAATTGTGCCGCTGCCCTCAGGCTCATGACCAAACAGGCGACTGGTCTGCAGCGCGATAATAATGCAACCAATTCCGCTCATGAAACCGGAAATTACGGGATAAGGAACCAACCTGATGTACTGGCCGAGTTTGAATACACCAAAGGCGACTTGTAGCACACCGGCCAATACTACTGTGGTGAATACCAATGAAGGATTGCCGTCCAGGGCAGCGTACACCCCGGCGAAAACTACCACCATGGGGCCAGTTGGGCCTGAGACCTGTGAGCCAGTGCCACCAAACAAGGAAGCAAAGAAGCCAACAAAAATCGCACCGTAGAGGCCGGCGATTGGGCCCGCTCCTGAGGCCTCACCAAAGGCAAGAGCCAACGGCAAGGCAACCACGCCAGCAGTTACGCCGCCAAATAGGTCGCCCTTAAGATTTTCAGTCTTAAAACTGATCATGAAATTATCCCTGCTTGATTAGTTTTGAGCTGTCTCTAAAGAATCTGCAGACGCTTTGATTAATTCTTCATAGTATTTTTCAGCGGCGACAAAACTATCGCTCTCGGTGTCGTAGGCCACTATACTGCCGTGTTCAATGTTGTAAACCCAGCCATGAAGATCGACGTCACCCGTTGCCAGCTTCGCCAGCACCGCCGGGTGTGTGCGCAGGTGCTGCATTTGCTGCACCACGTTTTCTTCGGTCACCTGTTTCAGCGAGTCAGGGTTGTCCCCGTGCTTGGCGCGAACTGCTTCAACAGCACCGCGTGAATGCTCCAGCCAGTTCTGTACATGAGGAAGGCCAGTCAACGCGGAAGAGTTAAGTGCGCCCTTCATGGCACCACAGTCACTGTGTCCGCATACCACGATGTGCTTCACGTCCAGAGCCGCTACCGCGAATTCGATTGACGCTGTCACACCGCCCGCAGTGCGGACGTGAGGCGGCACAATATTACCTGCGTTGCGGATGATGAACAGATCACCTGGTTCGGTTTGAGTCAACAGGTTGGGATCTATTCTCGAGTCAGAACAGGTAATAAACAGGACTTCGGGACTCTGGCCATTAGCCAGCTGCGCAAACAGTTTTTTACGCTCCTCGAATGAAGAATTTCGGAACTGTGCGATACCGGAAATTAGCTTTTCCATTTAAAAGCCTCTACAAATACGTTTGATTCAGAATGGGAAGAGAAGTCTAGAAGCAATAAAACGATAAGAATATTGCCAATTATGGGATTTCGCTATAGATTCTATCTATATAGCTGACACCCTCAAAACCCTGGTACTACCATGGATACTCTGCAAAATTTCTCCCTTAAACAGCTGCAATACTTTGCCGCGGTCGCCGAATACGGCAGTTTCCGCCAAGCCGCCTTTCGTCTGAATATCACCCAGCCTACCCTCAGCAATCAGGTAGGTGTCATGGAGAAATCACTTAAAATTCAATTATTTGAAAGAACCAGAAAGGGCATTACCACCACCCCTCAGGGTCGCGAACTGCTATTGAGTGCACGTCGCATTCTGGAAGAGGCCCAGGGCTTTGCGAGTCAGGCTGCCCAGCTTTCGGGTGGCGGCATAGGCACCTATAGACTCGGCGTTACTCCCACCCTCGGCCCCTATTTGCTCCCCTATATCCTAAACCCTATTCACGATCACTATAGTGACCTGAAGCTCTACGTGCGGGAAGACGCCCCCAGTGATCTGGAGACCGGGCTCATCAATGGTCAGCATGATTTGATACTTACCACCCTGCCCATCATGTCCAACGAGTTGATGGTCGCCCCCCTTTTTCGGGAGCCTCTGAAGCTTGCGTTGGCCAAAGATCACCGTCTCGCCAACAAGAAGCGCATCAACAATATGGACTTACTGGGAGAGCCGGTATTGACGATAAGTGAGCATCACCTGTTCCACCGCCAGATTACCGAGCTGTGCGAAAGGGTGGGCGCAGTTGTGCTGCGCGACTATGAAGGCACCAGTCTGGATACCCTGAGGCAGATGGTGGTGATGGGTATGGGCATTGCCTTTCTGCCAGCCCTCTATGCTAAATCCGAGATCCGTGATGAAAAGGAGCTGCGCGTTGCAGATGTGGAAGGTATCAACGTGGTGCGCAATCATGCACTGGTTTGGCGTAACACTTCGCCGGTGAGAAATTTCTACAAGCAACTGGCTGAGGAAATCCGGGAAATCATAGAGACCTCTCTTGCATCCTCGATACTGCCGGTAAGCCACAATCACATTGGCAAACGCGGAGCCGAAAAAGCGGTAAGCAAGGCAACCTAGCGTGGAGTCTCTAATCGAAAAGTTTCTATTGATGAGGATAAGACTGCTATAGACTGTCAAGGGCAGTCTGCACGAACAATACAACTGCGCCATAAAGCAACTGCCGCATTTGCTTTGCTCTCCAAGCGAGCTCTCACTAACTACTAACCAAGGACAATTACCAGATAGTGTCTTACTTCAACACCCTGCAAAGAACCCGATGGCCCCGCATCTTGCTGGCGATTTTACTAAATTTTTTGCTGGCGGCCTGCGACATACCCTACGTTGCGGAAGGCAGTTGGGACGTTGTATACGAGTTGCCGGACCGGGAGATCAATGCGACATGGCATATCGATGAAGAGGCCGGCCTGCGCATGGAAGGCATGCTGGTAATGACCATAGTTGAATTTGAACTGGCTGGTAGCCGCATGTCCTGGTCAGCGGATGCACCAAGCCCACTGGACCCTGCAGGCGAGACTCAGCGCATGAACTTCAACGGCACCGTTAACGGCAATCGCTTCGCTGGCACACTCTACACGCAGTCTGGCAACTTGACTGTTAATGGCAGTCGGCGCTGAGCGCCCTTGGCTATGAATGACTACAGCACCCTCCGCTACGAGAGCGCCAACGGAGTCTGCCGCATTATTCTGGATCGCCCCCCGCTTAACCTGATTGATGAAACCCTGACCCGCGATTACCACGACGCACTGCGACGGGCCGACGCCGATTCGTCCTGTCGAGCTATCGTGTTATCGGGAAGCGGCAAGGGTCTCTCTGGCGGCCTCGACATCAAGTTCGTCGAAAGTTTTAACCAGGCCGAAATGGAGCAGTTCCTGAGGCTTTTCTACGTTGGGACCATCGCAATCTGCCGCAAGCTGAGCAAGCCACTCATCACTATGGTGCAGGGCTACGCTCGCGAAGGAGCCTGTACCCTGGCATTCAGCGGTGACATGATTATCGCCGCAGACGATGCCGACTTCGGCTATCCAGCCGTGCCCAACCTAGCCGGGCCTCCCGGTATGCACGTTTGGTTTTTGCAAAGACTGATTGGGCGCATGAAAGCCGCCGAGCTTATTTACACCGGCGAACCCATCACTGCGGTCGAAGCTGCAGCCATGGGCCTGATTACAAAAGTTGTGCCGCACGACTCATTAGAGAATGAAACCCTCAAACTCGCAGAAAAAGTCGCATCCATGTCACCGCTGGCAATACAGCGCACGCGCCAACTACTGTTAGCCATGGAGGACATGGATTTCACTGAGGTGCCAGATGTCGCTCTTAAAGCGCTGTCAGAGGCATTTAGCAGCGAAGACAGCAAAGAGGCTCGTCTGGCATTTCGCGAAAAGCGTCGACCCAAGTGGAATAATAAATAGTTGCGAAATAAGTAGCGGCGCCACAAATGATCATTATGTTCTCAGGTTTAGGGCAGCCTGAACACATAAAGAATATTTCCACCGCGTCGCTGCCGAATCTCCGGCGTCATAACCCGGTAATTCACACCACCACCCGCTGCAATCGCCAGATACTGGACCCCATCCAGCTCATAGGTCATGGGAAAACCACCTGCCGAGGAATTCAGTATCTGCTCCCAAAGGACATCGCCAGTTTCTGCATCAAAGGCGCGAAAACGGCGCGCGTCGTCCGAGACAAACGCCAGACCACCGCCAGTTGTTAAGACCGAACCGGCAACGCCCGCGCGCTGACGATAGGTCCAGAGCTCTTCGCCAGTTGCCACATTAATCGCGGAAAACATGCCAACCTGGTTATCAAAATCTTCAGGTGGCAATTTCCTTTGTGTTGCCGAGCTGTGATAACCACCCAGCACCGGATTTACAGGATTCAGATAGTAATCCATGCACACATTATTACTTGGCACATACAAGGCGTTGGTGTCGGGACTATAACCTACCGAGTTCCAATTGATGCCGCCGGTGGTAGATGGACAGACAAATCGGCGCTGGCGAATCTCGGTAATCTCCAAATCCTCATTGGTGATGCCTTTCTGATTTTCGATGTCGACGCCAACGATGACGTTCTGGTAGCTGGTTTCCTTGGCCCAAAGGAACTCCCCGGTCGCGGCATCCAGCGTCCAGACTATGCCGGTCTTACCTGGCACCCCAGTGATCAGCTTGCGACTCTCTGATGACGTGATATTGGGATTGATCCAGGAAACCGAGTCGGCATCAGGTATTACTTCAGACTCGACGATAATGCGTTCGAAGGGATGGTCCAAATCCCAGTTGCCGCCAGGAATGTATTGAAAGTACCACTCAATTTCACCGGTATCCGCATCAAGCGCTATGGTGGAGTTGGTGTAAAGCACATCACCGCCGCGGGTATCACGCTGGATTTCTCCCCAGGGAATGGGCACCGCGACGCCAACGAAAATCATGTCAAGCTCTGGATCATAGCTGGAAGGCATCCAGGCAGAGCCACCGCGTCGCTCCTCGTTGGGCACATCACCCCAGGTCTCGCCGCCGGGTTCACCAATCTTCGGCACAGTGTTGGTCCGCCAGATCTCCTCGCCGGTCTGAGGATCATGGGCCGTTATCCAACAGCCCGTGTTGATGTAATAGCAGCCGGACATTCCGACCACGACCTTGCCGTCCAGAATCTGTGGGCCGCCGGAATAGTGCTGACCTATTGTCCAATCACCAATCTGGCGCTCCCAAGTTACCTCGCCGGTCAGCGCGTTGAGTGCCACCAGGTAAGCATCGCCCGTGGCAATATAGAGTTGGTCCCCGTACAGCGTAGCATTGCGATTTGCGCAGGATAGGGAAGCGGCATGGTCAACTCGCTCTCGCCGATATTCCCAGATAGGCGTGCCGTCCCGGGCATCCACGGCCTCAATGAAATCGCAGGCCTGGGGTAAAAACATGATGCCGTCTCGAACCAGTGGTGTGGTCTCCTGCATGCCCGGCTCCATGGTCCAGGCCCAGGCCAGGCGCAGATCTCCCACGTTGTCCTTATTGATCTGATCCAGCGGACTGTAGCCCCAGTGGTTCTGGGTGCGCCGCCACATCAACCACTCCTTAGGATCAGGGTTTTCTATTTCTGCATAGCTCACCGGAGAATACTGCTCAAGCAGTTCCTGCGGGGTTTGGGCCTGGATCGAACCTGGATTAGCCAGTGCCAGCAAGGCAGCCAGAGGAGCCAGCCTAGAGAACATTCGGGACATGTGTTTCTCCTTATTGTTATAAACGTGAGCATAAAGATTCCGTCCGCCCAGGTCCATGCCTGGGCTCAAATCCTGAAGGCACTGACCGTTTTGGCCCGCGCCACTGGATTTCCGATCCCCCTCTCTGTTTACCCTCTCTGATCACCCGCTCCGAGCGCTGACTGCCATGTCTGCCCGGGCAGCACGGAACACTTGACCTACGGCTGCGTTAATTTACTCTGTCTGCAATGACCATCCGTTTGATAGCCGGTTACCTGTTAGCTTTCGCCATTGGCGTTGCTTGTCGCCTCGTAAGCATCCCACTGCCAGCACCGACGGCGATGCTTGGCGCGATAATTGTGCTCGCCATAACCCTTGGCTACCTGTCTGCAGACAGACTGTATGCCTAGCAACAGAATCCCCCAAAGGCTTAAATGCAGTAGCCCACTCAGACGAGAATTGACAATGTTTAACCAACTTCTGGGTATCGCCCTGGCCTTCCTGATAGGCATGGCCTGTCGCGCCACTAACATCCCTGTACCCGCACCACCAACGCTAACCGGTGCCTTACTGGTTGGCGCGATGACCCTTGGTTATGTAATCTCCAACTCATTGATATCCTAGGTAATCCCAAAGCCTGACTTCGTTTGCATGACCAAATTGTGCGATCATGCCGGCTCACGTGCGTGAACAGATCATCAAGGGGGAAGACACGTTGTCAGACACAATTAAAGCGTACCCAAAGCCAAGAGTGCTTGCCGTAATCCTTGCGCTGTGTGGAATAGGATTGAGCCTGCAGGGATGGACACTGCTTAGCGTCGGCGGCTCTTTTTATTACCTGCTCGCCGGCCTGGTATTAATCGCAACCGCAGTGCTCCTGTTTCGGGGTGATCGCAGGGGAGCGTTGCTCTATGGCGGTTTTCTAGGATTCACTTACCTCTGGGCGCTGTATGAGTCGGGCCTGGACGCCTGGCAGCTCGCCCCTCGAGTCGGCATGTTTACTGCGCTTGGCCTCTGGTTTGTAATTCCACGTGTACGCCGAGGCCTACTGCAAAGCGAACCCACTCCCTTGTTTCAGCTGCCAGCGACTCGCGGCGTACTGGGTGCGGCTGCCGTCTTAGTCGTCGCGCTGTTTATGGCCAACTCCGGCTATGAAGTTAATCCCCCAAGTGCAGCTGGCACCGGCCAGGTTTTTAACAGCTCGGGCGACTGGCAAGACTATGGCGCCACCAAACGCGGCACCCGCTTTGCCCCTTCCAGTCAGATCAATCCCGATAATGTGGGACAACTGGAACCTGCATGGCAATTACGCACGCGTGTTCCGGGGGAATTCAAAGGCACGCCAATCCAGGTCGACGATGGTCTTTATCTGTGCACCGGCCGCAATATCATGCTGGCTCTGGATCCAGACAGCGGTGAAGAGCGCTGGCGCTATGACCCGGAAATTCAGTCTGCTCGCATCGGTTTCTGGGATACCTGCCGCGGCGTTACCTACTATGCAACACCTGCTGAGCAGCCGGCAAATGACTGCCCTGAGCGCATCATCACCGCAACTACTGATGCCAGACTGGTCGCAGTAAACAAGAATACCGGCGTGCCCTGCGCCGATTTTGGCGATAACGGTGAGATTAACTTATTGCAGGGTATGGGTGACGTAAAACCCGGGTTCTACTTTGTCACCTCTCCCCCGACAATCGCCAATGATGTGCTGGTTTTAGGAGGCTGGGTGCTGGATAACCAGGAGACCGAAGAGCCATCAGGTGTTGTCCGTGGCTTCAACCCGGTCAACGGCGAACTTATCTGGGCCTGGGACATGGGCCGTGAAGATCGCATTGGCTTGCCTGCTCCTGGCGAAAGCTATACCCGCGGAACGCCCAATGTCTGGAGCCTAACCAGTACCGATGAAGAGCTGGGGCTGGTCTATGTGCCCACGGGCAATGCAACACCTGATTACTTTGGTGGCCACCGCAGTGAAGCAATGGAGAAATACGCCAGCTCGATAGTCGCGCTCGATACCGCTACTGGACGCGTGCGCTGGCACTTTCAAACGACGCACCACGATATCTGGGATTACGATGTGCCTTCGCAACCCACTCTGGTTGATATCCCCGTGAACGGAGAAACGCGCAAGGCTGTTATCGTGCCAACCAAGCGAGCACAGATTTTCCTGCTGGATAGAGAAACCGGCGAGCCGCTTGCAGAAGTGGCGGAACTGCCTACACCCCAGACTGATATTCCGGAAGAGAACACGGTGCCCACTCAGCCTTTTTCAGTGGGCATGCCTTCATTCGATCACGATATGCTGACCGAAGCAGATATGTGGGGCATTACCCCCTTCGATCATGCCTCTTGCCGTACTCAGTTTAAGCGGATGCGATACGAGGGGCCGCTTACGCCGCCGACTACCGGTTATGGATCCCTGTATTACCCCGGCGTTGCCGGCGGAATGAACTGGGGCAGCGTGGCGGTAGATGAAGCCAATCACCTTATGGTGGTGAATTCTCTCCATAACCCTTCTGTGGTGAGGTTGATACCCCGCGCGGAAACGCAGCCTCGTTATAACTACGGAATCGGTGGTACCCAGACCGGCACTCCCTATGCCGTTTATTCGTTCTTTTTCCTATCGCCTCTGTTTGCTCCTTGCCTGCGGCCACCCTATGGGGAAATGGCAGTGGTGGATCTAGCCAGTAAGGAGATCCTGTGGCGACGCCCGCTGGGGACCACTACTGATATGGGGCCGCTGGGCATCCCCACCCGTTTGCCGCTGCCAATGGGCATGTTTTACTCAGCAGGATCCATTGTCACCGGAGGCGGACTCATCTTTAATGCTGGCGTGACTGACAGTAAAGTGCGCGCTATTGATGTCCTCAGCGGAGAGGAGCTCTGGACCGATGAATTGCCCGCCGCCTCAACTGCAACTCCTATGAGTTACGTCAGCCCAAACAGCGGCAAGCAGTATGTAATTGTCACCGTTCCAGACGGGGGTGGCATTTTGCAGCTAGAAACACAGGTTAATGAAGGAGAGAAAGAACAGGAGGTTGAGGGTGGCTATATTTTCGCTTACGCCCTGCCGGATTGATGCTCAAGCAGGAAGAGCGCTGGCGCTCAGGCTAGCGCTTTAGCACAGACCGAGGAGTGAGCAGTTACTACCTTACTTCCCACTGAATAGGGGGCGTGATGTTTTGGGCAGTTAGTGTGTAGTTAGAGCCGTCCAAATCACTGTCGCCATCCTGCCAGGTCGCCCTAATTTCCCCGTCAAATACGTGCACACCATGGGAGGTAGCAGATCGCTGAATACCTGCAGCGATGCCGTTGGTCTCTTCATCAACATCTTCAATGCTAGTAAGTAATTTCTCAGAATACCAGGCGACAATCCTCTAATCGCTGCTCTGCCTGTATGGCAGCCAGCGTGGCCGAATCCATGAACGGGGTTGGGTAGGCATAAACCAATAGACCGAAGAAGGTCATTGAGAAAGATGCGCCAACACCAAGCCATTTATACAGCTTGTCCTGACCACGGTCCCTAGTAGGGGGATATACTCGGCTTCAGCCTTTTTCTCTTTGCCAAGATCCTTCGAGTTGGAAGGATTCAGCTGGGCTGATTGCTTTTCTACGAAGCTTTCGCTAACCAAGGCGGGAGCGCAGAATTCACCGCTATCCAGGAACAACGTACGCATGCCGCAAAGTTGATTTTTTTGCAGTGTTTACATGTCGCAATATTTGCTGAGTTTGGATGGTTAACGCAGGCCACGGTTTTCTTTCACTTAATTAGAATTTTTATACGGGCATTGGAGGCGATAAGGCGATTAAAAGTCATAATCTATTTCGCGTAACGATTCCTATTAATTGAATATTCATCAATTTCCCGCGAAGCTCAGGGTTCTAGCTGGTATTCTAAAAACCTGTCAGCGCTAAAAATCCGTCGCCTTGGCCTTCGATGCTAGCGACATCAAATTTGTCGCTAGCGGGCGTCTCTCAATCACTTATTTAAGCTTTGAGTAATCCGTCGCACTCATCATGTAGGCCTCAGCCGAGAGAGGCACAGCGTATTTTTCGCGCAAAGCGTGCCAGGCTGGATCGGCCGCAAACGCAGTCCAAACTTCCTGTCGATGCGCCCGATCCCGGTAGGCCAACATCCAAACCAGCGTGTTAGCGTTGTCTAACCGTTGCCAAACCGCTACCACTTCTGCTCCGTGTTTCTCGAAGATTGCCACTTCCTCTTCGCGAAAACGCTGGTGCAGATTGTCAATGCCGCCTGCTCCATTTACAGCGGGCTCAGCAGTATACATACGCAGCTCGAAACAGCGCGAATCTGCAGCGACATTGCCAGAAAATGCCTCAGAGAGATGAGCCGCAGGGCCACAGGGTTCCATATTCTGCTGGCCTAGCACAGAACTGGCAAAGCTCAGGGTGAAAACTGCAGCAAGTAAAATTTTATTCATGGACGGCTCCCTAATTTATGATTCGGATATTGTATATCTGCTTTTTCTATTTCATTTGAGATCTATTCCATCCAAGTCGCAGTCTGGCAGGCAAATTGCTGTGTCACTGGAATAATCGAATCATATCCTGTCGCAGAATCAATCTTTTGTCTATTACACAGATGCTGTATTTTTGCCTCAGGTAATAATCCCTGCAACTTAAAGGAGTGCGCAATGGGTTTGGCATTGAAATGGACGGCGGGAATGATTGGCTCGATCTGTCTACTCGCAGCATGCAGTGACGATTCCGCCACCAGTTCAACTCCGACTGTCGCCGCCAGCGGTAGTCAGGATTGCATGCCAGCGGACCTGGTTATCCACAACACTAGCATCTACACCTCTAACAATGACCAGTGGTCAGCGGAAGCTGTGGTGGTGCGTGGTGATCGCATTATCTATGTAGGCGACAATGGCGGAGCCGCTGCCTATATGTGTGGCGACGCCAATATCATGGATCTGAGCGGGAGCACCGTTTACGCCGGATTCACGGATTCTCACCAGCACCTGGAAGGGGTTGGCCGTCGCACCAAGACTCTGAGCCTGTTTGGCATTCCTTCGCTATCCGAAACGGTCGCGGCTATTGCAGACTGGGCTGCCAACATCCCTGATGGCGAATGGGTCCAGGGCCGCGGCTGGATTGAACGAGAGTGGACCGACGAACAGCGGTTCCTGAACAAGTTCGACGTCGACCCTTTTACCGAGAACAAACCCCTGTTCATGCCCCGCGCTGATGGCGTTTCAGCGCTGGTCAATTCACGCGCCCTGGAACTGGCAGGCATCACCCGCGATACGCCCGACCCTGAGGGCGGTCGCTTCGAACGGGATCTGGACGGCACGCCTAACGGTTATGTGTTGGCTAACGCCATGAATGTGTTCCGGGAGCTGATTCCACCGGAGACCGACGCCTACCTGAAGGACAATCTGCTACGCGGTCTGCGCGCCAACGCTGCTCTGGGCTGGACCCAGACCCATGATGCCGGCATGGCATTCCGTCATATCGACTTGATGAAGGAGATACATGCCGAGGGCAACATGGCCCATCGCGTGTATGCGGCCGCGCTGGTGCAGGAAGCCAGCACCATGATTGAACGCGGCAGGGAAACCACCGATGACTACATGTTCGATGTGCGTGGCATCAAGGTATTCATTGACGGCACTCTGGGGTCTCGCGGCGCCGCCCTACTGTCGAACTACTCGGATGCAAATCACAACGGTTTCATGAATCGCACCACCAAGGAAGAGGTAATGCCGGTGCTCGAAGCAGCACTGAGAGGACACTTACAGATTTGGACGCACGTCATCGGAGATCGCGCCGTGCGCACCCTGCTCGACTGGTACGCCGAAGCACGCAATGACCTGGCCCAGGACGATTGGGCCAGCACCGACTTGCGCTGGCGCATGGAACACGCCCAGATCATTCCGCCCTCCGACCAGGCCCGCTTCGTTGACATGGGCGTCTTCCCCTCCATGCAGCCCAGCCACGGCATCGGAGACCTGAATTTCGCGCCTGACCGACTCGGGCCTGACCGACTTGGCTATGCCTATCCCTGGCAGCAGCTGGTAGACCGAGGCCTGATGATCCTCGGGGGCTCGGATGCGCCAGTGGAAGTTGGCGACCCACGCGTAGAATTTTATGCGGCAGTCACGCGTAAGCGATTAGACGGTTCTTCAGAGTCAGGCTGGCACCCGGAGCTCGCGGTTTCCCGCGAAACCGCATTAAAAATGCTCACCATCTGGCCTGCCCACGGTGCGTTTCAGGAGGACCTGCGTGGCTCTATTGAAGTAGGCAAGTTCGCCGACTTCACAATCTTTGATAGCGACCTGATGACACTACCAGAGTCAGAAATCCTGACCGCTGAGAATATCATGACCATCGTGGGCGGGCGCATCACTTATCGGGCCAATTAGCTCGTTCCAAGACAAATTTAATACCGTGAGTGAGGTGATGGGCCACTGCCAGTTTTTACTTCTGGCACGGTCCGCGCCGCTCCGCGGTGCCCGCCAACATCAAAGAAGCCTATGCTTGCAGCTTGGTCTTTTTGGCTCCTTCGGCGCTAGCCCTTGATTGTGCCTGAAGCAAACACTGCCAGCGGCCTTTCGACTATCGAAGAAACTGTGATGAAGTCTCTCTCTGCTAATGCAATATATTGGCAGCATGGAGTGAGCAATAACTGCACCGGGCTTAAGGTGCGTCGGGCTTCTTTTTCAATAGAGCCTGCACTTGGGTTCCCTTGGCCATCCCCGTCAACCAGTTGAAACTGCCCTGCTCCAGCATCTCTTTGCCGGCGGTGATCAGGGGATTTACTGCTGCCCAATTCAAGGCACCGCCAGTGCTGACCCGGGTTACACCAAGATCCGCCAGTTGAGGGACAGAGGCGCCCACAACAAAGGGTGCCAAAACGTTCATGGGCTTGTCTGTCGCTGCAATAAAACGCTGGATTTGCTCAAGTGTTGTCAGGCCGGGAGAGTAAAGGACATGGGCGCCGGTGGCTGAATAGGCCTGCAGGCGCTCAAGGGTATCGTCTGGGTCGTCGACCCCGCGAATCAGGTTCTCCGCGCGGGCAGTCAACAGCACCGGTATGCCAGACTGTTGAATCGCTTCCATAACAACGGCCAGGCGATCAGCCGCTTCATCCTTACTGTAAATAGTCAGCTTATCGCGACTGAAATCCTCGATAGACAAACCGGCAATGCCCGTCTCAATCAGGCGAAGAACATTGTCCCGCAGTGTGGCGTTCTCATCGGAGAACCCGTTTTCGAAATCAGCGTTGAGCGGAATGTCTGTGGCAGCGGCCAGCTCACGGCAGTGGGCGAGTTTTTCTTCAAGTGTCACTGCGCCATCTGCTCGCCCAAGAGTATAGGCGAAGCCCGAGCTGGTGGTTGCCAGCGCCCGGAAGCCAAGACCCTGCAGCACCCTGGCCGATCCCACATCCCAGGGATTAGGGATCAGCCAGGCACTGCGCTGTTGATGTAGTTCTGCAAAGCGACTGCACTTTTCAAGTTGTGCGGTCACCTGCAATTACTTCTCAAACAGAATGACAAATTTGTCAGTACGACCCTGAATGGAAGGATCAAACACACCATTGGTCAACTGATCTTCGGGGTTCCGGTGAATACTCGAAGTTCTGACAACGCTCAGACCAGCCGCCTCGGCGTATTCGGTGATGAGGCCTCCGTGAATTCGGTGTAAGGTGCCGCCCACTTCGGGCCCGGAGTCAGCTGCAGCCTCATGATCGATAGCCAGGAAACGACCACCTGGCTTTAATACCCTGGCGATCTCACGGAACGTCACCTCGGGATTGCCTAATGACACATCTCCAGGAAAAAACCAAAGTTCGTGGGGGCCAAGAATCCAGGTGACGAGATCAATGGAACCGTTTGCTGCTTCCAGCTCATCAAAGTTAACCGTGCTAAGAGTCACATTAGAGAGGCGGGCAGCGCGATCGTTGTCCGCATCTCCAGTAAAACTCTCAAATGCGGGAGGATTCTGCATCATTACACTGCCATCAGGACCGACAGCACGACTGAGGATCTCGGTATACCAACCGCCTCCGGCTTCCATTTCGAGAACATCCATTCCCGCCTCTAGGCCTGCGAAACTTAATACTTCCAGCGGCATGCGGCGAGCATCATCATCTGCCTCTTCACTCGGTCTATCAGGGTGATTGAGCGCGCTTGCCACCAGATCGGCTGAAGACTGCGCGGAAGCTGCGTTGAATGTGAACAAGACCAGTGCCGACGCCAGGCCTGACACTGCCATTTTTGTGAGTTCTTGCATGAGCTACTCCTTTATAATTGAGCTACAGTAACTGTAGATTAATAACAAGATTCCATCTTTGGCTTAGGGAATAAACCTAATTTGGGCTCAATCCGGCCAAATGCGCCGACACAGGTGCGGCTGGCGCTCCACCAGCGGAATGACCCTGGGTACATAGAGTTCCGTAAACGCCTTGGCCTCGCGGTGTTGGGCCAGGTGCTGCTGGGATTCCCAGGCCTCTATCAGCAGGAAGAGTTCAGGCTCAGTTTCAGAGTGGTATACCACGAAACTTTCGCAGCCTGGTTCTGCGGACGATAGCCGCGCCTGCTCTTCCAGCAGGCTCGCTACCTCTGCGATGTGTTGGGATTTCTTGACTCGCAAAATAACGTTGTTGAATACCATGTCAGTCCCCGCATTGTTCTGAATGCGTCAGTATCCGGATATTGCCCTGAAAAAGGTAGAGTAAAGAGAGCTGTAGCTTGAAACACCTCCGACTTCGACGTGTATACTCGCGGCACTAGCCATATGACCTGATATATGAGCAACTGCCAGGTTTATGACCAGCTGAAAAGAGCCAACTTAATGAGGCAATCAAATGACATCCGGAGAAGTAGAGGTATCTGAACGTATCAAGGTAGTTCGCCTGAGTGGGCGCGGGGTATATGACCGCGAGGAAATTTATCCGCTGTTGGACAAGAGCTTTCTTTGCCACGTGGGTTACACCATTAACGGTGAGGCGCGGGTGTTACCCACAGCCTATATTCGCATCGGCGATGCAATCTATTTACACGGCCACCTACAGAACCAAATGATGCATGCCCTGCTCGACGGACAAACTGCCTGCATCAGCGTAACGTTTATGGATGGCTTAGTGCTAGCGCGAACCGGATTCAATCATTCCATTAATTATCGGTCGGTAACCGTGTTCGGTAAGGCCGAACGCGTAGAGGACCATAAAGCTGAGATTCTGGATAAATTTATCGATCACATTATTCCCGGTCGCGCAGCAATGATTCGTCCAGCTACGCCCCAGGAACTCAACGCCACCCTGCTAATCAGGATTCCGATTGAAGAAGCGGTTGCCAAGGTCCGAACCGGGGAGCCTCATGACAAAGAAAGCGACTACGATTCAGGCATTTGGGCAGGTGTAATTAATCTGCGAACTTATCCGGAATCAGTGGAAGTTTGCCCGCGACTGGAAGCGGATATGGCTAAGCCTGAACACGTAGAGCAATACATGGCACAGCAAAGCCTGTTCGACTAGCGACGATGCCACTGGCTGCCGCCATCTACTACCAATTCGGCACCAGAAATATATTTCCCCGTATCCGCACACAGGAAGATAACGGCATTGGCAATGTCGTCGCCTTCACCAAAGATGCCTAATGCAATTCTTTTAAGCGACTGCTCCGCCAGGCCTTGCTGGATGATCAGTCGATCCACTCCTTCCGTGCCTTCTATCGGCCCAGGAGATATCCAGTTGGCCCTGACACCATATTTTCCCCATTCACTGGAAAGACTCTGCATGAGATTTTGAATCCCTGCTTTCGCCGCGCCGGCGTGGACAGCTCCAGGCCAGCCAAAGTTGGCCCCCGTAGTGCTTATAGACACGATGCGGCCTCCGTCTTTGGCCTGCTTGAGGAATGGCAGTGCTGCCTGACAGCAATGGAAAGTACCATTGAGGTCTATATCGATCACGGTCTTCCAACCGTTGGCAGACAGTTGCTCCGTAGGACAGATAAAATTTCCGGCCGCGTTACAAACCAGATAGTCCAGCCCTCCCTGCTGCTCAGCCAAGCTGGCAATGGCCCCCGAAATCAACTCAGGGTCGCGAACATCACCGACACGGTAATTCACTTCGATGCTGTCATCCGCCTTAAAGGCGGCGACAGCCCGCTGCAAATTTTCTTCTTTGCGACTGACGATACCTACCTGCGCGCCCAGCGAACCCAGCTTCCTTACGATATATGCGCCGATGCCGGTTGCGCCACCAGTCACAATCGCTGACTTACCCGCCAGAATGCCTGCGGCAAAACTCATGGTTAGCTCCTTTTCTTAACCTTGACCTTATCATTAGCCATCAGGGCCTTACCCTGACGTACTTTTCAAAGCGCTGACGGCCGACCTGTCCCGCAAACACATTGCCATCCCGATCCGCGGCAAGGAATTCGATGCCACTGCCGCTTTGCACCTCATAGTCCGGTATGAATTCGGTAACATAGCCGCTGCGGGCGTCGCCGATGCGAATCCCTCGCTCCCAGCCCCGATTCCACTGCTCACCGGACATGCCGTCTGCCGCATAAAGCCTATCATCGGCGTCAATCCAGAGACCGCTGGGTCGGCCAAACTGGGTCCAGATATCCAACAACTCGCCGGCCTGGTCAAAAATCTGGATACGGTTGTTGCCGCGATCGGCCACAAACAGCCTGCCCTGGGAATCCATTTTTAAATCATGGGGATCATTGAAGCGGCCGCTCTCGCGACTGGTGTCGTCTACGCCCCCGCCCAGCTGCAGCAGCAATTCGCCGACAGCGGAAAACTTCATCACCCGATTGTTGCCGCCGCGATGCCCATCAGCCACCCAGATCTCCCCACCAGGAGCCACTAGCACCGCCGCCGGACCGTTGAAATGCTCGGCATCATCACCCGCCACGCCCGCCTCGCCAAGACGCATTAACACTTCACCGTCCTGACTCAGCTTGATGACCTGGTGCCCCATGCCTCGCTCCATGCCAGGCTCGCCTCTGACATCGCCCTCGGGCGCTCCTTCGGTCACCCAAAAATTGCCTTCCCCATCCATATCAAAGCCATGGGGCCAGGCAAACAAACCGGCGCCAATAGACTTGACCGTGCGCCCTTCGCTATCGAGCTTATGAATAGGATGCTGATCAGAGCCAGCACACTGATTCGCCCCACAGCGCTCCAATATCCAGATATGCTCACCATCGGGGTCGGGTTGTACGCCAGTAACGACACCCATGGTGCGATCACCGGGCAATTCGCCCCAGTGGTAAATGACCTGGTAAGGATTAGGTTGGGCTAGGGCGCCGTTCAGACCAACTAGCGTAGCTATGCAGAATAGCAGCAAGCTTGAAGTAGATTTCGCTTTTAGATTCTTATTATTCATGGTTTTACCAACTCACTTTGAGTGCGGACGGTTCAGTCTAGCGCTATTCTGGTTCTTAATAGAAGTGGGTTTGTGGGGAAGTGGTGGGCCACTGTCGGTAGAAGCGGGTTTTTAGGGATGTGATGGGCCACTGTCAGTGCTTACCTCTGGCACGAGCCGCGCCGCTCCGCGGTGCCCTCCATCACCAAAGAAGCCCAAACCTGCGGTTTGGTCTTTTTGGCTCCTTCGGCGCTGGCTCTTGATTGTGCCTGAGGCAAGCACTGACAGCGGCCTTTCGACTTTCGTGCAAAACTGTTTTCGCCACGCAGCTGATATTTTTTTGCTTCTCTTATAAACGTGCTACGTAAGATATAATCTACGATCTAAGGCGGAACAGATTCCCATCTGTACATGTGATCCTATTGGGATCATCTCTTAAGCTTGTGGACATGGAAGCAGCCGGCCTTTCTGTGACCGTAGCCCGCAGGACGCGGGCTCCGATCCCCCAGGGACGGGTTCACGGCGTGTCGCAGAAAGGCCGGCTGCTTCCATGTCGGGCACTGAACCCCCAATCCACATGTCTAGCATTAAACAATCCGCTGTTTTATGCTCAGCAGCATGACTTCTTTACTATATCCCACAACAAACCTCACCCAGGTTGAACAACTCAACATCGTTCGCGGCGAAGGCATTTATGTCTATGACGATAAAGGAAATCGCTATCTTGAGGGCCTGTCGGCGCTCTGGTGTGCCGCGCTCGGGTATGGCAATGACGAACTGATCGACGCCATCACCACCCAGTTGCGCACCCTGCCCTATAGCCACATGTTTGGCGGACGCACTCATCCCTTAGCCATGAAGCTGGCTGATACGCTCGGCGAGATGGTGCCCGTACCTGACGCAAAGATTTTCTTTGCAAATTCCGGTAGTGAAGCCAATGACTCTCACGTCAAGATGCTGCATTACTATTTCAATGTGACTGGCCAGCCAAAGAAAAAGAAGATTATCGCGCTGGAGCGCTCTTATCATGGGGTCACCGTGGCCGCAGCCGCGCTCACTGGCCTGCCTGTCATGCACACCCATTTCGATATACCAGTGGATGCGCTTGGCATACTCAGGGCCAGCACGCCCCACTACTATCACGGCCAGCAAGACGGTGAGTCTGAGGCTGGCTTTGTCGAGCGCCTGGTGCAGGAACTGGAGCAGTTAATCGAAAAGGAAGGCGCAGAGACCATCGCTGCCTTTATCGCCGAGCCTATTGGCGGTGCCGCCGGCGTGGTGGTCGCCCCCGATAGTTATTATCCTGCCGTGCAGAATGTGTTGCGCAAGCACGACATCTTGTTTTGGGCCGACGAAGTGATTTGTGGCTTTGGTAGAACTGGTAGTGATTTTGGCTCTACCACCATGGGCATCAAGCCCGAGCTGATGAGTCTCGCCAAGCAACTCTCCGCGGCTTATATTCCGGTCAGCGCTGCCATCATCCCCGGCTTTATGTATGAGGCCATGCGCGAACCCAGCAACCAGCTTGGAATATTCGGCCACGGCTACACCTACACCGGCCATCCAGTTGCCGCGGCTGCCGCATTGAAAGCAATCGAGATATACCAGCGCGAGAACCTGTTTGAGCATGCCGCCAAAATGGGCGACTACATGCAGAGTCGCCTGCAGGAATTTGCGGAACATCCACTGGTGGGTGAAGTCAGGGGCAAAGGATTAATAGCAGCAGTTGAAATCGTGGCGAATAAAGAGCGACGCGAAGGCTTTGCCGACGGCAAAGTAGGCGCGATGACCAAACAATTTTGTCAGGACCAGGGGCTCCTTATCAGAGCAGTAAGCGGAAATTGTCTGGCCTTCTGCCCGCCACTGATCATCAACGATGAACAAATCGACGAGATGATCTTCATGTTCGAAGCAGCGCTTAAACAAACACTAGACTACGTGCACAAACATAACTTAATGACCTAGAGCACCAAACAGCGAGAATTACAATGAACTCCAGATATAAAGTGAGAACCGCTACTTTTCTAACCATAACACTAGGCCTGCTTCTCACCGCTTGCGGCGGCCAGGAAACTGCACCAGAAGAAATCCCTACTGCCGGCGAAGTTGACCTCGTCCTAACCAATGGCAAGGTTTTCGTTGCGGACGCCGACTTTTCCATTGTAAACACGGTAGTAGTCAATGACGGCCTCATCGTTGCCAGCGGAGATGACTCACTCCTCGATCGCTATGATGCTGCGGAGACAGTCGACCTGGAGGGCAAACTGCTGATCCCTGGCTTTATCGACTCCCACACCCACATACGAGGTCGGCCTCAACGCTACATCGAGTTAGGTGAGGTCACTTCGATCGCTGAAATTCAGGAATTGATTAGCGCAAAAATTGAGGAGATTGGTGAAGGGGAATGGATTACCGGCTACGGCTGGTCAGAAGACGAACTTGACGAAGGCCGACGCCCCCTGCGCGCAGACCTTGACGCGGTGGCTCCTGACAATCCTGTCATCCTGACCAGGGCTGGTGGTCATAGTGCGGTGACAAATTCGCTAGCGCTGGAATTGGCAGACGTCACTCTCAATACGCCGCAGCCAGAGGGTGGCGTGATTGAAGTCGGGGATGATGGAGAACTAAACGGCATCATCCGCGAGCGTCAGAATATTGTTGGCCGCCTGGTGCCAGACTCCACCTACGACGAACTCATCGCCAGCCTGGAAGTGAATCTGAATGCGCTGCTGGCCAAAGGCATCACCTCAATTACCGATGCCTCGAAGACAGTCAGCGACTACGAAATGTTTGAGGATCTATACAGCAATAATGATTTGCCCTTACCGCGCTCTGCCCTTCAGTTTCAGTGGTACGACCCGGATGCTATCAATGCACTAAACGCCAGAGTCGGAGAAGGCAATGAGTTCCTGAAACCCGGCCCAATCAAGGTTTTCGCGGATGGCGGTTTCACTGGCCCGGCCGCATACACGCTAGAGCCGTATGTGAACCAGGGTGAGTACCGCGGATATCTCAACATGCCGGAAGAGGAGCTGGTTACCTTGCTGAATGAGATCCACAACGCGGGTTATCAGATGGGCATTCACGCCATCGGTGATGCCGCAATTGTGCTTGTTGTGAACACGCTGGCCGATGCCCTTGAACGCAGCCCACGGGTAGATCACCGTCACTATCTCAATCATTTTTCCATGCGTCCGCCCGAACTGACCATGGAACTCATGGCAGAGCATCAAATTCATATCACTCAGCAGCCCAACTTCACCTACACTCTCGAAGGACGCTACGCAGAAAACCTGGACGGCTGGCGCCTACAGCACAATAACCCATTGCGAGGACCCATGGACCACGGCATTACCGTTGCTATTTCAAGTGATATTTTGCCGATCGGACCATTGGTGGGTATCTATGCCGCAGTCACCCGCAAGGGCATGACTGGCACGGTTTACGGCCTTGATGAAGCTATTACCGTGGAGGAGGCGATCCGCGCTTACACCGCGCTGGGTGCTTATCTGAACTTCGAAGAGGAGATCAAGGGTACCCTGGAGGCGGGCAAACTTGCTGACATGGTCTTGTTGTCAGAAGATCTGCTGACTATCGATCCGGAGCGCATCATGGGTGTTGCAGTTGAGAAAACCTGGATTGGTGGTGAACTGGTGCACGAGGCGACTTCTTATTAGGAGGCGATGCACAAGTCTCGTCTCAACATTAACCGAGCTGGCACTAATGCCGACTCAAACAGCACGTCCCATGCTTTGTGGCGACAGACCGGCAGTTGCAGGATTGCGCCTCCAGTGAGAGAGCAGGCGGCAAGATCTTGCTGATAAGCAGTTGTGGGATCGGGGCTATCTGCAATCCTTGAGACTTCACCGATCCCACACCCCGATCAGCTTATTCTGAGTTTCCATAGCCCGGGATCGTATTAAGCACCCCCAGCTGACCTGCCTGCGCCGCCGATCCGTAGGCGGCTTCAACCGTCATGCAGCGTCGACGTCTGACGCGACTGAAGGAACGGTCATCCTCACTGCACACAATCATTTGTCGCAAAGGTTGACTCTGATTGTATTCCGCCAATTCTTCGAAGCTCATTCTTTCGAAATTCGGCCCGGCTTCAATCTCACATGCCGTGAGTGCCAGAACCAACATCAATCCAACCGGCCATCTCATCATTTTGACAGCTCCTCACAAGTATATTTCTAAAGTAATCGTAAGAATCCTTCTAGCTTCTTACGACATCAATCAAGAAAGCGATCACTGATTTACCTTGGTTAAAATAATCCAATCCAGGCCCGGCGCAAGCAGACAAGTCAGTGACATGTCATAATACACCTGAGGGTGGCCAATCTGTGAAGTAATGAGGTTGCCGCGAAACCTAAATGGTAGGGTAGACAGTGTTGCAGCCACTTAAATCCCGATGAAAATCAGAAAAGTAATTGCATTGCCTGGATGAACAACGGGATTGGGCGTTTTATTAGCAATCTCTATCTAAAGAATAGATTGGCATGAATAAAAAATAAAGTAGTATATCTCCTCAATAATAAATAGATGCTCTATGACCGATCCTGAACGACAATCCAGTTTCTTGCGGGTACTAGGCAGACGAGATGTAATAGCACTGGCTTTTGGTGCCATGATTGGCTGGAGCTGGGTCGTGCTCACTGGCACCTGGATCACCTCCGCCGGCGTGCTTGGCGCGATCATCGCCTTTCTGGTTGGCGGCGGCGCCATTGCTATTGTGGGCCTGACTTACGCAGAGCTGTCTTCTGCACTTCCCTACGCGGGTGGTGAGCATGTCTATAGTGAACGCGCCCTTGGCACCCGCGCCTCGTTTATCTGTACCTGGGCAATCATCCTGGGCTACATGTCGGTGATCGCATTCGAAGCAGTCGCCCTACCAACAGTCATGAGTTCACTCGTGCCCGGACTCGATATCGGTTATCTGTGGACTGTCGCCGGCTGGGAAGTTCATGCCACGTGGGTCGGAGTGGGCATCTTCGGTGCTGTGGTCATGACCATCCTGAATATACTGGGCGTCAAGATCGTTGCCATCGTCCAGACCACGGTCGTGATAGCGATTCTGGTGGTGGGTTTCTTTTTCGTGACGGGCTCAGGAGTCACTGGTTCAATCTCAAACCTTGAACCACTTTTCGTTGGCGGTATCAACGGCGTGGCCATTGTATTAGTCATGGTCCCTTTTATGTTCGTGGGGTTTGACATCATTCCCCAGGCCGCCGAAGAGATTGATCTGCCTTTTCGCGATATAGGAACCGCGCTGATTATTTCGGTGCTGATGGCAATCGCCTGGTATGCGTTGATCATTGTGGGAGTCGGCTTGCTCATGAATGGGGAAGCCCTAGCCTCTGCAGACCTGGTGACCGCTGAAGCCAACGGGCTTATCTATGGTGATCTCGGCGAGACCATTCTGCTGGTGACTGGCCTGGCCGGGATCATCACCAGCTGGAATGCCCTGATCGTTGGCGCCAGTCGCGCAATTTACGCCATGGCCAAGGCCGGCATGTTGCCAGCACCGCTTGCTGAAGTTCATCCGCGCTACCACACCCCGATGAATGCAATCCTTCTGATTGGCGTGCTGTCTGTGGTCTCACCTTTTTTCGGACGTCCAGCCCTGGTCTGGCTGGTTAACGCCGGCGGCCTCGGTATTGTGGTGGCCTACGCCTTTGTCGCGCTTTCGTTCCTGGCCTTGCGTAAAAACGAGCCGGAGCTTGAACGTCCCTACCAGGCGCCCGGTGGACGCTTTACCGGATACCTGGCCTTGCTGCTTTCAATTGGCATCGGGGCCCTCTACTTCCCCGGAAGCCCATCTGCCTTGGTTTGGCCACAAGAGTGGGGAATCATCCTGTTCTGGATTCTACTTGGTGCCGTGCTGTTCGGACTTTCCAGGGTTTCCTCTGAAACCCCCGCCACTACAGACCCTGAAGCCGATTAACTTTACCCCATTCCAGAAACGCCCTTGAGGTTGCGAAATCGCAGCCAGTAGTTGAATATAGAGTCCAAAGCCTGAGCGACGAGGACAGTCCCTATGCGCCAACTAATAAGAACATGCAGCTCATTGATTCCACTACTTTTTCTGCTAGCTTCAGGCAGCGGATTCAGTCAGGGTAATTCAAGCTACGACGTGCCCAGAACACCCGATGGCCACCCTGACCTACAGGGTGTGTGGGAAAACAACACGATTACGCCGGTGGAACGCCCCGACGTATTCGGCGATAAAGAATACCTTACCGATGATGACATGGTTTTCATCTCTCAACGCATAGACGAGATCATGGCTGCGGGAGAGGACGCATTGTTCGGTGGCGGCGTGCTGGAAGCTGTTTTTAGCGGCGAGATTGCTTCCTACGATCCCACTACAGGCAACTATGATTCCCAGTGGATGGCCGAGCGCACGGTCCACCGCCGCACCTCGCAAATCACGGATCCTCCCAACGGCAAGTATCCCCCGCGCACGGAAGCTGCCATTGCGGCGGCTCGGGAATTAAGGGAATGGCGCGCAGCCCATCCAGCAGACTCATGGACTGACAGGCCCTTGGGCGAGCGCTGCTTGTCTTTTGGTGCTCCTCGACTCGGCTCAGGCTACAACAGCTACTGGCAAATCGTGCAGTCCAAGGAAACCGTGGTGATCTATCAGGAGATGGCACATGATGCGCGTATCATTCCCATCGTCGAAAAGCCTCACGCGCCGGCAGCGGTTAAACTCTGGCATGGCGATTCCCGAGGTTGGTGGGAAGGGGATACCCTGGTTATAGAGACCACCAACTACTCTGATGCCAGCAGCACCAGTCCTGCAACGGATATGAAGACAAATGTGGAGCGCTTAACGCGGATCAGCGATACTGCCCTGCAATATCAGCTCACTTCCAACGACCCTGGCCAGTTTTCCGCACCCTACACGCGCGAAATTATTTTCGATTTCACGCCGGACAAAATTTATGAATATGCCTGCCATGAAGGCAATTACGGCATGTATAACATCCTGTCGGGACATCGCGCCGAAGAGCGAATGGCGGCGCAAAACCAGGATAAAGATTAAGCTCCAGCCGATGCGGAGCCACTTGCTGGCTCCGCCATCGCCCGCGGCAGCGATAATTAAACCGGAAATATGCACTTTCTATGTTAATAAACTTTTTGCGTAATAACTTTTACTTTCTGCTAGGCCTGCTACTCACATCCCAAACTGCGTTTCCCCAGGAAGCCTTCTACATGGCCAACGAGGCGGTCATGGTCACGGACGGCGAAACCAAGGTACTGTTCGATCCTCTCTATCCTGAAACCTATGGCCAGTATTTGTTAGTACCGGATGCCATGCGTGAGGCGCTGTTTGCAGGTGAGGCGCCGTTTAACAATGTCGACGCTATTTTCATCAGCCACTTTCATGGCGATCATTTCTCTCCAGAGGATGTGCTAGCGCTGTTAGTGGCGCAAGCAAACATCGTTCTGTACGCGCCTCAACAAGCCGTGCTGGCAATGCGATCCCATGCCAACCCTGAGCAGGAGCTGGTTTTCGATCGGGTCAATAGTGTCAACCTCGCCTACAAGGACGCACCCGTCACGCTAACCATGGACAAGCTCCTAGTAGAAGCGGTTCGAATTCCCCATTCGGGTTGGCCAACAGACCGTTTGAACGTTGAAAACATTGTATGGCGCGTCACACTCAATGAAAGTACGACTGTCGTTCACATGGGAGATGCCGATTCCAACGATGAACATTTTGCACTGGACCCGGAATATTGGGATCGGGTGACACCCAATATTGCATTCCCTCCCTACTGGTTTTTCGGCTCCCAGGTCGGTCGAGATATTCTGGAAAATCGAGTTGGCGCAAAACGTAACGTCGGCATTCACGTGCCCCGCACAATTCCCGGAGATCCCATGCGGAGGCCACGACCACTGCGTGGTGCAGATCTGTTTATCACGCCGGGCGAAACGCGCCGCATAAATTAGCAAACCGCCAGCCTGATTCACTCCTGGTCCTAGCCACTGCCAAGCCGGCTCGTGGCGTGCAGCTACAGCAACACTTGATAGGGCTCTCCTGCTATGAAAGCGAAAATCCTGGAAGTCTGCGTCGGCAAACCCCGCGACATGATTGTAAACGGTCAGACCGAGCGTTCCGGCATCCATAAATCACCTATCACCGGGTCAGTGGCATTAGGTCTGGCTAAGCTTGCTGGCGATGGCCAGGCTAACCTGAAATATCACGGCGGTAGGGAAAAAGCCGTCTATGTTTACTCTGCCGACTACTATCCGGATTGGCAGCGCGTATTGGGCAAAGACCCACTTGAACCCTCCCAATTTGGGCAGAATCTCACCGTTGATGGTTTTCCTGACGAAGCGGTGCATATCGGTGATCGCTTCGCGTCGGGACTGCGTTAATGGAAGTGGCGCAGCCGCGTATTCCTTGCGCCAAACTTGCCGCCCGGGTTGGGCGTGAAGACTTCAGCAACGAGTTTCTGATGGCCGGCAGGCTGGGTTACTACCTCTATACCTTGAAAACCGGCGAAGTGCAGGCCGGTGACAGCATGAAACGTGTGCGCGCGGCGGCGCATGGCGTAACAGTGGCAAAGCTGTGTCGAAGCGTATTCAGCGAAGCACATGATCTTGAGGTGATTAAACTCGCGCTGGAATTCCCATACGTTGACGAAGGCTGGAAAAAAAGACTCAGGGCCCTGCTCAGAAAAGCTGGGTAGCGACTGACCTTGCAATTCCCGACTACGCTTAGCTCCCCCAACTTCTCTCCAACGACTCTCTTGGTAATTGTGACTCCAGGCGCGGATTAATCGCGAGTTACAGGTGTCACGGTCTCCATCGAGTCCCTATAATGACCTGATGTCCGCCGATAAATTCAGATTCCCCACCCTCACTGCTGTCGTCATTGCCAATATGGTTGGCACCGGGGTGTTTACCAGCCTCGGCTTCCAGTTACTGGATATCCGCTCGGGTTTTGCCCTGCTGGCGCTTTGGGGAATTGGCGGAATCACAGCACTCTGCGGTGCGATGACGTACGGAGAACTCGGCGCAGCGCTGCCCCGTTCTGGGGGTGAGTACAATCTGCTCAGAAGAATCTATCACCCGGCGGCGGGCTTCGTATCCGGCTGGGTTTCCTCTACCGTGGGTTTTTCCGGACCTGTGGCACTGGCTGCCATGACGTTCGCCGCCTATGCGTCTTCAATCTTTCCGGACGGCGTCGGCGCCAACATGCAGAAGCTGATGGCGTCAGTGCTGCTGATCCTGCTAACCCTGGTCCACGCAACCAACCACAAAAACAGCAGCGGCACCCAGGTCATCTTCACCATTCTGAAGGTCGTCGTAATACTGAGCTTCATCGTTGGCACGGTCCTGGTTGTCGGTACACCTCAAGCGGTAAATTTTTTCCCTGCGCCAGGGGATGGCACAATTATTCTTAGCAGCGAATACGCGGTAGCGCTTATCTACGTCTCCTTTGCCTACACAGGTTGGAATGCTGCCACCTATCTGAGCAGTGAGCTGGAGAACCCTCAGCGCACCCTGCCCTGGATCTTGATTACCGGCACAGCGGTCGTGACACTGCTCTATCTTGGGCTCAATTTTTCATTCCTGTATGCCGCCCCAATGGATGCCATGGTGGGGCAGGTAGAAGTCGGTGCGATAGCGGCCCAGGCCGCTTTTGGGGAAACAGCTGGCCGACTGACCGGGCTGGTATTGGCCATGCTGCTAATCTCAACCGTCAGCGCCATGACCATGGCGGGCCCTCGGGTGATTCAGGTGATCGGTGAGGATTATCCAGCTATTGGTGTACTGGGAAAGAAGAACAGTAACGGCATTCCTGCCACTGCGATCTGGATTCAGTCATCCGTCGCCTTGCTCTTTATACTCTCTTCTACCTTCGAATCGATTCTGGTTTTTTCCGGGTTTACCCTGGCACTAAATAGCTTTGTCACGATCGCGGGCATCTTTGTGCTCCGCTATCGACAGCCAGACCTGGAACGGCCTTATCGCACCTTCCTCTATCCGTTTACGCCGCTGCTCTACCTGGTGCTAACAGGATGGATTCTGGGCTTCACTTTGGTAAGCCGCCCACTCGAGGCCTTGTTTAGCCTTGGATTTATCGGAAGCGGATTGGTTTTTTACTGGCTGGCTGCTAATCGTCTCAGCGAGTCGTAAACACTCTGCACCGTTGATGTGTATGGCTTTTCCTTCACCAATGTAAAAAACAGGCTGCTATTTTCAAGTCAATTCTGCATCTTGGTAGCAGCCGGACTTGCGGCAAGGAGCAGCAAGGATACGCTTTATTAAAGATAAGCTGATCCAACAGTCAGCCTATGGCATGCCAGCCTGAGCTTTGACGTAGCGGGCTGCCTGCTCGTGAGTGGCAAACCAGACGCCATCTTTTGATTTAATATGTTCTATTAAACCCTCCAGCGCCACCAGGCGCGAGCGGTGACCGATCACATGTGGGTGCATAGTTAGCAAGAACATGGTGCCCTCTTCCCAGGCACGGTCAAACTCGTCAATCCACACTTGCATCACATCTCGCGGATTCATATAGCGTTGCCCCAGGGGATTAAATAGTGGCGCATCATCCAGAATCCACTCTACCGGTAGTTCTACAATCCCGGTGGGCTCGCCCTGGTATAGCACTTCGTAAGGCCGGTCGTCGTGCATCAATGAACTTTCATAGAGCAGACCCAGGTCACGCACAATGCGCAGCGTATTGGCGCTTAGATTCCAGGACGGCGCTCGGAAACCCACCGGCCGCACACCAGCAATGCGTTCGATTTCATCCATCGCCTGTCGCAGCAATCGCTCCTCGGTGGCGCCATCCAGAGCCGTGTTTAATTCATGAATCCAACCGTGCACGGCAATCTCATGCAAGCCTGAAGCATTGATTAGCTGCGCCTGCTCCGGTGCGAGTTTCAAACTCCAGGCCGGGAAGAAGTATGTGGCCGGAATGTCTTGCTCGTTCATCAATTCCACTACTCGCGGCAACGCGACTCTCGAGCCATACTGCCCCTGAGACAATGGCCCCACACTGATATCACCTGTGCGTAAACCCATAACGGTCTCATTGTCCACATCATAGGAAAGCAACACCGCTACCCTGGCGCCATTGGGCCAACTGCTGGGCGTAAGATCGCGCCCCGCCCGCACCTGGTTGACCTGCTCAACAACATAGTCATCTGGCCAGTTCCAGGGCTCGGCAGGATTAATTGCTGGCTGGGCCCAGGTGCCTGAAGTGTAAAGAAGGGCGAGCAGCAGGGTCAGCATGCTAGTGGAGAATGATGAAACTTTTTTTAGCAAATGCCACATATAGAAACTCCGAGGACTATAATACTTGAGCCAACTATCTAAAGCTTGCGTTTACGGCCTTGATTGCGTCGCTGAAGATTTCCCAACTGCGGGTGATGTCTGCTTCAGAATGGGCCACAGAGACGAACAGATTATGATGCGAAGTGAGGAACAGCCCGCGCTGGGTGCATTCGCCACACAGAGCCTGATGAAACGAGATGCCCGCTTCGTGCTCGGTACGCAAATAAGGCATGGAAGCAACGCCGGTAACTTTCAGCTCATGGCCCGCATCCGCAGCGATGTCCACCATTCCCTGCCACAGCTTTTCGCCAGTTTGTAAAATTCTCGCGGGACCATCAATACGCTGGAGTTCTTTCAAACAAGCCAGTGCCGCTGCCATGGGACCCGCAGAGAACCAAAAGCTGCCGGTCTGAAACACGCCCGCCGCTGCGCCCTGCAACGCATTCTTACCCACTACAGCGGCGATTGGGTAGCCATTGGCGATGGCCTTACAGTAACAACTTAAATCGGGTGTGTAGCCAAAGTAGTTTGGCGAACCGGCCATATCCAGCCGAAATCCGGCGCGCACATCATCACAAATAGAGAGCACATCATGCCGTTTCAGCAAAGCGTGTACTCCCGACCAGTAGTCCGCCTCAGGTAATTCGTTATCTTTGAAAGCAGGATGGTGATAGGGCGAGCTGATTAATCCGGCCACTTCACCCTTATTGGCTTCGAGTGCAGCTTCAAGCGCAGCCAGATCGTTCCAGGGAATGCGAATCGTCTCTCGATGGTCCTCCCGGCTGATTCCCCCGCGACCAAGTGCCTGCATCCATGGCGAGCACCCATGGTAACCATCATCAATGGCAATGATCTTGCGCCGCTCAGTGTGGCTGCGAGCTATGAGCACTGCCATATTGGTCGCGTCAGCACCATTTTTCGCAAACGTCGCCCAGCCCGCCCAGGGAATCAGCTCAACCAGGAATTCTGCCAGCTCCACCATGACCGGCGATGCCAGTGTGCAGGTATCGGCGTTTGCCACCTGCTTTCGTACAGCCTCCTCAATGACTTCGTTCTGATATCCCAGAATCATCGGCCCATAGGCGCACATATAGTCGATATACTCGTTGCCATCTATATCCCAGAACCGTGCACCCCTCGCCCTGTCTACATAGCAAGGGTAGGTCCCCTCCGGAACCTGCACAACAGGATTAAAATGACCTGGAATACCGTTGGGTATAACGGCTTTGGCACGCTCAAGCAGTGCCTGGCTGCGGCTGTAATCGTTGATCTGATTGCCCATCGTCGTCTGCTTCTTCGTGAATGATGAATTCCATTTTATAGCTCAGCATATAAATGGCGAACAGTATGGCGGCCGTCCCCATGAATCCTGCAAAAAATAAATGATACGTGGCCCCTTCCAATTTAGAGCTGCCATCCGGATTCTGAATTATCTGATTAACCGCCGCGGTAAACAGATTGCCAGCCGAAATGGAAAGATAGAAGAATGACATTACCAATGACTTCATACGCTTGGGCGCCTGGGTATAGGAAAATTCCAAAACCGTAATGACCAGCATAACTTCGGCAACCGAAAGCAACAGATAGGCAAACAGCTGCCAGCCAATATGGGGAGTCGCACCATTCTGGATCTGGAACTCTGCCCATCCGGTAACAAGAAAAGGAGTTGAGGCGAGGAACATACCCATGCACATCTTGCGCGAAGCGCTAACCACAAACAGCCTGTTCATCAATGGATAGACGACATAAGTGAACAGGGGAATCAATACGATGATCAGGAATGGGTTGGCGGCCAGGATCTGAGCCGGCAGCAGCTCATAGCCAAATACAATACGGTCCATGTTTTGCGCCTGCAATACCCATGTGCTGCCCATCTGGTCAAACAGGGACCAGAACGCAGCCACCAATACATAGATGAGCAGCAGACGCTTCACCATGCGTTTGCCTTCCGGGCCGGTGATATCCTGCATATAGGATTTTCCAGCCGGCGGTATGTGGACGAACTGTTTACGCCCAGCCCAGAAAGTGAGTGTTGCCAGGGCCATGAAGGCACCGGGCACGCCAAAGGCGATGGCAGGCCCATAGTTTTCCAGCAGCCAGGGGGTGAGCAAAGACGAAGTCGATGAACCGATATTAATGCCCAGGTAATACCAGGAATAAGCGCGGGACAGCAGGTGTTTGTTGGTGTTGCCAAACTGATCGCCCACGTTGGACGCGACACAGGGCTTGATTCCGCCAGACCCAACAGCGACCAAAGTAAGTCCAAGAAACAGGCCAAGCTGGGTGTCGTTGAGAAACAGAGAGAAGTGCCCGGCACAGTACACCAGGGACAGCAGGATAATAGTCTTGTATTTTCCCCAGAATGCATCCGCCACAATGGCTCCGATCAAGGGCAAAAAATAGGCGGTCGCGGTGAAAAGATGAAAGTAGGAAGTGGCGTCCTCATCTGACAGCGTGGCGAGCTGACCGTCGGAGGACATCAGATACTGGGTCATAAAGATAACCAGTATGGCTCGCAGACCATAGAAACTAAATCGCTCCGCCACATCATTGACGATGATGTAGGGGATGCCGCCCGGCATATTGGGCGTTGCCTCTGGCGCCGTACGATATTGAGTCACCATGCCATTGTAGCGGAAATTACTGCAGAAGCACGGCCGAATTCGCAGGCTACATTTTTGTGCACCTCTTGACCGTTACTCAGTACAATGGCTGGGTAGAGTCAAATCATTCCAAGCAAAGAATAACGCCAACCATGAGCAGATTTAGCTATCAAGACGCGGATTATGCAATCCGCGAAGACATTAAACAGGCGCATCGCGACTACTGGCAAAAACTGGCAACCCCCGGCAATTGGTGGACAGGCGCTGAACGCGTCGCTATCGCCGCGGAAACTCGCAACGCTCTTAGCTGCAGTTTTTGTGGGATTCGAAAGGCAGCGCTCTCCCCAAATTCGGTGAGCGGCACCCACGATAGCAACAGCAATTTGCCGACAGCGGCAATCGATGCTGTCCATCGCATCATCACCGATCAGGGTCGGATTACCCAGGTCTTAGTTGATCAACTCGCTGCCAACGGAATTAGCAACGAAGCCTATGTGGAACTGGCTGGTGTCGTGGTCAACACATTCAGCGTAGATGAATTCAGCCGCGCATTGGGCCTGGCGCTAGAGCCGCTGCCAGAGCCTGAAACGGGTGCAGCTTCAGGCTATCGACCGGCCCAGGCAGAATCCGGCACAGGTTTTGTCCCAATGCTGCCTCGCGAGGGATTAACCGGACCAGAAGAAAACCTGTGGCCCAATGGCCGCAGTGCCAATGTCCTGCGCGCGCTCTCATTAGTGCCCGACGCGCTCAAAGACTGGCTGGCTCTAAGCAGCGCGCAATATCTTTCGGTACCAGGCATGGCCAACCTCGTTGGCCAGGTTGATCGCAGTATTAACCGCATGCAGATGGAGCTGGTTGCAGGGCGGGTTTCGTCCGTCAACGAATGCTTCTACTGAACTAACGCACATGCTTCGATGCTCCGTGCGAGCGCGACGACAACGGAAACCGAAGTCAATATCAACGGGATTAACGGCAACGTGGCGGCGGCCGACGTCGGCGTGGAATTTGGCGCCGAACTTATGCAATTTGCTGAGGCTGTGGCGACACGAAACCAAGCTGGACTCGAGCATTCCCGTACCGCACTCAGATCCATTGCCGGCACAGATGTGCTGGTAGATGCCGCGGGTGTGGCAGCCAATTTCCAGCGCATGGTGCGCATTGCCGATTCAATGGGAATTCCAATTGACGACACCGAGTCCGATCTGGGCAAGTCAGTTCGATCAGAACTCGATCTCGGGCGCTTCGCTTCAGCTCAAAACACCTTTGGATAAATTTACTGTCTATGTTTTACGAACCCAAGAAACAGAATCACGGTCTCCCCAAGAACCCATTTAATAGCCTGATCATTCCACGACCGATCGGCTGGATTAGTACCGTCGATACCAACGGCGTCTATAATCTGGCGCCCTACAGCTTCTTCAATGCTGTCAGCTATCGACCGCCAACTGTGATGTTCTCAGCAGGCGCTGGCAGTGCTGATGATCGCCATAAGGATTCTGCCCGCAACGTAGAAGCCACCGGCGAATTCGTCTGCAACTTGGCAACCTGGGCGCTGCGTGATCAGATGAACCACTCTTCTGCATCTCTCCCGCCCGCGGCAGACGAAATCGAGCTAACTGGCTTGACCCCGGTGCCAGCAGAAATGGTAAAAGCGCCAAGAATCGCAGAGGCACCGGTCCATCTCGAATGTAAGTACCTCAAAACCACCCTGATTCCAGGCTGGGACGAGGGCGACGAGTACAGAGTGATTTTCGGAGAAGTCGTAGGCATTCACATCGCCGACAATATGATTACTGATGCCGGCCTGGTAGATGTGGCGAAGATGATGCCCATAGGCCGCCTCGGCTACAACGACTATACTCGAGTGGATGTGGAATCCAGCTTCACTCTGGATCGGCCCGGCAAGTAGCGGACTCACGCCTGCCTTCTGAGCAGCCAGCCAGTGGGTGCAGAGTTTTGCTAACCGTCGCCTGGCGGGGAGTATTCAACCGATTCCTGGCCCGCCCTCGCTATACAGCGTCAGGAAGTCGGGCTAGACTAGTGGCGATTTAGCGAGTTTCGTCGCACCTGGTAGAAGACAGAATAATAATCCGAGGCCGAACAGGCCCGTCGCGAAGTATGGAGTACTCAATGTCGATCAAGGTATCCACTCGTTCCCTTTTCCTGGTTTCGCTACTCTCATGCCTGCTGCTCGGCAGTGCCGCAGTCCGCGCGCAGGAAATCCCCAGACTTCCCAATGGCCTGCCGGATTTCAATGGCATCTGGCAGGTGATGAATGAGGCCAATTGGGACCTCGAACCCCATATAGCGCGCCATTCCGTCATGTTACGAGAAGGGCCCGTTAATCCAGTTCCGGCAGCGGAAACGCTGGCGGCAGGTGCTGTCCTCTCGGTCCCGGGCAGCATGGGCGTGATCGTAGGTGGCGGCGAGATTCCTTATAACGAGCAAGCCAGGCGAGTCAAAGAAGACAATGCCGCGAACTGGGTAACCCGCGATCCGGAAGTAAAATGCTTCATGCCCGGCGTTCCCCGAGCGACCTATCTGCCGCATCCGTTACAGATCATACAGAGTGAAGATGATTTCTTTATCGCGTATCAATTTGCTGGTGCGGTACGAGACATCTATATGGACGATCCGGGACCAGCACCCCTGGATTCCTGGATGGGCTGGTCAGTAGGTCACTGGGAGGGGGACACACTCGTGGTTGAGGTAACTGGTTTACATGACGGCACCTGGTTGGATCGCGCGGGCAGCCACCACAGCTACCAAATGAAAGTAACCGAGCGTTACACCATGATGGGACCCAATCATATTGACTATGAGGCCACTATCGAAGATCCACTTGTGCTCACTGAACCATTCACAATAAAGATGCCGATCTACCGACGCATGGAACCCAACGCTCGCATCATGGATTTTCGCTGCGTCGAGTTCGTCGAAGAGCTAATTTACGGTGAATATCGCAGATACCCACTACCGCGAGATTAAGAGAGGAAAATGGATATGAACATTCCATCAACCCGAACCCTAACCTTCGGCGTGCTGGCTGTAGCTGGCCTGGTTCTCGCGCCTTTAATCCCAACCCTAACCCTGGCTCAAGATAGCGATATCCCGCGAACCAGCGATGGAAAACCCGATTTTTCCGGAACCTATGACGTTTCTACCCTGACGCCTTTTCAGCGCCCAACTCGCTTCGGTAACCGATTGATTCTTACCAATGACGAGGCCTTCAGCATCGCCAATGCCGAATTTGAGCGCAAGGAAGACAACCAGACCGGCAGCGACCCAAATCGCACGGCACCACCGCAGGGTGGTGACGGTTCTACCGGCGCCGCTGGCAACGTGGGCGGCTACAACACGTTCTGGGTCGACAATGGTACGGACGTCGTGCGTATCAATGATGAGTTCAGGTCTTCCATCATTACTTCTCCGCTAAATGGCAGGCTGCCCCCGGTAACTGACGAACTTCGCAATGCGAGACGCGAGGAACTTGGCGCAGGCGAGGCACCCAGACGTGAGGGTGGGGCTAATGATGGTACCGCTTACTGGCTTGATGCCGGATTAGATGCACCTGGCCCCTATGACAATCCTGAGAACAGGCCGTTTGCAGAGCGCTGCATCCTGTCGTTCAGCTCTACCTCAGGACCACCCATGCTTCCTGCCCTCTATAACAACCACAAGCGTATCGTCCAGACTCCGGACACTGTGCTGATTCATGTTGAAATGGTTCATGAGGCACGAATCGTGCGCATGAACGCCGAGCATGATCCGGCCCACATCAAGAAGTGGCTCGGCGACTCCATCGGTTGGTGGGAAGGAGATACTTTGGTGGTGGAAACCACGAATTTTCGCGATACGCCAGCCTTCTCCAGAGGTTCGGAAAACATGAAAGTCACCGAATACTTTCGCTATGAGAGTGCAGACAAGGTAGTTTACAGCTTCACCGTGGAAGACCCCACAGTCTGGACTGCACCTTTCAGCGGCGAGTACTCCTGGCCACGCACCGAAAATAAGGTGTTCGAATACGCATGCCACGAGGCCAATTATGCGCTGGAAGGCATTCTGAAGGGCGCCAGGGTTCTCGAGGCCGAGTACCGCGGCGAAGATCCAGGCGGCATCGCCAATCCGACTAATTAATCCGGACGGCATATCCAATCCGCGAAATTAAAAAAAGAGTAGTCTTGTGAGGAAAAATCAAATGAAACCAACCCCACTATTACTAAAACTCAGTGTTGGGCCACTCCTTGCGGCAGTCCTGTGGTTTGCTTTCGGCATGAAGGGCATGCAGGCAGTAGCCCATCATGCGTTCAGCGCAGAGTTTGATCCCAACCGGCCAGTCCTCCTGCGCGGCCCAATCGTGCGGGTGGAATGGGTAAACCCCCATACCTGGATTCACCTCGAAGTCACCAACGATGACGGCAGCAAAACCACGTGGATGGTTGAGGGCGGCACTCCAAACACCTTGTTACGCCGCGGGCTGTCTCGCGATACGATCCTCCCGGGCACAAACATTGTTGTTGATGGTTACCAGAGCAAAGATCGCAGCGCGCGCGCTAATGGTCGCGACATTACCTTTGAAGATGGCCGTAAGTTCTTCATGGGCTCGTCCGGAACTGGCGCCCCCTACGACCAGGATCAGAGTCGAAACTAGCCCGACTCTATCTGACACCAGGAAAGGCATCAGAGCCCAGCTTTGATGCCTTTTTCCTTTTTGTACCAGCCAAAACATACCAAGAAACTTGAGCGATAATAATTATGATCGAGAAAGAAATCGATATCCTCACCACAGATGGTGCCATGAACACCTTTATTACTCATCCGGAAGAGGAAGGCCCGCATCCTGTTATTCTTTTCTTGATGGATGCGCCCGGCAAACGTGGCGAGCTTCACGACATGGCTCGCAGACTGGGCACTGCTGGCTACTATGTCATGCTCCCGAATTTATATTATCGGCGAGTGCGGGAGTATCGGATCGCGGAGTCGAGCAGGGAAGAAATGCACGAGCATATGGATTCCCTATCGAACGTCATGGCCTGCGCTGATGTGAGTGCGCTGATCAAATTTTCTGATTCAGATAATGCAGCCAGAGGTGGCAAGATTGGCTGCGTAGGCTATTGTATGAGCGGGCCGTTTGCCTTTGCTGCCGCCGCGGCGTTTTCCGACCGCATCGCTGCCAGCGCCTCAATGCATGGGGTACGACTCATGACAGATGCTCAGGACTCACCCCATCTGGATGCGCACAAGATAAAGGGCGAAATGTATTTTGGCTGCGCGGAAACTGACAGTTATGCGCCCACAGAAATGGTCGACGCACTCTCAGCGTATTTAGCCAAGACTGAAATCAAGGCAAGAGTCGAGTGGTATCCGGGAACCCAACATGGCTTCGTGTTCCCAAAGCGGGAGGGACTGTACGACAAACCGGCAGCTGAGCGGCACTGGGAAAGACTCTTCGCCATGTACCGCCGCTGTCTATAGTTGTGCTTTACCGAAAACTCAATCCCGCCAATTACATTCTGTGCAGGGCGCAGATTTTGTTGCCAGCAGGGTCTCGTAAATAAGCAATATACATTTGCACGCCACCGCCCTCACGAACACCGGGCGGATCTTCACAGTCAGTCCCGCCAGCTTCCAAACCGGCTTTATGCCAGGCATCAACTTCTTCTGGACTGCTGGCAGCGAATCCCAGGGTAAAGCCGTTGCCGTGAGTAGCGGGCTCGCCATCGATGGGGAGAGTAATGCCAAACACGCCAGTCTTGGTGCGATAAAAAATCCGTCCCTTTGGATCCTGAACCGAATCCCCTACTCCAAGCGTGCCCAGGGCGGCATCGTAAAACTTGCGGGAAGCATCAATATCGTTTGCCCCCAAAATCACATGACTGAACATTCATTTCTCCTTGGTTAACGACTCAGATCAAGCTGGCGATGATAACAAAAAAGGGGCAGAGAGATTCACGTCTCTCTGCCCCTGTTGATGAGTTGTTCGGCTGGCTAGCTGATGACCAGGGTACGCGGCATCTGGCCAAAGTTTTCCCAGCGGCTAATTTTCTCTGGCAACGCGTCCTGGGTAGGCTGCACATTGCCATTCACATCGGTGACGCGAGAAACAATAGTGTGCTCTCCGGCGCTCGGGTTGTTCCAGGGCATGGAAAATAATTTCCAGGAATACTGGCTGGCGCGCGAATCGATCTCTGCACGCTGCCAGGGGCCGTCATCTATCTTGACCTCAACACTCTCCAGAGGCGTGCCATCATTCAGCACGAAACCGGTAATAGTATGATTGTTGCCCATGCGACTTACTCGCACCACAGCAGATTTCATATTAATGCGAGTCACTGAGTTCTCAACCCAACGCTCCTGATCGCCCACCATCTCTTTCTTCAGGGTGACATAGTCACGGCCCATGAAACGACCCATGTAGCGGCGGTCCTGGACGTGAATCTGGGTCAGCCATTTCACATTGGCCACGCCATAGAAGCCAGGAATCAACACCCGAACTGGACGGCCGTGTCCCTGAGGAAGCGCCTCACCATTCATCTCCAGCGCCAGCATGTTGACATCACGCATGGCGTCCACCACTGGCAAGCTGCGGGCAAACGCTTGTTCCACCTCAGTCTCGCGGATCTCTTCCACGCCGATGTCGCCGCCGAAGAACACGATTTCTTTACCTTCTGGCTGAACCCCCGCCGCCTGCAGAATGTCGCGCAAGCGCACGCCGCGCCAGTTGGCATTGCCGATGAGTCCCTGGAAGATACCCAGGGGTCGGTTACCACCACATTCGAAGCCAGCATCGATATCAAATTGCGGCATCGACTGCAGGTCCGCTAAAGTGTATTCGCGCGGATTGTCCACCAGACCGGTTATCTGGAGTCTATAGTTGGAGAGGTCCAACTCCGGCTGACCGTAGTGCTGCACAACGTAGAAGTCCTCGTTGTCGGTATAAAACGAGTCAGACGAAATCTGGCGAGTATCAAGAAAGTGCGTACCCCCAGGCCGGGCTGGTGGTCTGGAGTAGTCCTCCGGCATATCACTGAAAGGCACCAATTCCTCACCCTGGGCCAGGGCCGGTAGTACCCATTGCGGCATGGAGGCGACCGCTCCAGCTGCCAAACCTGCGTGGACAGTCTTCTTGATGGCTGCCCGGCGTGAAATCTTTTCGCCCTCTGTCGCTGGCGCTTGCTTGTCTTCACTCATGAATGTTGCCTCCGCTGATTCAATTTCTTACTGTTGTTCTAGTTTTAGATGTCGCTAAGTCTATTGATTGTTATTGGATCTGGCTGTTATCGAGCACTGTCAGTCAAACTCGATATACTCACTGCCTGTGTCATGGCGTCAATTCACACTATCAACTCGCGGTACCAACTCACAATACCCACTCAACCTAAAGATACGCTCAATTCTGACCATGTTCAGATAGTTAATAAACTGCTCAGGCTGCTTTTTTAATCAACTTGTCACGAGCTGCTGCCGCCAGGCGAAACGACTCGAGACGCTTCTGGTGATCGAATATCGAGCCCACGCACATTAACTCATCGGCACCAGTCCGCGCCAGGAACAAAGCCATCTGTTCAGCTACGCTATCAACCGTTCCCACCGCAGAACAACTGGTAATCATCTCCAGCATGGCCAACTCCGGGGCCGTGAGGGTCTCCTCGAAACCCGCCACCGGTGGCGGCAGCTGGATGGGGTTACCGCGTCGCAGCTGCAGCATGGCCTGCAAAGCCGAAGAACGCAGGTAAACGGCCTCGTCTTCAGACTCTGCTGCAAAGACGTTGTAGCCCAACATCACATAAGGCTCGGCAAGCTGCGTGGATGGCTTGAAGCGCTCCCGATAGATCGCTATGGCATCCATCATTTCCTGTGGTGCGAAATGCGACGCGAAGGCATAGGGCAATCCCAGCGCGGCAGCCAATTGGGCACCAAATGTGCTGGAACCCAAAATCCACAGCGGGACATTGGTGCCGGCGCCCGGTGTTGCCACCACAGCCTGGCCCTCTTCTGCCTCCCGCAGATAGTGCTGGAGTTCCACCACATCATTAGGGAAATTATCGGCACTGCCGTTAAGTGTGCGGCGCAGTGCCCGGGCAGTAAGCTGGTCTGTGCCCGGCGCCCTTCCCAGTCCGAGGTCGATTCGACCAGGATATAGTGATGCCAGGGTGCCAAACTGTTCCGCGATCACCAGCGGCGCATGGTTTGGCAGCATGATGCCGCCGGCTCCGACTCGAATAGTCGAGGTGCCGCCTGCGATATGACCAATCACAACAGCAGTCGCGGCGCTGGCGATCCCCTTCATATTATGATGCTCCGCAACCCAGTATCGTCGGTAGCCCAACTCTTCAGCTGCTTGCGCCAACTGCAGAGAGTTGCGCAAAGCATCGGCGGGTGTACTGCCTTGGGGAACGGGCGCGAGATCAAGTACAGAAATTATAGGCATTCGAATTCTACTTCATAAATTAAGGGGAGAAATTAAGGGGCCATGGCTATTAAACAGTTAACCTGGCCCCTTTTATCGAAATATTGTTCACGGCAGCTAGCGCCCGGCACTGCGCTCCGCAAGGAGACGCTCATACTCTTCCTGGCCGAGGTAAGTCACGTCTACCCAATTATGCGCCATTTCATCAACCGTGCGATCGCCCCAACCTACCCACTGATTAGGGTCCGGGTTGTAGGGATTGTCGGCAGTATTGTCATGCCATGCCGTAGTGATGATCATGGTGCCCTTGGGTACGATAGGAGCGGCATCTTCTTCGTACACATAGTTGATTTGCCAGTTCCACTGGAAATTATCTACGAACGAGAGCATCTCTCGCTCACCGTTGGGATAAATCGCTTCCATGGACATGGCCTTGCCGCGCATGTGCATATGGGGCTGGAAGTTCTCGATACGAGCGGGGGCTGATAGTACAAAAGTGCCCCGCGTAACTGCGATTTCATGCGGCGGAATATCCAGGCTGTGAGGCCCCTGGGCATCAAACATGCTCAGGATAGTGCGGTGCTCAGGAGGCTCATCATGAAACCACACGCCGAGCTCAACCTGGGCATTAGGTACCCGCTCGCCATTGGCATGGAGATGCATTTCCCACATGATCTGGGAGCCAGGCATCATGAGTTTGCCAGTGTCGGGACGGAATATCTGGCCGGCTTTACCTACAGCCCATTCCATGAAGAGGCTCGGACCAAATGGCACATCCACATCTTCTGGCAGACCACGCTTGCCGTCTTCCTGCTGCACCAGAAATGCCAGTGAATGGTGAACTACTCTGCGGCTGGCGTCATTCTTAGGCCGAATTTCAATCGCTTTTACCCATCTCTCTTCGGTAAGCCCGGTTGGGGTCGAGGGACGAAACCACTTGTCCTGGGTTACGGCATCAAGATCGAAAGGCTCGGACTCAACCACGAGGTCCGGCGCGCTCCCCATCTGATCTTCCAGACGCCACACCAGGGCATCATTAAAATTCAGCGGCGCTGGCGCCTCACTGGCGTCACCCTCTGGCGCGCCCTGATCTACCCAGGCCAGAATCGCTGCGCGCTCTTCATCACTGAGGCCACGATCATTAGCAAAGTCCTGAATACCCACCTGCGGATTAACATGCCAGGGCGGCATGACGCGATTCTCTACCCGAAAACGAATTACCGGTGCAAACAGCTTGGCCTCTTCATAGCTTAACAGGGACATCGGAGCGATTGAGTTCGGCCGATGGCATTCCTGACACTTTTCCTGAAAGATCGCCGCCACTTCGCCGGACCAGGTGACTTCGCGCTCAACTTCAGACTGGGCAAAAACCAGAACTGGCATGACCAGAGCCGCCAGCGCCAGGTAAGTCTTTGTAGTTCCTCTCATGGGTTTCCTCCAGACGAATGGATTGTCTTAAATTTTCTCTCAAGCATTAATTGCTGACGCTGACTTTTACAAAGCTATTGGTCCAGCAGCACTGGGAATGGCCCGCCATTTCAGGGCCTCCCAAATCCGTTACACGGGCACGCAGCAAATACTCGCCCGCCTCGCTAAATGTCACATCGGTAGTGGTACTTCCGCCTTCTGCAGGAATTTTCGATGTTGGCTCACTGAAGCTGACCTGTCCTGGGCCCTGGTGTTTGAACCAGGTGATATCGACCGGGGGCGTGGCCCCGCTTTGGCCAACAAACATGGCGGCAATACCGCTAACCTTGCCGTCATCGCTGGCCCATGCCTGCACCGCTAGAGGCTCACCGACTTTGGCCTGCATTGGCCCCGCGGTGATCCCTCCCGGTCCCATGCCAACCGGCCCGTCTTCCGAGAATCGAATCTGAGGGGGCAAGTTGCCGTTAGCGTCACCAACGATGGCATCGATAATGAAATCGGTATGGCGATTGGCCGGAACTTCGAAGACTTTGCCCTGGTTCTCCAGATGCCAGGCGATTTTACCGTCAAAGTCAGCGGGAATATTCACCGTAAACACACCCCAGTGGCGCTCGATATCAAACTCGGTAGGCTGACCCTGATCGTCTTCGCCATTCGGCGCTCCGATGATGCGATTCGCCGAACCGACAGGGATATTTAACACTTCCTCTGAGTTGCGATTGTAGTAGCCAAACGACAGTGCAATGCTGCCGTCTTCGTTTTCGTACCAACCCTCATAGGCCGGGGTCACAGTCTGACCAGAGCGTAGCCCCAGATCTTTACCCAGAGGCAACAGCTCTACTGCCAGCGGCGTGCCTTGAGCCTGAGCGCCAGCCGATGAAAAGATAGCAAGTGTCATCACGACCAGAGGCCCAAACTGCTTGCTAAACTGTACCGTTAAATTCATTCAGTCTCCTCATCCTACCCACACTGGATCAGCGCGGGCGGTTTCTTTCTTTTGCGTGACAGGGATATTTATCAGAAGTGAGTCGTAATGTATCAATTTTGTGCGGCTTTGTCCTCGACTGCCGGGCTGCGCTGATCTTAAACCATGGCGATTGGCCGTATTTCTGCAGCAAATAACTGCAAATGGGAGTTGCCTGATCAAGGAGACTGCAAAGCTGAATTAGCTTCAGCAACAAGCCCGGTTTCCATGAGCTAGCCGCGACGCTTGAACAGAACGATCGGTTTGAAGCTCATTACCACCTCATCATTCTGGTTAAATACTTCATTGTGCAGAAATACCGAACCCATGTCCGGCCGAGAGCGAGATTCTCGCTTGTCCATAGTGGTGCTGCGTACCCGCAGCACGTCGCCCGGGAATACCGGTTTTAGCCAGCGCAGCTCATCCAGCCCCGGAGAACCTAGAGACGCAGACTGCGCCGGCATATTGTCGCAAATCAGCCGCATGGCGATACTGCCGGTATGCCAGCCAGATGCCACCAGCCCGCCGAAGTGCGTCTGTTTACCGCCTTCTTCAGACAAATGAAAAGGCTGTGGATCATATTTGGAAGCAAACTCAATAATTTCCTCCGCGCTTACTT